>Ga0335075_10001270_pt1 | contig 41904 bp, 25 predicted proteins | sample Lox_Sample_24_FD_206723 | JGI IMG/M metagenome (GOLD analysis project Ga0335075, IMG submission 206723) | Soil microbial communities from Loxahatchee National Wildlife Refuge, Florida, United States - Lox_Sample_2.4 | ecosystem: Environmental > Terrestrial > Soil > Wetlands | place: USA...
CGTTTCGGATCTCGCCGTCCGGTTAGCTGGTTTAGGCGTCAGAACTCCGGAATCTGCCTTGAGGATCGTGGATGCGTAACATATAAACGCTCGCGCTCACGTGAGGAGTAAATGCGACGACGGAGTTATCGGTCATAAGTCCGCGTATTCCGGCGAATGGTCCCGCGCCATCCAGAATTAAGCCAGTTCCCCCGAAACGTATTCCTGGTTGTCCCGCCAATAGCGTCTTGAAAACGCGGCCTTCGGTGCTATTGGCATGAAAGGCTCCAACGCTGGGATCTCCTTCGTCTGAAAAAAAGGTGAACTGATCATCGGCCAGGAAGGGAATCGGGTTGAGATTGCCACCCCCGGGAGCCGACGGATCAAAGGTGACGCTCGCGGTGATGGAGCCGAGCGGGGGACCGACGCGCGTAACACTCCGAACGCCCCTGCCGCCGCCCTTGAAGTCGAGGTCGATCAGACGGAGCCCCTGGACCACGGTAAGCCCGTTGGGCTGGCCGTTTGGACCGATGCGCGGAGAAACCGAGTCCGACGGGATCGCCTGCCCGCGGAAGACGATGTACGTGATGTACGGTTCTGGGTTTGGCCGCGTTTCTATTTCGGAAAGATCACTATCTGAAGTCAGCGTTTGTTGAGGGTCCATGACGCGCAGCACGATGTTACCGATGAATGCCCGCTGGGGAGTAAGTGCGCCGCAGTAAACATAAGTGCCCTCATCATGTCCTCTAAATCTTCCGAAGCCTTCGAGAATCGCGCCTACCGCGGTGATCAGAATCTGTTGTTGTCCGTCGATCGTTGCAGGAATGGTGCGGCCCGTCCCGAACCCGCGAAAGCCGTCGCCGCCGCTTCCGAAACTGCAAATCGAGTCCAACATCACAAATCGCTGGCTACGCGACGGGTCGAGGGGAGTGGGAGGAGGCTCGCGATTAGGAGAGGCGCCCCAATCTTCGGGACATATCATCCAGCGATGAGTGAACTGGCCGGCATTCTCACCGATCCGATTGCGCGCAGTCAGTGGCTTACTCGCAGTTGGTGCGTCGACAGTAATTCGGAAGCGGTGTAGCTCCTCCTGCACCTTCATGCCGATGGTTGTGTTGAGGTCGCCCGGAGCAGGTATAGATTCATTCGCGCCGCTGAGTTTGGGCATCGAAAAGATATTGAATGTTGCAGCCTGGTCGATTACCTGCTGTAAGGCTGTCGGAGAGATGCCTGCATTCGAGTCGGGCGCGACGGGCGCTGTTGTGGCTGCCTGTTGACTCACCTTCGCTCTCCTTTCGAACTTAAGCGGCTTGCGCCAGAGTAGGAATCCACGCCGCAATCTCGCGTCCAATACGGTTTGGGCTGCTTTCATCAAGGAAATGAAAACCGGGTCCGATATCCACCCATTTCAGATTGCGTATGTTCTGTTGGCACCACTGGACGTGTTCGGGCGTAAGGAGGGCGCCTGGAGTGGCATACAGCATAAGTTTGGGCATGGCGGATTCCTGCAGTTTTTCGCTGTACTCAGTCACCGCGTCCCATACATCTTTCGGTTGGCCGCCGATGGCGGTCTGACGAGGGAAGCGCCAGATTGGCAGGCGGCTTGGAGGATATCGGAACGGCTCGCGGTAATAATTCATTTCCTTTTCGCTGAGAGTCCGGCCGGCAGCTTGCGGTAATAACTGCTCGATGAACATGTTCTGTTCCACGATCAGCTTCCACCCCAGACCGCCCTCGTCGCCGGTGCGGAATTGACGGAAGAGCTCGCGGAACTGCGGAGTGGAGAAGTTCTCCCATGTAAAAGGCCGGACCAAAGCCTCAAAGAACGCGATGGCTTTAACTTTAGACTGATGGCGCATCGCGTAATGTAAGCCCAGCGCAGAGCCCTGGTCGTGCAGGACGAGGATCATGTCCCTCAGATTCATGGCCTCGATGAATCGTTCGAGATATCGGACATGGTCGAACCACATGTACTCGATACCCGGTTTGTCCGACTTGCCAAACCCAATAAGGTCGGGCGCGATGCAGCGGCCCAAAGGGCTCAAGTGCGGGATGATATTGCGCCAGCAGTAAGACCAGGAAGGGTTCCCGTGGATCAAGAGGATTGTTTGCCCATGTCCCTGTTCGATGTAGTGCATGCGCGATCCGAAGACCTCGGCGTAGCGGGGTTCGAACGGGTAATCGGGAGAGATGTCCGCCTCGCCGATAGGCGTCGGCGGGAGCGCTGGAGTTTCGCCGGGTAGATTTTCGGAAGCCCGCGCCTGGCTGGTTGGAGCGTTGGCGAAGGTCGTAGTGGCATTTGGCGGGCTCGCAGGCATCGGTCCCCAATTCCCGGAATTCAAGACCGGGCTGGCTGAGACAACCGAGGGGCTCGCATTGACTCGTGGAGTGATTGGGAACCCGTTGTTTTCGGCCGTCTGCGGAGGAGCCGAAGCATAGCCTGGGGTCGCGGTGCCAAGCGAAGCTCGACATCCCGCCGCGGCCGGCTGCATGATTTTGGCAAACGCGCGCATCCAACGCCCTGGGTCCAAGAACTGGCCGTTAAGTCCGCCACGCGCGAAATCGACGAATCCTCTTTGCAGACCGTCGCCGCTATGAAAAGCAGAACGGAAGGGCCCGCTCAGCTCTGCTTGTACGGCGCGGCTCAAATTGTCGAAAGATGCTGTAGATTTTGAAGGTGTGAACAGGTTTGTCATCTGCTGCGCGCCGAAAAGCGACATGGCGTAAGAGAAATTGATCGCGGAAGAGCAGAGATCATGAGGTGGTTCGGATGATGCCGCCCCCAGGGGCTTACGCCATTCGAAATACAATCTCAAGTCGGGTGGTATAACCGTCAACGGCGCCACAGCGCGTAGGAATTCCTGCATGCGGCCGGAATTCCATTGCGCCAGGCAAAGATAGCAATTCTCCCAGTTTCCCTGAAGGAGAAACCGAATCGCCGACGGCGCTTGCGGCTGCAACGACTGGCTCAGAGTAAAGACGTTGTCCCCGTTGAGAGAAAATGCTTGGATCAGTGCGCTGGCGTGCTCGAGGAACGCTGGAACTTGCCCGGCAGCCACTTCGAATGTCTGGAAGGAGGCGATTGGAGTTTCGGGGTCTATTGAGTTCAACGCTTCGGGGACCTGCAGGAGAAACTCCTCGATCACAAATGTGTCGCGATGCGCCATCCCACGATCCCTGGGCCGCCGTACGCGGCCGGTGCAGAAAAATGTCCTCGTCTTCCTGCTCAGTAGACAACGGGTGGGCCTTCTTTTGCGGCTTTGCACCGAACTGATGAATCGCAGCCGTTATGCGGCGACGCGTGAAAACGCCGCCGGTCGAAAATATTGCGACGAGTGGAGAACGTAGAGTTGGTACTCGCTGGGCTCTGCCGGGCTGACAGCGCGCGGCTAGCCGACATATGAAAGAGGCTTGACGACGGATTGATGCCGCGAAGGCGCGGGTCCCCGCGCCTAAATGGCCCGCATTCGGTTGTTGCGCGGCTTGTCTTCCACCTCCGCCAGTCCGAGTTCCTTTAACATCGGTGGAACATAATTGGCGAAGCGGCCGCGCAATCCCTTCTTCAGCCCATACCATCCCCCAACGGGGTTCTTGGGAGATCGCGCCCAGGCTTCAACCGAGCCTTCGGCCGCAGGTTTCTGTTCATCGGCGCTGCCCAGAGGCATCCAGTCACCATGCTTCTTCAGCATTTCGTGCAAGTCCTGGATCGCCCGCAAATGATACCGCAACTCGGTCGATCCAACCTGAACCACGAGCGCCGGCGGGTCGAGCGCCTCGTCACGGAATGCAGTAAATTCCGATTGGCCACTGGGCGTCTTGAGCACCCAGGGATGTTCGCGAGTACCTTCTGCGTTCTTGGTTTTCGTCATCCGTGCACCTCCGCCTGTCATTAGATAATCGTTCTTCGGGATCCGCAAATATACCGGCCTCGGATCGAACCGCAAGCACAGGCCTTTTTCGACTCTGAACCATTGCGTGAAATGGCCGCAGAACCAGAGCGGCTGTCGCTACGGCGGCGAGGATCAGATTGAAAATGTCGTCGACCGAATATCCAATGCTCTGTCTCGCACGTGCAAATCGTTGCCGAGCCGTTGTCTAAGCTGACAGGGACACCACTATTACGGGCTACTGCCCCTCTGAGAGCGCTGATGGAACCGGAAATTGTGACGGCCAGGGTCAAAGAAATCATCGGAAGTATTACTGGGATTTCTCCTGGAAACATGTCGGACTCAGCCAACTTCGTTGATGATCTGGGCCTGGATTCCCTTGCGATTCTGGAGATAGCTGTCGACGTTGAGAAAACCTTCAAAGTCAAGGCCTCGGAAGAGCAGTTGCAGGGGATTCGAAGTATCCAGGAGACCGTCGAACTTATTCTTCAACAATCCTGTGCTCAGGTTGCGTAGTGCGTCTCTGAGCCGTGCCAGCAAACTCCAAGCGAACGATCTTGGCTCTCAGGTATTTGCCGCGATCTGTGTCACTGCAGGCGTCGGTAAGATGATAACTTCTGGCCTGTCACCAAGGCCTTCGCCGCTCGCCTTCACCATGAGGACGTTCATTGGCTGTTGAGAGTGGAGAACCTGAGCTCGAGCCACCTTGAATCCCATATAGATCTGAATCACAAAAAGCTGTCCTTGCAAAAAGGAGAGCCTCTTCTTGCCGGGCAACCCCTTGATCCACGAGAGCGAAAGTGCATCGATTGGTTCCTGAACCTGGGCCAAGCGTGGTGGAGTTGTTGGGTAGGTCGGAGACCCTATGAATGGAAAACATTCTTGAACAATCAACATATCAGCCCCCGTCGACGCGTGACGCGCAGTCTCAGCGATTCTTCATCCCACTAAGACACGAAAGATGCTGTTATTTGCGGATTGTGTGGATTCGAGAAGAGGCATGAGCACAATCGCAAAGGATAGGTGGTCGAGTAAGGCCTACCACCATTCGCCTTCTCGATAGTATCGCCGGCATGATTGACTATGTAGTTGAGACAGAGCAAAAGTCGAGATTTGCGCCGACTCGTTTTCAGAACGCACTGGTAAGCGCGCAAGCTTTCCGCGCTAATAACTGGCCTCAAATTCACGGCGAAATCAACCAAAAGGTTGATGTGCATGCACACCATCAGTGCTAGTATCCGTGCTGATTTCCAAGCTTCGCGTGCGTTGATCATGCCGTCTTCACTGATTTGGTTTTTGAGGCGGGTATCTGCATGAGGCGAATCCTGATATTTCTAAGCGTCGCACTGGCCCTGAGCGCCGTGTACCTCGTTGCCTTTCCGTTTGCGACGCTGTGGTACGAGGGGATTGTTGTTCTTCATATCTTTCTTGGGGCCGCCTTTCTCGTATTAGCGGTGCCGGGACTACTTCAGTTACTGTGCGGACGCAGTGTGGCGGAGAGGCTGGGATGGATCATTCTCATTGCCGGCGGAGCCGCGGGCGCTATCCTCATCTTTACCGGCGCACGGCGAAGCCACTGGGCGGTGCTGTATTCCCATGAATTGATTTCGGCGTTTGGGTGTGCGGTTCTGTTGTGGGTTTGGACGGGCAAACGTGGCTGGTTGCAAGCGGGACCCTGGCGAGGCCCGGCTCGTTTTGCCGCTTGTTTCGCCCTTACGGCGGCGATTGCTGCGGGCGCATGGTGGGTTAGAACCGTACCGTGGCAGCGTGCCTATACTGTCCACAACCCGAAGATCGCTCCGGAAGTAATGGATCAGGAAGGAGACGGTCCCACCGGGCCGTTCTTCCCGAGCTCAGCACAGACGAAGACCGGAAAGACAGTTCCGGAAGACTACTTCCTCGACTCAGCGGTCTGCAAACAATGCCATTCAGATATCTACAACCAGTGGCAGAGTTCGGCTCACCATTTTTCCTCGTTCAATAATCAGTGGTACCGGCAGTCAATCGTCTACATGCAGGAAGTGGACGGCGTTAACTCATCAAGGTGGTGCGCGGGATGCCACGATGCAGCGCTGTTCTTCCCTGGCAATTTCAATACACCTATTAAGGACCGCGTCTCTACGACTCCCGCACAGGCGGGCATGGGATGCGTAGTCTGCCACTCCATTCGAAAAGTGAAGAGCACGATGGGCAACGGAGATTTCGTTCTCGAATATCCGGCGCTGCAGAAGCTTGTGGCCAATAAGAACCCTGTTTTTCGCCGCATGATTGACTTCCTGATCGAGGAGAATCCGGAACCACATCGGCGTACCTTCTTGAGGTCATTCATGCGCACGACGCCGGCCGAGTATTGCTCGGTATGTCACAAGGTTCACCTCGATGTTCCGGTCAATAACTATCGCTGGATTCGCGGCTTTAACGATTACGACAACTGGCAGGCGAGCGGAGTCTCCGGAATGGGAGCGCGGTCGTTCTACTATCCGGCGAAGCCGATGAATTGCGTGGATTGCCACATGGAGCAGGTGCCCTCTCAAGACGCGGGCAACATCAACGGCGAGGTTCACTCGCATCGCTTCATCGCCGCCAACACCGCGCTTCCGTTTGTGAATGAAGACAAGGTGCAGTTTGCCGATACCGAGAAATTTCTCCAGGATAACAAACTGCGGGTCGATATCTTTGCTGTCTCGCCAGAAAAAGGAACGACTCAGTCAACGTCTGCTCCGTTGGGCTCTTCGGGACCGCAGTTAGAAACTACTTTTGCTGTAGGAGAAGAGTCGGCGATGGAATCGCCAACCGGAGTGTCTGAAGGGCCGGAAGGCGCGCCTGTAACGGCTCCGCTCGATCGCGTTCAGGGTGCAGTCAGACCGGGAGAGGTCGCCCGCGTCGATGTGGTCGTGCGAACGCTGAAGGTGGGGCATTTCTTTCCCGGCGGAACCGTCGACGCCTTCGATTGCTGGCTGGAGCTGAAGGCGACCGACGACAACGGGCGGGTCCTCTTTTGGAGCGGCATGGTGCAGAACAACGGTCGCGGTCCGGTCGAGCCGGGGGCGCACTTCTACCGCTCGCTTCTTATCGATGCCCACGGCAATCCTATTAACAAGCGCAATGCGTGGGCAGCGCGCGCCACTGTCTATGCGCACCTGATACCGCCCGGGGCAGCGGACGCGGTGCATTTTCGTCTGCGTGTGCCCAGGGATGCGCGCGGACAGATCCATCTGGAAGCGAAGCTGAACTATCGCAAGTTTGCCTGGTTCGATACGCAATTCTCGTTCGCCGGGGTATCCGAATCTACAGGACCGCAGGACGTGACCAGGGACTATGACGATCGGCGTGTGGTTTCCACGGCGGATACCAGCCAGGTCTCGGGAAAGATCAAGGCGATTCCCGATCTGCCGATTGTGGTGATTGCGAGCGCCAAGGCGAACCTCACAGTTCTGCCTCCTGGTGCTCCCGAGCCTGCCGCCAAGGTTGTCCTTGATAAGACGGACTGGCAGCGGTGGAACGATTACGGCATTGGTCTATTTCTTCAGGGCGACTTGAAAGGCGCCGAAGCTGCATTCACGAAAGTTACGGAGATCGATCCTAAGAATCCAGACGGCTGGGTGAATATCGGGAGAGTTCGTTTGCAGGAAGGCAATCTGGAGGGCGCACAAGTGGTGCTTGAGAATGCTCTGAAGATATCGCCATCGCTGGCGCGTGCGAACTACTTTTACGCACGCTTATTGCGGCAAAAAGGGGACTACGATGGCGCCATCTTCCACTTGCAGACGGTGACTCAGCTGTATCCGAAGGATCGCGTGGTCCAGGATGATTTGGGCCGAGTGTATTTCCTGAAGCATCAATATGCAGACGCCATCAATGCATTTAACGGTGCCTTGGCCGTCGATCCTGAGGACCTGGAAGCGAACTACAACCTGATGCTTTCCTACAACGGTTTGGGTAATAGGGCCCAGGCAGAAGCCTTTCAGAAACGCTATCTGCGCTTCAAGGCGGACGAAGCATCACAGGTGCTCACCGGTCCCTATCGCGAGAAGCATCCTGAGGACAACCTCGAACGTCAGCCGATTCACGAACACGAATCGGTGTCGCTGCCGGTCGCCGTTCCAGGAGCAGCGGGTGACAGGGCCGCGAACAAACAACCCGTAAAGGCTGCGTCACTTCAACAACCCGACCACACAAACGCTCACAGAGGTGGCAATTGAATTTCCTTCGCCGGGTTCTCACGGCCGTTGCAGTGGTTTTGTTGCTGGTTCCGGCGGGCGCTCTAACTGCCCCTCCGGAGCATGTCGGCGGAAATCCCGCTGATGGACGCATTCGCTTTACGGATATAACCAAGGCTGCGGGCATCCATTTCACACACAACAACGGCGCATTCGGAAAGAAATACCTGCCGGAGACTCTCGGCCCGGGCGTGGCCTTCATCGATTACGACAACGACGGCTGGCAGGACATCTTTATCGTGAACGGCACGAATTGGCCTGGGCACCCGGGGCGTACCACAACGCCAGTCCTTTATCACAACAACCATGATGGCACGTTCACCGACGTCACGCGGAAAGCAGGTCTGGCGCTTGAACTCTACGGCATGGGAGCAGCGGTTGGAGACTTTGACAACGACGGCTACGACGACCTCTTTGTCACAGCTTTCGGCCAGAATCATCTCTTCCACAACAACGGCAATGGCACTTTTACTGACGTGACGAAGAAGGCTGGCCTCTGGGGTCCGCAGGAGCTGAGTTCCAGCGCAGCGTGGGTCGACTATGATCGCGATGGGCATCTCGATCTTGTGGTTGCGAATTATGTTCAGTGGTCGCCGGATAAAGATTTGTACTGCACAATGGACGGCAAAACCAAGTCGTATTGCACACCGGAGTCATACAAGGGCACGTCAGTTCGGCTCTGGCGCAACCGAGGCGACGGCACATTCGAAGATGCGACAAAGAAGGCCGGTCTTTACGACGAAACATCGAAAAGTCTGGGCATCGCTATTCTCGATGTAAACCAGGATGGATGGCCGGACATCGCCATCAGCAATGATACGCAGCCAAACAAGCTCTACATCAACAACAGGAACGGCACTTTTAGCGAGCAGGCAGTGCTTGCCGGTGTTGCGTATAGCGAAGACGGTGTGGCGAGGGCAGGCATGGGCGTGGACGCGGTGGACTACGATCGCTCGGGATATCCCAGCCTGGTTTTCACGAATTTTTCGAATCAGATGATTTCTCTCTACCACAATGAGCGCAACGGCCTGTTCGTAGATGTGGCGATGCGATCCGACGTGGGCCGCTCCAGTTTGTTGACGCTCGGTTTCGGCTGTTTCTTTTTCGACTATGACCTGGACGGATGGGAAGACATGTATGTCGCTGACGGTCACCTCGATCCGGACATCGAACGGATTCAACAACGCGTGCGCTATGCTGAGCCTGCCCATCTCTTCCGTAACGCCGGCAAAGGCCAGTTCCACGATGTCACCGGGGAGATGGGACAGTCGTTTGCCGCGGCGCGCGTCGCCCGCGGCGCGGCATTCGGTGACATCAACAACGACGGGGCTCCCGACATGATCATCACGACGAATGGCGGTCCTGCGGTTCTGTTCCGTAATGAGGGTACGACCAATCATTCCCTTCGCGTGAAGCTGGTTGGAACGAAGTCGAACCGTGATGGCATCGGATCGGTAGTGTTTGTTCAGTCCGGTACGAATTCGCAAAAACTGATGCTCCGGAGCGGTTCCAGCTATCTCTCAGCAAGCGAACTGGTGTTGACCTTTGGTCTGGGTAATTCCATCAGGGCAAGCTCGGTCGAAATTCACTGGCCGAGCGGCGCGACCGAGCGCCTGACGAATGTGAATGGAGATCAGCTCATCACCGTCAAAGAGGGATCTGGCATTGTCCATACCGAACCGCTTCAAAAGCGGTCGTAATGGCTTCAGAAAGTCGGCCAAAAACCCGCTGACGCCGCAAGAAATCGACACAGCAGACTCTGGAGGCAAGCCCGCGCCATATCTGCGCAGATCGGCATGCCGGCTGTCGCATCATTAGAAATGATGTATCGGCGTTGCCCGCGCTATTGCCCGACTTTTCAATTGCTAGTTCAAGTGCAAGGGACCGTCCAAAAAACTGGTAGAACTACCAGTTTGCAATGGAGTTCACGTCTGCCAAGATAACGGGCAAATCTGCTAGGGAATGCAATGAGCCAAGGCGGATGTGCCTGCAGGAGATGGATCGTGTACGTCGCGATGGGGTTGACTCTACTGTCCGCACAGTGGATGTCCGCGCAAGACACGGCCGGCCAGAATCCTGATCTCCATGCCCTGAAAGATAAGCTTCAGCATCTGGAGCAGGAGATACAGGAGCTGAAAGGTGAGATCGAGGCTGTGGAACAGGTCCAGTCAACGCCACTCGCGGCGGCCGCTGCGGCGCTACGCACGCCCCCGGTCCCTCCCACGGAGAACGGAAAAGCATCCACTGAGCAGGAGAGATCAGAGAGCGCGATCGACATGTACGGCTTCGTCATGACCGACACTGGATACGACTTCGGTCAGATTAATCCGCAATGGTTTGACGTAGAGCGCCCAACGCAATTGCCCTCGTACCCAAATCAGTACGGGGGAAACGGGAACGTATACTTTGGCGTCCGGCAGACCCGATTTGGCGTGAAAACGTCGACACCAACAAGGATGGGTGATTTAAAGACCCAGTTTGAGTTCGAATTATTCGGAACCGGAGTTGACGCAGGGCAGACGACCTTTCGGCTACGACACGCTTACGGCGAACTGGGGCAATTCGGCGCCGGTCAAACTTGGAGTCCGTTCATGGACATTGATGTCTTCCCCAACTCGATTGAATATTGGGGGCCCAATGGGATGGTTTTCTTTCGCAATGTGCAATTGCGCTGGATGCCTGTCCGCACCAACAGAACAGACCTGACGCTTGCTCTCGAGCGTCCCGGCGCCAGTGCCGACCAGGGAGTTTATTCCAACCGCATTGAGCTGGAGAACGTTAAACCAAGGTTCAATGTGCCGGATATTACCGGACATTTGCGGCTGACGAGGAACTGGGGTTACGTTCAGGCGGCAGGAATATTCAGGAAGATCGGATGGGTCGACTTCAACGATCCCCACTACAATTTCAGCGGCACCGCATACGGGTGGGGAGTGAATGTCACCTCGAACGTGAAGCTAAGCACCAGGGATATAGCCAGGCTCGCAGTCGTCTACGGCGAAGGCATAGAGAACTATATGAATGATGCCCCCGTCGATATTGGCGCTCAGAATAACTTCTCGAATCCAGTCTCACCAGTTAAAGGCGTGCCGCTGCCGGTATTGGGGGTCGTTTCGTTCCTCGATCACAATTGGAGTGAGCGCTTCAGCTCTTCGACCGGCTATTCCCTGGTGAACATCGGCAATTCGAATGCGCAAAATCCGTCCGACTTCCATCAAGGTCACTATGCACTCGCCAATCTGCTCTATCACCCCGTCCCCCAGGTCACGATGGGCGGGGAGTTCCAGTTCGGCAGGCGCCTGAACTTCACTGATGGTTATAGTTTTAACGACTACAAGATGCAGTTCTCTTTCAAATACGACTGGAAGAAGACCCTTGCATATTGATAGCCGGCTGAGTGTCTCGCCGGGGAGGAGCCTGGGATGATGAATCGAGCTCAGATAGGGGCTTTTTCCGCGATCCTGTTGATTGCCGCGAGCTTCATTCCACTGGGCCTGGCTGCGCAGGAGTCGCGCAGTCCCGTTGCTCCACGACGAGAGGTCGTTGAGGCAGTGGTGCGCGAGGCCTACGAGAAATTCCGGAACGACACGAGCGGTAAGAACGCCGACTACATCCCTTATCTCGCCCAGATAGATCCGAAGCTGTTCGGTGTGGCGATAGTTACGACCGACAATCAGGTGCTTACGTTAGGGGATGTGAACTATTCCTTCTCCATCCAGTCGATCTCAAAAGTATTCACTCTTGCCCTGGCAATGGAAGAGCTGGGTCCGGATAAAGTATTCCAGCAGATTGGATCGGAGCCGACGGGTCGCCCCTTCAATTCCGTGCCTGCCGTGGTGGATATGCCGACACATACGGGGAATCCCTACGTGAACGCGGGAGCAATCGCGACTACCAGCCTCATCTCCGGTAAGAACGCCGATGAGAAGTGGAACAAGATACTCGCGTTCTACGGAAAGGTGGCCGGGGACAAGTTATCGCTAATTGAGGATGTGTATAAATCCGAAGCGGCGACCAATGCAGGCAACAAGGCGCTGGCCATGCTACTGGCGAAGTATGACCGTATCTATGCCGATCCGTTCGAATCAGTAGATATCTACACGAAGCAATGCTCGGTTGGAGTGAATGCGCTCGAGCTTGCGCGGATGGGTGCAACGCTGGCGAACAGTGGTGTGAATCCTGCGACGGGCGAGCAGGTGATCAAGCACGAGGATGTGCCCTATATTCTTTCGACGATGACCATGGCTGGCCTGTACGATGGGTCGGGCGGCTGGGCCTGGCGTGTCGGGCTGCCTGCAAAGAGCGGTGTCGGAGGTGGGATCGTCGCGATTGCGCCGGGCAAAGGCGCCATCGCTGTTTTCGCACCGCCACTCGATGCAGCGGGAAACAGCGTCAAAGCGCAGGAAGTGATCGAGTACGTTGCCCGGAAGCTCAATTACAATCTCTTCTCGCCGAGTTCTGTCGGGCTGAAGTAGGCTATTCGGACAGGAAAGAATCCCGCGATGGCGCCAGCTGGGAGCGGGCATTCTCATGCCTGAAGCAGACTGACATCAAGACTCACACAAAGGGGGCCATGATGAACCTGCAACGCCTGATTCCCGGCTTAGTCCTTCTTTGTCTCACCACACAACTATTTGCACGCGATAAAACGGACGTCCTGGTGATGAAGAACGGCGACCGCATAACCTGCGAGGTGAAAGGCCTAGATGCGGGTGTGCTCTACATCAGCATCGATTATGTGGATGGAACGACATCGGTCGACTGGTCGAAGGTGGCCAAGCTGGAGAGCAAACAGCTGTTCGTGGTAAAGACGGAAGACGGGTCGGTGTACACCGGCGAACTGAGGACGGAGGAAACGGCAGCAAACCGTCCCGTTCAGATCAAGGTTCTGCTGGCGGAGCAGGAACAAGTGGTGAATCGCTCGCAGGTGATCCGCATGGTAGCGACATCGGACAAGTTCTGGGAGCGGTTCAACGGCGATGTCAATTTCGGAGTGATTTATTCGAAAGGCAACGAATCGACGCAATTCACGCTTGGCTCAAACACAGTGTATGTGCGCGAGCGCTGGAATGCCGGATACGACTTCGACTCGAACCTATCCTCGACCAGTGGGGTGAACACTTCTACAAGGAACTCGCTTGCCTTGACGGCGTTTCATCTGCTGCCACCGAAGAACTGGCTTTACGGCGGAGTCGGCGGATTTCTGCAGAGCTCGGAACAGAGCATCTCGCTGCAGACGCTCGTGGGCGGCGGAATTGGGCGTTATCTGAAGAATACGAACCGGGCCAATCTGATGGTGCTCGGCGGGGTCGCGTGGCAGGACACAAAGTATGAACCGACGAAAGTGCCGATCGCCCGAGAACAGGAGGCGGCGGCGCTAATCTATGCGAAGGCCAGCTTCTTCAGGTTCAGCAAGACCCATTTCGACGGCACAGCCATCATACTTCCCGCGCTCTCTGATCCCGGACGAATCCGCTTCGATACGAACCTGACTTATTACCTGAAGATATTCGGCAATCTTGACTGGAATCTATCGTTCTACGGCAACTGGGATAATCAGCCTCCGCCGGGACTGAACAGCAGCGACTACGGAACGAGTTCGGGACTGAATTGGAGCTTTGGCCTGAAGTAGTTTGCGCGTGCGTCGTTTCAGCGGCCATTGCCGCGGAGTTCGGCGGCGACTTTTTCTTTTCTGGCGAAGTGACGGTAAGCGAAGACGGTGAAGAAGTTGATGCACACGCCGATCAGATTCCAAACCACGACGGGCCGCGAGACGATCAATATGCCGTAGTAGATCCACAGGATCTGGAAGCAGCCGATGATGGCCGCCATTCGTGGATTCATGCCCTCGGTTGATCGGCGCCTCAGCATGGCGATGAGATCCGGCAAAACGGCGAAGGTGGTTCCCAGGCCCGCCACAAATCCGAAGACGTCGGAGCGTTGGAAATTGGGGAGCAGGATGCTTTTCGTGTTTCTGGTGAGCTCTGCGCATCCGGAGAGCATCAACGATTCCCCAAGCAGGAGCGCCACAAGGATCGGCCTGGAGTAGTGGGGCAAGTTCATCGCAGCGGTCTCCTTTTTAGTTGAATAAGCGCTGAGTTACAGGATTGTCTGGCGGCCGCCGACTGGCTACTGTCAGATGAAACAGTGGGGTTACATCTGCGACCCTCCGAAGCCCTGTAAGTTTCGACAGGTGTCCCTGAAGGCAAAGCGGCCTAAGATCACCCACAAAGTGGACGTATGCCCGCGGTGGCGGCGGCAGCGTTTCCACGGACGCGGAGGAAAGCAAAGCCATGGATCCGAAGCTCCGGAGAATAGGCGCGGCAATTCGAGGTCTCTTCGTGGCGGTCTGCACAATTGTTCTGATCCCGGGAGATACGCTGGCAGATGCGCTGACGCTGCAGGCAGCGCCTGCTCCGGCCGGGCAAGAGCAGGCTGCGAAGATTCCACCCGATCAGCTGGATTCGCTCGTCGCGCCGATCGCGCTTTATCCCGATCCGATGCTGGCGCAGGTGTTGGCGGCGTCGACGTATCCGCTGGAGATTATTCAGCTCCAGCAGTGGCTGGCAAAGAATCCAGGGCTGAAAGACAAGGCGCTCGTAGACGCTGTTGAGAAGCAGCCCTGGGACCCAAGTGTCCAGGCCATGGCCGCGCTTCCAGATGTGGTGAAACGACTCGCGGACGACATCCAGTGGACAACGGATCTGGGGAATGCGTTTCTGGCGCAGCAGAACGATGTGATGAACGCGGTGCAGCGTATGCGTCAGAAGGCTCAGGGCACAGGCAACCTGAAGTCGACCGAACAGCAGAAGGTGGAAACGAAGGTCGTCGAAAATCAGAGCGTAATCGTGATCGAGCAGGCGAATCCACAGGTGGTTTACGTACCTTCGTACAATCCGACCGTCGTGTATGGACCGCCCGTTTATCCGTATCCGCCGATTTACTATCCGCCGCCGGGATATTATGCGGCGGGTATGGCGATCTCTTTCGGCGTCGGTCTGGCGATGGGAGCAGCATGGGGTGGGGGTTGGGGCTGGGGCTGCGGATGGGGCGGCAATAACGATATCACGATCAACAACAACAACAATTTCAACCGCAACTCAAACATCAATGGCGGTAACAGAAACAACATCAACGGCGGGAATCGCGGCAATCGCCCATCGCAGCTGCCTTCCGGTGGGCGCGGTAACGGCACCTGGCAGCACAACCCGTCACATCGCGGCGGCGCGCCATACGGGGATCGCAACACGGCAAATCGCTTCGGCGGGACAACTCGTGGCGATTCGCTGGCGAATAGACAAGCGGGGGCGCGGAATCAGATCACCCGGGAGGGTGGGAATCTGCCCAGCAACCGCGGGGGCGCGGGAGCGGGCAACCGGGCGTCCAATACCGGGCTTGGCAATAACCGCGGCGGTGGGGGCGGCGGCCTTGGTGGCAATAATGGAGCGGGCAATCGCGGCGGCGCTGGTGTCAGTAATCGCGGCGGAGCGGGCGTCAGCAACCGGTCGGCAGGCGGGGCCAACAGCATCGGTGGCCGGAATCTTTCGAACAGCAGCGCCGGAAATCGCGGAGGATTTGGGGGCGGCGGTGGCGGAAGCTACAACGGGGCCAGCGCGCGTGCGAGCAGCAGTCGGGGTGCTTCGAGCATGGGATCGCGCGGCGGCGGTGGAATGAGCCGCGGCGGCGGACGGCGGAGGTGACGCGATGAAGGACGACTACAGGAGCACGAAGATGAAGCCGACAGCTCATAAGAAAGTTTCCAGTGGACTGGCCCTGTTCGCGGGAGTCGTCGCCTGGACCTGCATATCTGCGCCGGTCATTCGCGCCCAGCAGGCTCCGGCTCAGCAGGCTGCGACGGCAGCGGAAAAGACAGCTCCGGCCAAAGCTGCATCGCCGTCTGGCGGAGCCGAGTTGTTCGACAGCCCGGATGCAGCGGTGGATGCGGTTCTCAAGGCGGCCGGCGACAACGATACGGCTGAACTTGCGAAGATCTTTGGGCCGGACGGCAAGGAGATTTACTCTACCGACGATGCTGTGCAGGACAAGAACCGACTTGAGGACTTCGTCGCACAGGCAAAGGAAAAGAAGGAGATCTCTCTCGATCCGAAGACCGGAAGGCGCGCGGTTTTGATCGTGGGCGATGAAGATTGGCCGATGCCCGTGCCCCTGGCCAAGACAGGAAACAAGTGGTACTTCGACACAAAGGCAGGCAAGCAGGAGTTGCTGTATCGGCGCATTGGCTCCAATGAATTGGACGCGATTCAGATCTGCCGCGGCTACGTGGAGGCGCAGGACGAGTACGCCTTGAAGCCGCGGGAGGGCTATAACGTGAACCAGTATGCGCAGCGCATCGTCAGCACCCCGGGGACGCAGGACGGTTTGGCATGGAAGAATGCCGACGGAACCTGGGGCGGGCCCATCGGCGAGAACATTGCCGAAGCAATCGTCGAGGGCTATTCGAGCCGGGAACAGCCGTATCACGGATACTTCTTCAAGATTCTCAAAGGGCAGGGTCCGGATGCGCCGCTGGGACGGCTCGATTACGTGATCAAAGGTGTCATGATCGGGGGATTTGGACTGGTTGCCGCGCCGGCGCAATATCGTGTGACAGGCGTGAAGACGTTCATCGTCAGCAATGACGGAGTGGTGTACGAGAAGGACCTCGGGCCGAAGACTCTGGAGCAGTTCAAGATGATGGAGCTGTTCAATCCGGACAAGACGTGGACTCCGGTTGACGAGGAAGACAGCGATCAGGGAGAGAACCAGGCCCAGTGAAAGAACCTGGCGATGTGGGCCGAAGCTTCAGTTTTGTACTTTCCGGAGAAAAGAGCAATGATGCAAAAGGACAGCTTGAAATCGACAACACGAATATGGGGTTACCACAGTCTTCTGGCGGTTGCCCTGTTGGCCGCTATTACTCCGGGCTTTTCGCAGTCCAACGGGAAGCCTGCGACGATCGACGCCACCGCGCAGGGCACCAGCACGCAGCTGGGCTCAATGGTGAGTGTCAAGGTGATTATCAACCGCTTTTCTACTGAGGAAGACAGGCAACAACTCATCGCTGCATTCAAGCAAGGGCAAAGCCCGGGGCTGGTGAAAGCGCTAAGCAAAATGCCGTCTGTGGGCCGCATCGCCATCACAGGCACCGTAGGCTACGACCTTGCCTACATCCGGCTGATCAAAACGCCCACTGGGCGGAAAATCCGATTCGCAACCAACCGCCTGATCAGGTTCGGCGAAGCCTACGCCAACTCCCAGAGCATGGCCTATGACCTTACTGCCGGCGAATTTGACCTGAACGATGCAGACAAGGACAAAAGCACCGGCGTTCTATTTCCCGCTTCTCAGCTGATCATCAATAAGAAAGGTGAGCTTCAATTTGAGCTGCGCAAGAATCCCTGGAAGCTGACCAACATCATCGACTGGGATAAGGCGGGAAGTGAAGCAAAGTAAGTCTGCCAGGCTTAACTAAAAAAGGCTCAGAGCACTTCGGGGTGCTCCGAGCCTTTTACTTTGACCCCGCCTTACTTCACGACAACCATCTCAGCCGTGCCGCTCCCGCACATCCCATAAATCGCTCCAGAAGCGCACGCTCCTGCGGAGAACCGGTAGCAGCCCGGGACCTTCGCCCTTACGGTAACAGCCCTGTCCGAGCCGCCGATAATGTCGCCGGGCGGATCGAAGGGCTCGTTGGGTCCGAAATCGACAACAAAGCCCTGATGCCTGGTGTCGCTATGCCAGATGATGCTGGTGTCGGTCTTCACGCAGAAGGTCTGATTGCCCTTTGCGTTTGGAACGTCCGGAGTAGCAGAGGCGGCATTGGAGGTCCGCTTGACGTCGACGGAACATGGCTGGTTCGGCGTGCCGCAGGTGTTGGCCGCAGTGCATAGCGTTGCGGGATCCGGCTCCTTGCAGGTGTACGACATTTTCTTCTGCGCCTGTGCCGCGTCACCAGAACCCAATACAACGAGTGGCAAAGCGAGCAACAGGAACCTGAGTGCAAAGAGTGGGTGTCTTGTCATAGCTGGCTTGCCTGCTTTCATAAAATCGCATCCTCCGGCTTTAACGGGGAAGCGTTTGCGAAGCGACTACTGTCCCTGGGTAGCGGCGGGAATTCCGGCAATGGCCTTGTTTTGCAGCACGCGCACTACGACGCGGCGATTCTCGGCCTGACCTTCAATAGTCTTATCTGTGCCTATCTGGTCGCTCTCGCCCATGGCCCCGGGAGCCAGCATCCGGGTGAGCGGAATTTTTCCCTGTTGGAGCAGGACATTCGTGACGTTCTCAGCTCGCTCTTGGCTGAGCTTCTGATTCATGGCGGCGCTTCCGACCGCAGAAGCATAGCCTTTCACCTCGATCATGTAGCCCTCAACAGTGCCGGCCTTCTGAGCCAGCGTGTTGAGCTGCGAAATGTACTGGGGATCCACCTTGGTTTTGCCGTTGCCGAACAACACCGTCACTTCGTCCATGATGTAGTAGTCATCAAGCTGGCCGAAGCGCGCGATAGCTGCGTCGACGGCTGCCTTATTCGCAGCGATCTTTTCCTGGTTCGCCTCGATCGCGGCCTGATGCTTCTCGAGGGCCTCGTTCTGCGCCTTCAGTTCGGCGTTCGCCTTCTCCAGATCTTCTGCATTCTTTTGAGCCTGCATCTTGGTGTCGTGCATGCCGGCATCGATGGCCTGGGCCTGTTTGAAGTCATTGCCCTTGAACCTTACTTTGGTTGCCACGAGTACGTTGTTGCTGTTGTATTCGCCCTCGACCGAAACGGCGAGGCCGGGAATGAGGGCGGCCATCGACATCTGCTTGCTGCGCGCCTTCAGCAATCCCTCCACCTGGCCGACGTCGGTGCTGTCGGTCAGCATGACGACCATGTTCGGATCCTGGGTCGTCTTGAGGATCATATCCGGGCCGCTGCGGCTCTTGATGATTCCCTGCACCTTGGTCGATTGTGCCGCGGCCGTTCCGGATGCGATGCCCAGAAACGACAGCAGTATGAAACCCGCCAATCCAAATAAACGAATGTGCTTCATGGCCTGTCCTTTCCCGATGCTTGTATTACGAAGTTCCAGTTCGGCAATCTGTGGCTTCCTGCTTCCTGAGGTAGAGCTTCGTGAGGCTCACTGATGCTAGGCGCCACAGCCATCGGTGGGGAACTGTCAGTATTAACAGAGCAGGGGAGAAGTGGAACGCCTCGATGCCGCTCCTTCTCGCCGGGCCGCATGAAGACGCAAAACTCGAGGCTTGATGATGACGCTCGATAAGCCCGCGTCGAGCGCAGGCGCATGGTCAAACCCTTGGATTACCTCTGCGCGCATGCGCGGCCAGCGTGGCAACCGCGCAGCTGGCAATCCGCGACCGCACACTGTCCGCACGGCTGGTCAGGATGATGGGCACTCTGGCGCCAAGCACCAGCCCCGCACTGTCGGCATTTGTCAGAAAGCTGAGTTGCTTGGCAAGAATGTTTCCCGCTTCAAGATCCGGTGCGAGGAGAATGTCGGGATCGCCTGCCACCTGGGAGTGGATGCCCTTGGTCTCGGCGGCCTCTTTGCTGATGGCATTGTCGAAGGCCAATGGACCGTCCAGAGTGCCGCCCGTGATCTGTCCCCGCTCGGCCATTTTGCAAAGAGCTGCTGCGTCGATGGTGGCCGGCATTTTCGAGGTTACAGTTTCCACTGCGGCGAGGATCGCGACCTTAGGTTGTTTAAGAGCGAGGGAGATCGCAAGATCAATCGCGTTCTGGCAGATGTCTACCTTGTCTTCCAAGGTCGGAGCGATATTGATTGCGCCGTCTGTGACGATCAGGACTTTGTGGTAAGTGGGAACATCCATGACAAATACGTGACTGATTCGGCGCCCCGTGCGCAGGCCTCCTTCGCGGGAAACGACGGCCGCCATCAATTCATCGGTGTGCAGACTCCCTTTCATCAGGAGTTCTGCCTGCGCCTGGCGCACCAACTCGACTGCCTTCGCGGCTGAGGCGTTACTGTGCGGGGTGTCCACGATTTGAAACCCGGTGAGATCGATTCCTGCAGATGTGGCTGTTGTTTCTATCTTTGCGCGAGGCCCGACCAGGATGGGAACGATAATGCCCTGATGCGCTGCCTCGATTGCACCGGATAATGCCGACTCCTCGCAGGGATGTGCCACCGCCGTAGGAATTGGCTTCAGGTTCTTGCATGTCGCCAGCATCTGTTCGTACTTGCCGGTTCCGGTTTGGTGATTCACGCTTGCACCTCCGTTACTGCCAGTAAGGACGACGTCCGATTGCGGGGCCCGTTTCCTTACGGAGGGACGGCAAAGAACAGCGATCGCAACCCCGAGCAGTAAGGTAACATGGCGGCGCACGAGGCTACTCCCGCCGTGAAAGCGATCAGGTGAGGATGCGAAATGCCCAAATGAAAAGAGCAATCGTTTGCGCTGACAGTGAGCACAGATGACAATGATCTTGAATTACCCTTGAAACATTTTTGGAGTGTTGCAATGACAGTGTCACCTCGTGTTACTTCAGGCCAGCGCCTGTCGGGACGGTTCGGTCTTTCCTGTTTTCGCAACTGGTATTTGGCTAATCGCCGTAATCTCCTTGTCCTGATGCTTCCTGGTCAGATAGCCGTTCTGCTGTTGATCGGCACAGCGAGTGCGTGGGCACTTGAGCTCTATCCTATCGACCGTAGAGGGGTTGTTGAACGTTCTGACATTATTCTTGAAAGGCCGAATGAATTACCCACTGAGGCGATGCCCCTGGGCAACGGCCGCCTGGGAGTCGCGGTGTGGTCACAGGATGGGTTCACGGCACAGCTGAATCGAAGTGATACTCTTCCGCAGCGTCTATCACCCGGCCAAATCGTTCTTCCAGCTCTCTCAAAACTTGCGAAGGCGCCGGACTATCAGGGCCGGCTCAATCTTTACACTGGGGAGTTTGAGGAGAGCGGAGCAGGCATGACGGTCGTTGCCTTTGTCGATAATGCTCTCGACGTATTTGTGGTGGATGTGAAGGGAGCCAACCCAAAAGAGCAGCAGACCGCAGTGCTGCGGTTATGGTCGCCCCGCAAGCCTCAGGTAATTTCACAGGGAGCCATCGGTGCTCTTGCAGAAACATGGCTTGACAATTCCGAAGCTGGCGCAAGCAATGAGCGTTTTGGATCACTGGCAGCAGTGACAGCAGATGCGAGAAGCGTAAGCATTACCTCGAGCGATCCGCTTTCAGTGACCCTCAAATTCATGCCGCACCCGGATGGCTCTTTCCGGATCCTGGTTGGCGCGCCGTCATGGCGAGGAGGCGATGCAAACGCTGCAGCCTCGAGCCTGCTCGCGCGTGCAGAATCAATTCGCCTCGCGCAGCATCGTGCATGGTGGAGTGCCTACTGGGGCCGTGTGGGTCTGATGAAGTTATCCTCACCAGATGACAAAGCTGAATACTTTGAAAACCTGAGGACCATTGATCTATTCGCCGCTGCCGCTGAGAGCCGCGATCGCTTTCCGGGATCTCAGGCCGGTGTTGGAGATTTATTCTCTTCCTCTCGCGACCAGCACCAGTGGGGGCCCTCCGCATACTGGCAATGGAACCTCCGGATGCAGGTCAGCGCCAATCTCGGAGCTGGCGCCACCGAGCTGAACGCTCCCTACTTCCGTCTCTATGAGGAAAATCTTGACAACATTCTGAGATGGACCGGGCAACACATGGGAGGCCGTGCCGGAGCCTGCGTTCCTGAAACTATGCGCTTCAACGGCCGGGGCTATGAAAACGAAACGTGGCTTCATAATGCTCCGATTGACTGTGGAGAAGACTCCCCGCCGTATTACAACGCGCGCACAATCTCTACTGGAGCTGAAGTGGGACTCTGGGTCTGGGAACAGTATGAGTACACCGACGATCTGGAGTTTCTGAAGAAGAATTATCCGCTCATGCGGGAAGCAGCACGCTTTCTTCTGGCCTACGCAACTCCCGGAGCAGATGGAAAGCTACATACATTCCCCTCGAATGCGCACGAGACGCAATGGGATGTTCATGATCCAACTACTGACATTTCCGCAATGCGAGCACTGTTTGCTCGTGTCATTCAGGCCGCGATGCTATTAAAGACCGATTCTGAATTTGCTGCCGAGTTGCGGGATGCGTTGGCCAAAGTCCTGCCGTTGCCATTAGCAACGGTGGCGTCTCCAACTGTTCTGCTGAAGGATAAGGTTGACGATGCGAATGCAATCATAGCTGCCAGCTATAATCTCGACGCCAAGATCCACAACGTCGAAAATATCGGACTGGAGCCGGTATGGCCCTATGGGATCATCGGAACCGACGAGTCGCTGCACAAAATAGCCGTGCGCACATTCGTCAACCGTCCCAACAAGAACGAAGCGGATTGGAGCTTCGATCCCGTGCAGGCTGCGCGTCTAGGCCTGTCGGGCGAATTGGCCGCAAGTCTTTTCGCAATCACCGACCGCTATCAGATGTTTCCTTCCGGTTTTGCAACCTTATTTTCTTCCCCACCCGCCGGCGCTCCGGCCTCTGAGTTCTACGTCGAACAAATCGGCGTCTTGGCAGATGCACTTCAAAAAGCTCTCGCAGATGACTACGACGGCCTGATTCGACTCGTCCCTGCATGGCCGCAAGATTGGGACGCGGATGGAACTGTGTACCTTCGGCATGGAAATAAGGTGGACGTAAGAGTGCGACATGGCGATCTCGTCTGTGCGGGCTTTGAAGTCGGCTCATCTGAACCGCTGCATATTCGCAATCCTTGGCCCGGTCAGAAAGTTGAGATCATCGACGCTCGCAATTCTTCGACGGTCTTGGCTGCGAGCTCCGATGATGTTCTGACCTTCGCAGGTAGTCCGGGAAAGAACTACCTGTTAGTGCGGGTCACTCATAGGTCGTCGCTGCTGGAACCGGTTTCCGGCACACCTGCAACCGCACCTAAATCTCTGGGATCACGAACCATCGGATTGGCAAAGTGAAAGCGAGATGATTGAAAGCATGAAGCGCACCGCTCTGGTAACTGGCGCCTCCCGCGGTCTGGGAAGTGCGATCGCATTCGAACTGGCTGAAACCGGCGCTAACGTTGCCATTAATTATTGGAACAGTCGTGAAGCGGCAGAACGTCTCTGCAGTGACATCGAGAGTCGAGGTGGCCATGCAGGCATCTTCCAGGCAGACGTGCGGAATGAGCTAGAGGTAGCACGATTGGTGGCAGAGGTATCTGAGGCCTTTGGTGCAATCGATATTCTGGTAGTGAATGCAACCGGCCCCCAACCCTTCTATGCGATTGAAGAACAGACATGGGAGAACTACCTGGACCAACTGGAGTTCTTCGTGAAGTCGCCTTTGCTGCTTCTGAAGCAAGTGCTACCTGCCATGAAAAAGCAGAGATTCGGAAGAATCATTCAGATTGGAAGCGAAGTTTTCGAGCTGGGCAATCCACGCTTCGCTAATTATGTTGCTGCAAAGGGCGCGCAGTTGGGGCTGACTCGTTCTTGGGCACGGGAACTTGCGCCCGATGGGATAACGGTGAATCTGGTTGCGCCAGGATGGATCCCGACTGAGAGACACGCCGATGCGTCGCTGGCCGAGCTTGAGAGCTACCGGCAACAAGTGCCAATGAAGAGGATGGGCGATGCATCGGACGTCGCCAAAATGGTTGCATTCCTCGCCGGTGATTCCGCGGGATTCATCACAGGCCAGCGGTTCTCGGTGAATGGCGGCAATACCCTTGCGTAGATCGAGCAGCAGAATCGATAGAGAGTTAGAGTGTCCTGTCATTGACAGCAGTTTGACCCCAAGCATACGATGATTTTTCCCGGAAATGAGACGACTCAATTCGTTAGTGCCCCGGATCCCCACTCGAGACGTACGAACCGCGGACCAATGGCGATATTTCTCGAAGTGTTTCTGCCTATGGCTGGAACGATGCCTGAGTATGAGGGTGTGTCTGTTTCGCGCGCTCTGAGTGAATAGGTCGCCTGCTTCACAGGAGGAGCGCAAGGATGAGTCTCAAGATTTTCGGCTGGAAGCGTACTGGACGACGTGGCTTCCTGAAAGCATCAGGAATGGCCGCTGCCGGAGTAGCCCTGGCTAGCGGGAGCGGTGCTGGGCGCAGCTTTGCTCAGCCGGCGTTCCTATCCATCTTTTCTCCCACGGCAGATGATGAATTGACTGCCATGCGGGTTTGGTCTGATCAACCTGCATTTACACGGGTATTTAAAAATCAAAGAGAGCAGCCAGGCATTACCTCCGACTTATACGACGGAGTGTGGGAGGGCGATCCGGTTCCCCATTTGCCTCGAGTGCTGCATCCATCGCCAATCGTCAAACGGTGGCAGTCAGGCGAAGGAACAGACTATCTGGATGAAGAGACGAATGCCGAAACAAAGGGAAAGTATCCGAACCCGGAACGGATCTGGGAAGCGGAGCAATATCCGATAGGCAACGGCCGCATCGCTGCTTCCGTCTTCCATGGAAGCGGGCGTGACCGCTATGCCCTGAATGAGGTCTCCTTCTGGTCGGGCGGACGAAACGGCGGCACGATCAACAACAAGGGCGACAAGAAATATGACGGAGAACACGGACCCGAAGTTGGCGAAAACGGCTTTGGCGGATATCAGCCCATCGGCGATTTGATCATCGATTTCAACGCTCCGGTTCGGAGAGGATCGTTTATCCGCGAAATCTGCCTGGACGAGGGCGTTCTCCGGTCTTCCGGGATCCGGAAAGGTGTCAGTATCCGCAGCGTTGCCTTTGCCAGCCATCCGGATCAGGTCATGGTGCTGCATTATCGTGCGGATGACGGGAAGAAAATCAGCGCCACCGTTTCTCTTGCGGTTCAACGCGGCACTGATTCGGCATCCCTGGGGCAAGAGGAGCTTATTCTCGCTGCCAAGTTGGGCAACGGGATCCGGTGCCAGGCACGAGCGGTTGTCGCCAGCCACGGAGGCGAGCAAATCGGCCGAGCCGACCATATCTCTTTGCAGGATGTCGATTTTTTCACAATCTTGATCGCCATTGAGACAAATTACCAGCTTGATTACGGTAAAGGATGGCGCGGGGAACGACCCGAGATCAAAGTCTCCGAGAGGTTCAAGAAGGTCACAGGCAGGTCGTACGAGGATTTGCTCAAAACACATTTGAACAACTATCAGCCGCTCTTCAATCGAGTGCGGCTCGATCTGAAACAATCGAGCGATTCACGGAATGCAATGCCTACACCCCGCAGGCTGAAAGCTTATCGAGCGAATCCCGACGATCCCGGATTGGAGGAGACACTCTTTAATTTTGGCCGCTATCTGATGATTTCCACCTCTCGTCCCGGCGACTTGCCCGCGGGCCTTCAGGGGATATGGAACGGATCGATTGACGCGCCGTGGGGAAACGACTATCACAGCAACATCAATTTTCAGATGGTGTATTGGTTGCCGGAGCCAGGCAATCTCTCCGAATGCCACCTGGCAATGATCGAGTATCTCTGGGCGACGCGTGAACCGAATCGCCTGGCGACGAAGGAGTACCTCGACGCGATCGGTCAAACTCACGGTCCGCAATCGGACGGCTGGCTGGTTTACACATCACACAATCCTTTTGGCGGAAATGGCTGGCAGATGAATCTTCCGGGTTCGGCCTGGTACGCCCTGCATATGTGGGAGCATTATGCTTTCACGCAGGATGTGGCGTATCTGCGCGATCAGGCATACCCCATGATGAAGGAGTTGTCTCAATATTGGGCATCTCATCTCAAGATTCTGGGGAATGGCGCGAAAGGCTTCGAAAGCGAGTATAAGCCGGTAGATGTCTCCCTCTATCCTGAGCTCGCGCGGGTGAAGGCGGGGACACTGGTCGTTCCAAATGGCTGGTCGCCGGAACATGGTCCTCGCGGCGAGGATGGTGTGGCCATGGACCAGGAGATCATTTCTGAATTATTCCTCAACACGATCAAGGCCGCTCAAATCCTGGGCGTGGATCAGCAGTGGGTCGAGGAATTGAAGGAAAAGCAGGAGCACCTGTTGCCTCCGCAGATCGGCAAGGAGGGCAATTTGATGGAGTGGATGATCGATCGCGACCCGGTAACAGATCATCGGCATACGTCACACCTGTTCGCCGTTTTTCCAGGAGATACGATCAGTATTGAAAAAACGCCCGAGCTGGCCGAAGCAGCCCGCAAGTCTCTGTTGATGAGGAAGACTACCGGAGACAGTCGTCGTTCCTGGACATGGACATGGAGATGCATGCTCTGGGCGCGCCTGCGAGATGGAGAGAGAGCTCATGAAATGCTGGAGGGCCTGATCACCTACAACATGCTCGACAACCTGTTCACAACCCACCACATCCCCCTGCAGATCGACGGTAATTACGGCATCGCGGCAGCGATGATAGAGATGCTTGTTCAATCACAGAACGGCGTGATTCAACTGCTTCCGGCTCCCTGCGCGGAATGGCCTCAAGGCAGCGTTAAGGGAATCAAGGCCAGAGGGAACGTTGTGGTGGACATGACCTGGAAGGACGAGAGGGTGACGCAGTGGAAGCTTACTTCTCCTCAGCCCGTGCCCGTAACCGTTCTGGTAAACGGCCAACGTACCGAGGTTTTGCCGGCCAAGTCCCCCAGCATTAGCGCTAACTTCATCGTGGACTGAGCCGTTGTCTTCAAGTATTGTGGTTGCCAGCAGCTTGTCAACGGAGGCCTTGCCGAAAGCGCTTGCGCAGAAAGGGTGTGAAATCATCTTGTGTTATTTGTCTTGAGGAAACAAGGTGATGAGCTTCTCGCTGTACGCGTTGGGGAACCCATTCCACAGAGATTTATGACACTCTGCCGTAGCTCGCGGAACGGACTTGAGACTATTCCAGGCTGTCACCGAATTCAGGGGGGAAATTTGTACTGCTCGCGCCGCCGGTTCCTGAAGACCACAGGCCTGGCTGGAGGGTTCTGGGTCGCACGCCTGCACAGCCTCCCATCGTTAGCGCTACCCGAAGCGGCAACTCCCCCCTGTCTTCTCCACACGGGATCGGGATACGCGCCATTTATCAACAAATTTGTCCAGCAGATCCAACCCGGTTTCGACCAGTTCATTACAGAAAAGCATGCTGCTGAACTGGAGGTTCCGCTCAAGATCTGGCAAGAGGCTTTCTGCGCTTCAAAGCGTGACCTGCGGGTCGTCTACGACTTTCTTTCCGAGAGTCTGGAGGCTTCGCGCTTGAATCGCGCCGAGATAGCGCACGTCCGTTCCCAGCCTCCGGTGCAGTCAGACAAGGTCAGTTTCCCCAACCCTGAGCGCTTGAGCCGCAGTTTGTTTCTCGATGGCCTGAGCGCATATCTGGCACCGTTCACAAAGATAGTGACCGCCAACTTTCAGATTGGTTTGATTGAGATTGCCCACTCGGAGTCCGGCGTTCTTAAAACGCAAATTCATTACACACTGGTAGGCGAACTCGATGCGAACCGGCGCGAAGAACGGGTTGGCGAATGGGAATTGGCCTGGCTGAAGGACGGCAATGGCAAATGGCGCGTCACAGGCTGGTCGCCAGGAACGGAGTTGCGCAGCCGCGTCACGGGCCGAGGTTTCTCCGATATCTCTATCGCGGCGCTCGGAGGCATCGATTCCTACCGGGCACAGATGGGCCACGGCATCGATCATTGGCGAACCGTGCTGGATGGAGCAAGCGGGATCGATATCTACGGCAACAATGGTATCTGCGCGGGCGATTTCGACGGCGATGGTTACGACGATCTCTATATCTGCCAGCCTGCCGGCCTTCCGAACCGCCTCTACCGCAATCGCGGCGACGGCACGTTTGTGGATGTGACGGAGAGAGCGGGTGTCGGTTTGCTGGACGGAACATCGAGCGCGATATTCGCGGATTTGGCCAACAATGGCCGGCAGGATTTGATCGTGGTGCGCACCAGCGGACCGCTGCTTTTCATCAATCGCGGTGACGGCACCTTCGAATTGAAGCCGGACGCTTTTCATTTCGCCAGGCCGCCACAGGGCACATTTATGGGCTCCGCCGTCGCAGACTACAATCGCGACGGTCTGCTTGACGTTTACTTCTGCACGTACAGCTTTTATCAGGGCCTGAGCGAATATGAGTTCCCCAATCCGTACTATGACGCACAGAATGGGCCACCTAATTTCCTGCTCAAGAACCATGGCGATCACACTTTCGAAGACGTAACCATCCCGTCGGGGTTGGATGTGAGCAATAACCGGTTCAGTTTCTGTTGCGGTTGGGACGATTACAACGGCGACGGGTGGCCTGACCTGTATGTCGTGAATGATTTTGGCCGCAAGGTGCTCTACAAAAACAACGGCAATGGGACGTTTACCGACGTCAGCGCCGAAGCGGGCGTAGAGGATCCGGGCGAGGGCATGAGTCTGACCTGGCTCGATTACGACAACGATGGCTGCGACGACCTGTATGTCGTAAACATGTGGGAAGCCGCCGGCAGGAGGGTCGTAAAACAACCTGAATTCATGCCCCTGGTACCCGAGAATATAAGACAGGTTTACTGGGACGACGCCGCGGGCAATACGCTTCTTCACAACGAAGGAGCAAGTGGCAAATTTCGCGATGTGACCGAAGAGTCCGGAACGCAGATGGGTGGGTGGAACTGGGGCAGCGACGCGTGGGATTTCGATCACGATGGATACCCGGACATGTATGTCGCGAACGGCTTCATCTCGGGAGTGAAAAGGGAAGACCTCTCAAGCTTTTACTGGCGGCAGGTTGCCGCGCGCTCACTCGATTCAGGAGGCAGATCAAAGGACTATGCGGACGCGTGGAGCGCAATTAACGAGTTCATCCGCTCTGACTACACCTGGAGCGGCTACCAGCGCAACAACTTCTATTTGAACAATCGAAATGCCACGTTTACGGAAGCAGCCGGCGTGCTTGGCCTGGATTGCATGGAAGATGGCCGCTCCTTCGTGTTGAGCGACATTGATGGGGATGGAAGGCTGGAGGTCGTGCTGAAGAACAGAACCGCCCCGCAACTCAGAATCTTCCATAACGAGCTAAACCCCATCGGCGAAGCCATCACGTTTTCCCTGCGAGGGACCAAGAGCAATCGTGACGCCATCGGCGCAATCGTCGAGTTGGTGGCGCCTGCCGGACGCCAGAGGAAGACGCTGCGAGGCGGGTCAGGCTTCTTGTCTCAGAATACGAAGTTGTTGCACTTTGGACTGGGCGAAATCAAAGATCCCGTACAAGCAATCATCGAATGGCCAAGCGGCCACAGACAGGTGCTGGAGAAACTTCCACCGGGGCATCGAATCGAGGTTCAGGAAGACGTGGCTGGTTTTCATTCCACACCCTTCCGGCCGTTTCGAGAGGTATCTAGTTCGGAGGCAGATCAATCGATCGAAGAACCCGCAAGCAGAGCTACGTGGCTGCTCGAGCCGATCACACCGCCAGACTTCGTGCTCGCGGATCAGCACAATCAGAAGCACAGCCTGTCGGATGCGAAGGGAAGCGCACAACTCCTGGTTTTCTGGACTGCCGAATGCGCTAGCAGCAGGAAATATCTGCCGGCGTTAAATCGCCTGAATGCCGATGGGCAGGACAACGTCAAGGTGCTCTCCGTGCTGGTTTCCCAAGAGGATGAGCAGGTTGCGGATCAGCGGGTGGATATCCTGCAACAGCTCTCGTTCCCTGTCCTTACTCTGGAAGAGAAGACAGGCGGTATTTACAACATTTTTTACCGATATCTTTTTGATCGTCGCCAGTCGATGCAGTCTCCTACATCGTTTTTGATCGACGGCGAAGGTAAGGTTGTTCGAGTCTACACGGGCTACGCCGATCCGAAGCAAATCCTGGGGGACACCCGCTCTCTGCCGGCAACGGCCCAAGATCGGCTGCGCCGCGGGCTGCCATTTCCGGGGCATTATTTTCGAGGCGAGCTTCATCATAACTACTTCACGTACGGAGTCGCCTACCTGCAATATGAGTATTTCGATGAAGCATTAGTAGCCTTTGAGCAGTCGATCAGCAATGGCGATTCGAATGGTGCTGTTTATTACAACATCGGCCTGATTTATTTGAATAAAGGTGCCTTTGACGATGCCCGGACAAACCTGGAGAAGGCTGTCGAACTGGACCCATCGAATGCAGACGCATGGAACAATCTGGGCGTAGTCTATGGGCAGCAGGGGGATTACAACAGGGCGCAAAGCGATTTCCAGAAGGCCATCGACCTGCAGCCAACTCACCTGCTTGGCATCCAGAATATGGTGAAGCTTTATCGCTACCAGGGCCGCGAGAAAGAGGCTCAATCTCTTCTGGAAAATGCGATTGCCAGGGATCCTGCGCAGGCGGAATTCCACGAGGGCCTCGCAATGATATTCGTCGAAGCAAAGGACCTCGCCCGGGCCCAGGCCGAATTTGAGAAAGCCGCGCAACTCGATCCTGACAACGTTGAGATGCAGAACGGCCTGGGTGTCGTGCTCATGGAAATGGGCGAATCAGACAAGGCAATAGAGCAATTCGCCCGGTGCCTTCGCCTGGCGCCTGACTATGACCGGCCCTATCTGAACATGGCAGTGCTTTACCTGAATTCCGGTCGAGCTGATAAGGCTCATGATCTGCTGTCGGAGTTTCTTACCAAACATCCGGACAACGCGGAGATTCGTCAGGCGCTGCAAGAGGTGGACATCAAGAAATGAGTTCCACAGTCGCCAATTCAGGAAAGTGCTGCCTGAAAAGCTGGCTGGTGATGTTGCTGATTCTTGTTGGGGCGACAGCGCGCTCCCAGACAAGCGAGCCTCAGAATGCAGGATCGGCGAAGGAGCCGAAACAGCCGCCAGCTTTCAGCGCCGCAGGAATCCAGGGGAGCACCGCGCCCAGCGGTTATTCCTCGGGAGTCAGTCGCGAAGAGATTTCTTCGGTCAGCAAAGGAGTCAATGATCTCAATCATGAACTCTTTTCCGGCCTCGTTCCGGCTGGGAGTGTGGCGGATTGCAGTCACGAGCGGGACTTAGTAAGGGCGGCAATCGCAAACCCAAAGGCCTTTGAGTCCAACTATGCACTGGGCGTTTTTTACCTCGAGCACGGCGAGTTTACGCGGAGTATTTCGTATCTCGAATTAGCCCGGCATGCTGATCCGACAAACATCGATAGCTCACGTGCTCTGGCGCTGGCACTCCTGGGGGCCGGGAGGAATCCTGAGGCTATCGGTCTGCTTGAAAGCGTAAGAGGAAACCACGATGCCCTCTTGCGACTCCTTGCGCTTGCTTATCGACAATCGGGGGAGCAGCGGAAGTCACGTGAGGCCTACCAGCGCGCAATCGCAGCCGCTCCCGGTGATGTCGAAAATGAATTCCGTTCCGGCATCGGGTTAATCACTGTGGGATCGCCGGAGCCGGCAGCCGAGCTGTTTGCCTCCGCCACTGCCGCTCATCCAAATGAAGCGAAGCTTTGGTTGGGCCTGGGAATCGCGCAGGATATGGCACGGCGAAAACCCGAGGCAATCCGATCGCTGCTGCGAGCGGTTGCGATCGATCCCGACTACGTACTGCCATACTTTTTCCTGGCAGGTCTCGCCGATACTTCTCCCGAAAGTGCTGTAGAAATCCGGAAGCGGCTGGCCGAATTCGTCGTAGCTCATCCGTCCAGCTCTGAAGGGCATTACGACTACGCGCTGGCATTGTGGCGCCAGCACAGAGCGGATCCTGCAGCATCAAACGCCGAAATCGAGTCACAGCTTAAGCTTGCTCTGGCCGGCGACCCCAACCTGGCTCAAGCCCATTATCAGCTCGGAGTGCTTTATGTCGATTCGAACGATTACGTGAAAGCCGAAAGCGAGCTGCTGCAGGCTGTAAGAATGGAACCGGATAACGCCGACGTACATTACCGGCTGGCACAGGCCTACACGCGATCCGGAAAGCCTGAGCTTGCCCATGCGGAAATGACCCGCTTCATCTCCTTGCACGACGCAGAGCATGCCGATGAGAACAGCTCTCAGCCAGACCTTTGGGGGGCCGGTAGAGATGCGGTCGCCAAATCGGCAATTGCGATGCCATGCAAGGGGCAGCCTTGAGCAAACCTGTAGCCCTGAGCAAAGCTATGAGTACAAGCCGCATCTGGAAAGAATTGCTTGATCTATTGATCAGCGACCTGCCGGAAGGGCAGCATCCAGTTTTTTGAGACTTGAAGAGCAACCGCGGATGCAACGAAATATCCGGGACGAAGCCACGGTAAACTGCTTGTTTTCGTAGGAAATAAGTGACCGCAGCGCTGCGAAGATTCTTCTTGACAAACCTCAATTCGCGATGCTCCACTTAACAACCGTAGTGCATAGTAATCGTTAACTGCATCGGTTCAATATCGACTTGAGTGGCGTTGAAGGTCATCAGCAGGAAGTTTAAGTGGAGCATACCTCCAGTCCCCAACGCTCACGGAACCACCGCTTTCAATATTTGGGAGGACAAGTGATGTCCAGGGAATTATGCAAGAGCTCTTTCTCGAAGTTTGCGTCGCTCGGCACAATCGCAGTCGGCAAATTAGTTATCGTGTCAATCGCTTTTATCGCTGTCGTTTTCGCGCCACAGGTTAACGCGTTCTGCCAAATCAATACGGCCAATTTATCCGGCAGCGTGAAGGATTCATCCGGGGCTGCCGTCCCGGGCGCATCAGTAGCCGTGGTCCAGGTTGCGACGGGAATTTCCCGCACTGTCAGCACAAATGAAAGCGGTTTCTTTAATGTGCCGCTGCTGCAGCCGGGCGATTACAGCGTGACCGTCTCAAGGGACGGTTTTCAGACCGACACTGAAAAGATTGAGCTGCATGTGGATCAGTCGGCGAATCTCAATTTCGCGCTTGTTGTGGGTTCAGTGCAGCAGACAGTTAACGTCACAAGCAGAGCACCTGACTTGCAAACGCAGACTGCAGGGTTGGGAACCGTCATTGGGACGAACGAGACTGAGGATCTTCCGTTGAACGGGCGCCAGTTTATTCAGTTGTTGCAGCTTGCGCCGGGAACCGTTCCAGTCAGTGTGTCGCAGACTGCGGTGCCGCAGCTCGGATCAGCGGGTTCCAACGTGACGCCTTCGATCAATGGAGGAAGCGGGCGCAGCAATCTTTTCTTCGTCGATGGCCTCTATGCGACGGACCCGTTTTTCACCTCTCTTTCGATCAGCCCCGCGGTCGATGCGATTCGCGAATTCCAGGAACAGACGCATACAGATGAAGCTCAGTTTGGTGGGTCAATCGGTGCAACTGTCAACCTCGCAACGAAAGGCGGAACCAACCAGTTCCACGGAAGCGCGTACGAATTCTTCAGAAACGAGAACATCGCGGCAACCCCGTATTTCGCAGCGACAAAGGGCACTTACAAGCAGAATCAGTTTGGCGGATCTTTCGGTGGTCCGATCATCAAGAACAAGCTTTTCTTCTTCGGATATTACGACGGGTACCGTCAGACGCAGGCGGCAAATAACTTCTCCATCTTGCCGACCACGGCAGAGCTGGGCGGCGACTTCAGCGCGCTCCTGCCGAACACAATCATCTACGATCCGGCCACCTACAATCCGGCAACAGGACAGTCCCAGCCTTTTGCCGGGAACATCATCCCGCAGGACCGCCTCAATCAGGGAATTCTTGCAGTGCTTAAGGCGTATGTTCCAACCCCAACGTCCAATGTCCCGAATGCCAACAATTTTGCGAACACCGCCAGCAGCACGAACAATCAGGATCAGTACAGTGTGCGCGTGGACTACAGTATTGGCCAGAAGGATTCGCTATGGGCGCGGTGGTCGGTGAGTGAAAATACCAATACGGGTCCGGGACAACTTCCATTGAACCCATTCGTCACCGGCTTCAACGGGAATAACTCCGGTGGTTCGTGGGTGCACACATTCTCTCCGACTCTCGTAATGCAGATTACGGCAGGATATAACTCTGTTGACCATCCTCAGGAATACCTCCAGCCCAACGCCTCTTCGGTTTTCCAGGCGGGTGGCTTCGGCGCAGGGTTTACTCCCACCCCGGGCGGCATCCTGGTCCCCAAGATTCCGGGGATTCACCCGAGCGGATTCTTTGACCTGAATGGAGGCTGGGGACCAATCGGACCGCAGCGTCTCTACCAGATTTCCGGTTCAGTGGATAAGCAGATCGGGAAACACGCTCTGACCTTTGGGGCTGCCTTTTATCACACCTGGATGTACACGAACTGGGCAGAAAACGACGTCTACTTTAATCAGCAGGCGACCTGGAACCCTTGCGGCAGTAAGAGTGGAACTACCTGCGTCGGTGTGGGAGGCAATTCGCTCGCGAGTATGTTAATTGGGCTTCCCGATTCTGCCGGGCGGCAATTGGGTAATTCTGGCGTCAACCTATACTCGGATGTGAGCGATATCTTCGCTGAGGACTCCTGGAAGCTCACCCCGCAGCTGACGATGAACTACGGAGTGCGCTGGGACTATACCACGCCAATCGGTGAAGACAATAACCGCCTGTCTGGATTCGATATCCATACAGGACTTTGGTACATTCCCAAAGATGACACCGACAAGCCTACCGGGCCTCTACCGGCTGGTGTCGTTGTGTCATCCAGAAATCCAATCACAACACCCGACCGTACTAATTTTGGTCCGCGCCTGGGCTTCACGTATCAGGTGAGGCCGAGCACGGTAGTCAGTACCGGCGTAGGTCTTACCTACGACAGCTGGTCGGGTGCACTTCAGGCCGCTCAAAATGCTCGAGGTGCGTGGCCTTCCGGGGCTTCGCAAAATCCGACGAACCTGAATATCGCGGGTATTACACCAGGAGCTACGGCACAAAATCCTTTCGGTAACACCCAGCCGGTCATTCCGTCGACCCCGTTCCCAAGCGGAGGCGGATTCCTCGATACGAAGTGGCAGAACGCGTATTCGTGGCAGTGGAACCTGCAGGTACAGCAACAACTTGGGAACGCGGGAGTTTTCAAACTCGGCTATGTCGGTTCGTCCACCAGCCGCGCTCCCATCCAGATCCCGTCAAACGTGTCGACTGTTCTCGGCCCGACGCAGACTCTCCCCTTTCCGCAGATGCTGTATTCGTTCAATATGATCAGAAGCATTGGCCACATGAACTACAACGCCTTCCAGGCACAGTACACGAAGCAGTATTCATCCGGGCTGGCGGTCAGGAGTGCCTTCACGTGGTCAAAGAATATCAATGTCGGTTGCGCGTCTTACTGGGAAGGCTGCAATATCCAGGACCCGTACAATCTGCGATCGAACAGAAGCGTGGATGATATCGACGTGCCAATCGTGTTCACCTTCTCGGCCCTTTATCAGCTACCCTTCGGCGCTGGCAAACAGTTCGCTAATTCGGGGGTGAAATCGAAGGTCCTGGGAGGATGGCAGGTGAATGGGATCCTCAGCGCCAGAGGTGGCCAGCCGTTCACGCCCACCATTAACTTTGACAACGCTAACTCGAACGGCGCGTCGAATCGTCCGAACGTAATCGGTTCGACAAACGGGCCAAAGAGCCTGAACGAGTACTTCAATACCGCCGCATTTGCGGTGCCTGCGCCATATACGTATGGGAATGCAGGCCGCAACATGCTTCGCGGCCCCGGGTACACCGATGTTGATTTCTCTCTATTCCGGGATTTTGCGATCCATGAGCGTTATACGATCCAGTTGAGAGCCGAATCTTACAACATCTTGAACCACCCAAACTTTGCCAATCCGGACGGTACCTTCGAGGACGCGAACTTCGGGAAGATAACTTCGACCAACTCAGGCAGTTCTCCCAGAGAATTCCAATTCGCAGGAAGATTTCAATTTTGACGGGAATGCCGATGGGAAACCGCAGCGGGACATGAAGTTTGTTTCACTCCGGCGCGCCTCAGCTTGTGCGTCGCTCATGGTCATTTTTTGCTGCGGACTTGACAGCTACCCGCAGTCGCCGCCTCCTGCCACCGCTTCGGCCCCAGTGGCGGAGGAGGAAAAGGTTGAACCCCAAAAAGAATTTTCGCAAGCGCTTGGGGACTACGAAGCCACGCTTCAGGCGAATCCGCACGATGCAGAATTAAGCCTGCGCAACGGCTTACTTCGAGGCCAGGCCGGAGATTTCGCAGGCGCGGTGAAGGCTTTTGAGCGCGCGCTCGAGATACAGCCGAACTTCGCCGAGGCACACTACAATCTTGGTCTGGCATTGCTCGCTGACTCGGGAAAGACGCCGGTGTGGAAAGAGGCTCTTGCGCAGTTCCAGGCAGCGCTGGCGGTGCGCCCAAAGTATTTTCAGGCTCAACGGATGGCCGGACTGGCATTGCTCGAATCCGGAGACGCCACCAAGGCGATCCCGGAGTTGAAGGCCGCGCTCAGCCTGGATCCAACCTCCGCGGATGCCCATTTCGATCTGGGGAGAGCACTCGAGGAGGCCGGCAACTCTTCGGCAGCTTACTCGGAATATGTAACCGCCCTGAAGGAAAAAGCACCTTATCCTGTGGCCGACAGCGCCCTCGCGATGCTGCTCCTGGCACGGCAGGAGAATGCGGCCGCCGCGGAACACTTCGAGAAGGCTTTGGCAGCTAGACCTGATCTGGAAAGCGCTCATTACGGTCTGGCCAAGGCGCTGAAGGCTGAAGGGAAGACGCAGGAATCGCAGCTGGAACTGAAACAGGCGAGCATGCTGCTGCAGAGACAGTCGGACGCTGTCATGTCATCGCACCTGAGTAACGAGAGCCTCGACCGCGCGAAGCGTGGTGAGAGCCAGCCAGCGATTGAGGTGGCCAGAAAGGCGATCTGGCTGGACCCTACAAATGCCGTCGCAAACTTCAATCTCGGTTTGCTGCTGGCGGATACGGGCAATCTGGAGGCCTCCATCTACCAGCTTCGCAAAGCGATCTCGCTTGGTCCGTTCAAGACCGCTTTCTACCTGGATCTGGCCAGAGTGCAGGAAAAGGCAAATGAACGGACAGGCGCAATCGAAACCCTTCGCAAGGCGACGCTGATGGATCCGGCCGATCCAACGTCTGCTGCGGCTTTAAAGAAACTTGAGGCTGGTGGCTCCCCGATCCAGCAGCACCAGTCAACCCCGAATGCAGGGCCGTTTGCTTTTGGCGCCCCTTCAGACACGGCGGACGGCCACTTCGCCTTTGCCACTCGATTAAGCGAAGAAGGTGATTTCATCGGGGCCATCGGCGAAATGCTGCGTGCACTGATGCTCGAGCCTGCCCGCAGCGACATTCGCTACAACCTTGCCGTAGCGGAAACCCAGATTGGCCAATATGACCGCGCCGAGTTAGAACTCAGAACGGTTCTGCGGCTCTCGCCGAGCTCGGTACCAGCTCATCTTGCTCTGGGGTCGCTCCTCTTTCAGCGAAACGACTTCGCGAATGCTGCATCGGAGTTTCACGAGGTTTTACGATTGCAGCCGGATAATCAGCAGGCTCTGAATCTATTGCGGCAGTGCGAGGCGGCACTCGTCAGGTGAGATTCGTTCATAACTGACCAGGGATACCTGAGAAACACATAAGACCGGGAAGGAAAAAGCCCCTTCGGGTCAGCCAGAACGGCCTTCCCGCGAGGGGCTCTTGGTTGGTTGAGAGGGACCGGAAAGGTCCCGCCCAGACGAGTTAGAATTCCAGCCGCAGCGCTCCCTGCAGCACACGCGCCGCCTGGTCGCTTCCGGTGGGGATTACCGTGCCCGGAATGACGCCGAACTGGCTCGGAGAAGAGACCAGGCTCATATTGTTCTGAAAAACCGGCGCCTGGAAGTTCGGGTGGTTCATAACGTTGAAGGCGTCGACGCGGAACTTGAGATTGACCCTCTCCGCATAGATGGGGAAGTTCTTGCCGACTCCGAGGTCGAGATTGAAGTAGCCCGGACCGCTCAGGTCATTGCGCGAGCCGATTTCAAACCCTACCGGAGCCCTGTACTGGTTAAACGCCTGCAGAGTATTCCTGAATGCGACAACCTGGCCGCCCTGAACGTTCACATGGGTGCTCAGGGGGCCCTTACTGCCGATCAGAATTGCAGGATCCTCGTTGGAGTAGCTCATAAGGAACGCAACCGAGTTCCCCATGAAGGGAGTGCCGGTATGCCAGACTGGCAGGCCGCTCAACTCCCATCCGCCAGCGATCTCGTCGGCCCAGCGCGGCATATTTGCTGCGAAGTCGCGCCCACGGCCGAAGGGCAACTGGTAGAGGAAGTTGCCGGTGATGTAGTTGCTGACGTTGAAATCAGAGTTGCCGCGGCAGAGGCGTGGACGCAAAACATCGCAGATGAACCCATAACCGCCGTAGGCGTAGGAGTTGGCGACCAACGAGACATTGTCGATCGAGTGCGACCAGGTGTAGTTCAAATCGAACTGCAGGCCGTGGTTGGTGTTTTTATGCAGCGTGACCAGCATGCCGTTGTAGGCGGAGAAGCCCATATCGGTGAAGAAGGTATTCTCCGAAAGCTGTCCGGCCATACCGACATTGGCGGGCAGCAGGCCGTAGAAAGACATGCACTGTACGGAATCGGCAGCGTCGCCGCGAGCCGGGTAGGGGGCGCATTGGCTCGCAACGTAGCCGGTGTTCGACTGGCCGGGCACCGCCTGAGTCAGGACATGCTCAAACCACGGCTGCGCCGGAGCGGTTGTTGGATCGGCATTCGGGTTCTGCCGCAACCAGGTAGTCAGGTTGGCCAGGGCCTGGCTCAAGTTCTGGCCCGAGGCCTTATCGGGAAAGTCGACGATCTGCTCGGCGTCGGCCTGGGCGAGCAGACGGCGTCCCAGACGGCCCACATAGCCCAGCTTAAGGATGAATCCTCCCTTAATCTCCTGCTGCATGCCCAGGTTAAAGACGATGTTGTACGGGGTGGGCAGATAGCGGTCGACGGAGACGTTGAACGCCCCGCCATTGGACAGGCCGCAAGGTCCGGGGATGCCGCCGCAATTCGGGTCTTGGGGGCCGACAAAGGGTGTGTAAGGCTTAGTGATAACCGGAGCCGAGGGTAATGAAGGCGGGGAATTCAGAGCCGTGAAGCGCGGATTCTCCAGCAGCGAATAGTACGCTGCAGAATGTACCGCATCACCAGCCAGGCCGTAGTTTTTCGTCCCGCTGCTCTGGAAGAGGTAGGAATACCGCGACTGCTCGCCCAGGATCGCGTTGATGATGGACTGGTCGTAGACGATGCCGCCGCCGCCATTAATGACAAGCTTGCGGTCGCTGGTGGGCGTCCACGCAAAGGCCACGCGCGGAGCAAAGTTCAGGTTGCTGGGGCTGAAATAGGCAGACCCGTGGTTCGCCTTGCCGCCCAGGGAGTAGGTGATGTACGGCACCGTGGTCGAACCGCCACCCGGGAGTGAATCGGCACCGCCCACGCCGGCCGCGCTCTGCGCGATGCGAGCATCCATGAAATTCCAGAATCCCTCACTCTGCACGGATTGGACGCCGTGGATTTCATAGGGGACAGTGTAGTTCTGGTAGCGCAGGCCATAAGTCAAGGTGAACGACGGCGTCAGCTTCCAGGTGTCTTCGAAATAGACCTCCGTCTCGTAATAGTGATAGTGGGTCTGCAACCCGGTTCCCTGGGCCAGCACGCCGCCCGCTGCGTTGTAGTTGAAGGTAGCTCCGGCAGATGCGAAGCGGCCCAGGCCAAAGACCAGCGCCGAATCATAGATGGTCAGGCTGGTCTGGTCGCGATCCAGGTCGTCTGGCCGGAACTTCCAGCCGCTTGGGTCTCCGTCGGTCAGACCGGTAATACCGCCGCCCAATCCGACATTCGGACTGTTGTAGTCCGAATAGATGCTGTATTGCGGACTGGGATACTTGAAGGTGCCGCCGAAGGCGAAGTTGTGACGGCCCTTGTCCCAGTGGAAGTCGTCGCGCACGACGGGAATGGGGAAGTAGCGCGCCTGCGCGCCGGCGGGAGAGGTATAAAGGGCGTCGAGAAAGGAACCGCCCGTCGGGTCGCCGTCCCAGGAATAAAGGTTGGAGCCTTGCGGGTTATAGATAACCGGAAAGGCAAGCTTGGCGGTCGTGTCGCCCCAGACGAGGCTGTTCACCTTGTTTTTGCCGATCGTCCAATCCCATCCGACGACCCAGGCATGACTACCGTCGAGATAAGGAGAGGTCTCCGGATCGCCCGGGAATTGCACCGGGTTAAAGACTGCATTGGTGCGGTTATAGGTTATTCGCCCAAAGAAGTGGTGACTCTGCCAGGGGCTGACATCGATCCTGCCGACGTAGTTGTTTTCAATCCAGGGGGTGGGAGCATTGAAGCGGTAGCCTGCCGTGTTCAGCAGATCGCCCTTGTCGCCCGTAAAATCGTTCGGCGAAGGATAACGGCCGCCGAGGAGCTGCACCATCGGCTGGTTGAAGCCTACGCCTTGCGGGTCATAGCCCGCGACCTGCCCTGCACCGATCGAATTAACTGTTCCCGCTGCAATGTTGGTGTAGTAGTTAATGGTATTGCTTCTGAGGAAGCTATCCGTCGGAACAGTGCGTATGGCCTGGCGCGCAAGCGTGTCACGGCGGCCGTTGTAGTCAAAGAAGAAGAAGATCTTGTTTCGCCAGATCGGACCGCCAATGTTGCCGCCAAATTGGTTGCGGATCAGGGGTGAGCGCGGTACCCCGGTAAAGTTATTGAACCACTCATTGGCCTCCAGGTCGGTGTCGCGGTGATATTCGTTGATATTGCCGTGAAACTGGTTGGTGCCGGACTTGGTTACCAGATCGAACTGGCCACCGCCACCGCCGCCGTTGCTCGCAAGCTGGCCGGCCGTCGTGCCGCGGAATTCCTGCACCGAGTCCACCGGGGCGTTGCCGATAATCGTGTGGATAATACCGTTGCCGTTTGTTTGATTATTGAGGGTTGCACCGGTGGCCATATCGCTCACATCCAGGCCGTCCAATGTGATGCGGTTCTGGTCTGTCCGCGAACCGGTGGCTGAACCATCCAGTGTCATGCCCGGCTGCTGCGTAAGCAGAGCCGTAGGAGAGTCGCGCAGGGCAATCGGCAGCGCATTCAGGTACTGCACCTCGAAATTGTTGCCCAGCGAAGCGTCGGTCGTATCGAGAGTCTCACCCTCATTTGCAGCCGATACGGCAACGGTCTGGGAGATCGAACCCACGTTGAGCTTGACGTTCTGCGTGCGAGTCAAGCCGACGTTGAGATAGAGGCCGGTGAGCACCGTTGTCTCGAAGCCATCTCGAGAAACAGTTTCTTTATAGCCGGGCCCCGGGGGGACGTCGGCAATGGTATAAGAGCCGCCGGCGTTGGTTACTGTCTTGAAGACCTGTCCGGTGGCTGGGTTTGCTAACTCAACTTTTGCTCCCGCTACGACGGCCCCACTGATATCGGTGACCGAACCGGTCAACGATGCTGTGTCCTGGCTTTGAGCGCGCGAATCCTGAGCCGTCACGAGGGCCAGGACCGCAACGAAGAGAGCGAGAACGGAGTACCTGCGATGCACGCTCATCAACATCAATCTCCTTGAAGGTTGGGCAGAGTTGTCTTGTGGAGATACAGATGGGAACTGCGCCCTCGCATGAGCAATTCGCCTACCAAAGCCCAAAACCGCGCAGAGAGCGATTTTGAACCGGTTAACAAGGACCTCGTTGCGTGTTTCTACAATCATTCATATTTCGGCCTTACAAATAGTATGAAATTGTGAAAAATTTGCCGTCCGCTCTGCTAACTTTTTACCTCGTGCAACGTCATGCCCTGTATCCTCACAGTCAAGCATCGCACCACCTCCGGCGGAACGCCTTCGTCAATATCAAGCGCGACGGCGAGCTTCTCCCGTGATGACCGGAACGCCTTCGGCAGCCTGCCAACCTCCCTACGGTACTGTTGAAGGATGAAGAAATCCCTGCTCCTGGCCATGCTGATCGTGGCGTCGATCTCCTTCGCGCAAGCAACCGAC
>Ga0335075_10001271_pt1 | contig 41872 bp, 33 predicted proteins | sample Lox_Sample_24_FD_206723 | JGI IMG/M metagenome (GOLD analysis project Ga0335075, IMG submission 206723) | Soil microbial communities from Loxahatchee National Wildlife Refuge, Florida, United States - Lox_Sample_2.4 | ecosystem: Environmental > Terrestrial > Soil > Wetlands | place: USA...
GCTGTTCTCTACAGTCTGTTGTCGAAGAAGCGGCGTGTGGCGTTTTCATTTGGCTTAGTGAAATCAAGCCTATGGACGCTCCAGCCGCTTCTTTGGTTAATCCCTTTATGAAATATCCGGGCTAGGACTGACCCCTTTAAGCTTATTTCGGCCGTATTGCAGACAACCGGAGGCAGCCCAACCGTTTTGAAGCAGTTTGCCCATCTTTACGATATGGCTGGCAAACCGGACGAGCGAGCAGATTGGCGGCAATTCGCCCAGCCAAACTGCGCTAAACAGTTCAAGTTTTAACAATTTGAACCAAAAAATCTCGGAAAGTCCCGGCGGCATTATGCAGGTCCAAGGAAACCTGAACGGAACTGCGAACGTGACCGTAAACGGCAATGCGGCAACGGTCAGCACGAATTTGACATTTACCGGTTACGCGAGCAATATTGTGGCCAGCGTGGCCGGAACAAGCAATTCAATCAGCGTCTTGGCGACGTATTCCAGCGGGATGGCAACAAATCAGTATGGCGTCATGGTGACGGGCACGACCAACCAGGTGCTGGCGTACGATGCTGACGGCGAATTGACCAACGATGGGGCCGGACGCACGTTTCAATGGGAGAACGGTGAACTGACAGCCGTTATTCAAGGAGCAGAAGAAACGGAATACTACTACGACGGACTTGGACACCGGATTTGCCTGGCAAACCTGGATAGTGGTACGTACAACTACGTAAATTACTATCTCTGGAGCGGATCACAACTCTGCGAAGAATATACGGGCGAGTTTGGTGTGTTGGACAGGACCAAGCGGTTTTTCCCACAAGGAGAAACCATTTCAGTTGACGAAGAGCTTTATGAGGCAACGCCATATTATTTTACGCGAGACCATCTGGGGTCGGTGAGAGAGGTGACGGACAGCACCGGAACCATTCAGGCGCGATATGACTATGATCCTTATGGCAGAAAAACGTTGGTCCAAGGCACCGATTTTTCCGATTTCGGGTATGCGGGTATGTTTTTTGAGCCGACCAGCGGCTTGAATTTGACCTTATTCAGGGCCTATGACCCAAACGCGGGGAGATGGCTAAATCAAGACCCGTTGGCCAGTCAGCCCCTGTCCATGATGTTCCCCGGCAAAGATGGAACTTTAATGGCCCGTCCAATCCCCGCCGAACTCCTTGTCAGCCCGAATCTCTATGAGTACGTCGGCAATAATCCTATCAACAAGGTTGATCCTTATGGACTCTGGCAGATTACAATCGGTGGTGGTTTTGGAATTGGAGCTATGATTACCTTTGGAAACAACGGTGGCAGTAGTTGGTACAACGGACAATGGAATGGTGGCGCTTGGGTAGGTGAAGGGGACGGTCTATTTGGAGATTTCAACGGCGACAAAGGTGAGGAGAAGTGTACCAGTTTTAGTATCGGGGTAAGAGCACATGCCGAAGCAGGAATAGAAGGTGCTACCGGCGTGAGTGTGGACGGGGAAGCCAGCTACGATATGTGGAATAATCAGTTTAACGCTTCGATCACAGGAAGTGTCGAATCTCCAGAGAGCGTCGGGGTTAATGGGTCAGCGACCCTTGATCCAAACGCTGATCAACCTTTTTCAACGTCAGTTGAGTCCAACACTGGTACCGGGGCCGGACAATTTGCTGGACTCGGTGGACAATTTTATTGGTAATCAAGAGAGCAGGATATACTGGAATGCGCATTTTTAAACTGGCATGTATTTTCCTAGGTATATTTTCTTTATACTCAGCGCTTGTGGGCTTTTTCGGCCATGTTAGCTCTGCCAATCAAATACTTGAAGAAAAGTACGCCGGATTGATTCGATGCTATTCGTTAGCGAATGCTTTAATTTTTGGCATGACTTTTTACTATGTTAACAAGAGAAAATCCCTCGGTTGGAAATTAGGATGGGCTTTCTGGTGCATTTTATTTGTGGACTATATGATTCTGGCCTTGGCAAAAGCGCAGAGGATGCCACAATCTGAATACTGGTTTGCAATAAAGGGGTCGGTTCCTAGTATTGTAGTATTTGTGAATTGACGGCCAGGGCTTGTTCCCAGCAATGTCAGCGAGCGGTCAAAACCAGCCAGGGTGAGCGAATGAAAACCAGCCACTTTGAGGGAAGGATTGCGTCTGGTGCGGCAGAAGCCGCACAAGGGCGCGATGAATATCCTCAACGTGAGCAAACAGCATTCGATTTTAACCTCGGCAGCCAATGGCTGTCGCGGCGGCGGATCGTGCGTGAGTTGTGCGTCAATCGGGAGACCGTGGGCCGGCATTTGCGTCTTGCTCAGTCAAAACCAGCCGTTCCGCTCACCGGCGAAAGTGGCCAACCGGAAGCAAACCCGGCCATTTCGCTCACCGGGTCGGAAGGTGATTTGGTTTCAAAGCCAGCCATTGTGCACACCGGGTCGTGTAAACACTTTGCTCGCTGTTGTAAATGATTTGTAAACACTTAAGCCGTTGGTTTGCAGGCATGTAAACGATGTAAACATTTTCCAGACCTCACACCATCATCGTCATCCCCGAATCCGATGTCACACCATTTCCTTCATCAGTTTCGGGGTAAGCAGCAAGACAAGTTGAGCGCCCGCGCCGGGTAGCGGCAAATGTAGCGGATTAAACTGTTGGTCTGTCACTGTCATGCTCGTTGTGGCGAAGCGATGCCGGGCATCTTTAGTAAAGGCGGGTGAGCGAAGCCGAGGGGACTAAGTTTGCTCACGCTCTCTCCCAACCGCTGTACTTTTTCCTTTTTCCTTTTTCCTTTTTAATTGGTTCAGCGTGCAACGACCCCATCAATTATCCCACTTGAGCCGCACATTCCCAACCGGCGAATCCGCCACCGCCCGCAGAAACTCCCATCCATTCGTCTCATCAGACTGCAACTGCAGCGGACAACGCTCCGCCGCCATCGCCGCAGCCTCCGGAATATCGAGAATTTTCAGAACATTCAAATAATCCGGGCCCTCCATTTGGCTGGCAGGAATATGCTCAAGACGCAAACCATCGATCCCAGGCGCAAACAACGACGCATAAAGGGCGTTGACCCCCATACTGCCGCTTGCTTCCACCGTCAGCGGCGCCCCGCCGATCGGCTTCATCGATTTCAACGCCGCAATCGCCCGGCAAATATCCCAAACGCGCATTCCATCCAGCGTTTGGCCCACCAACATGAACCGCCGGCGCAATTGCGTCTCGCGAAGCTCGCCGCCGCTCCAGCCCGCCGGCCCAATGCCGCGCGGGAAAAAAATCGCATAAGCCGTGTCATCGGCCTTGATGTCCTGAACTATTTCCGGGGAAATCTGGTCTCCTGTGTCCCACCACGCGTTCGTGAATGACGCATCCGCCACCTGCAAAACGAGCCGGCGCGGTTTCGCTCCCGCTTTCCGTATCACATAAACCGGCAACGTCACATCCGTCTGACTCTGAATTTCATATTCATCATACACGATGCCACTCACCCTGCGCGAAGACACTCTCTGAATGGCAGGAACAGCGCGCTCCGCCTTCCCGGCAGGTGGCTCGGCCACCCATCCGGCAAAACATTTTTCCCTCAACCCGCGCATCCACCTGGCCTTCATCGCCTCCCATTCGCCGGTCGTCGCCGGAATTTCTGGAGCGCGCGCTTCGGGCTCAAAAGTATATTCAATCCGCGCATTGATCTGGTCATCCGGAATTGTGTTAAACACTTTCAACTCTTGCGGCGTGAACATTTTTACAGCCGCCATATCAATCGCCGGGTCCTCATGCTTCAGGTGAATGTTGAACCAGCGAAACACAGGCACTTGAACATCCTGCGTGTCCTTGTGCGGGCCGGGCGCAATCACCAGGCCAAAGTTCGTTGAAGCGCCGTACAAATCATAAATCCGTTTCACCATGTCCCGCGTGTGCAGGACGCCATGCAGCGGAAAATATTCGTCGGCATCAGTGTCCGCCAGCAACAACGGCCTCGGGGCGCACAAGGCCGCCAGCAGCGGATAATCCCATCGATAGGTATTCACAAAAAACATGCAGTCGCAATGGTCATCCACAGTCCCATCCACGCAGTAACTTTCCAGGTCCCCAATTCCCGCCACAGGCGCGATCACTTTTACCCGGTCATCCACAGCCGCCAGAAACCAGCTATACGCCCCCCCGCCCGACCGCCCCGTCACGCCAATGCGATTGGTGTCCACTTCCGGCCGTCCATCCAGATAGTCCAGCGCGCGAATCGCGTTCCACGTCTCCACACTCGCGGGCGTGTAACCCCTCGAATTCCACCACCACGCCCCTTCGTCATACGTGCCCCGGTGATGCCCCAAAATCTCGCCGTACTGCAGCGTATCCACCACCATGCAAACGTAGCCGTTCCGCGCAAACCATATTCCGTGATGCTGATACGCCGTCTTGTTCCCATAACTGACGCCATTCGAAATGACCTCGGTATGTCCGCACAAATACAGCACCGCCGGCGCGGGTCCTGTCAACGGCTTCGGCAGATACAAGTCCGCCGTAACATAAAGGTGCGGCATCGATTGGAAGTAGATCTTTTCAACAGTGAAATCCGCGGCGTCAATTTTTCCAGTAATGACCGGATGCAACGGCGTGCGCTCCGGCATCGGCTCCAATCCAAGCATCTCACGCGCTTCCCGTTGAAGTTCCGGGCGCCGCGCCTCCCAATCGGCCAATGAATGAATATCCGAAAGGCATGCGCTCGAAATGCTATCCGTTTGGTCTTTGAAATAATCGGCAATCTGCCGGTCACCCGCCCCGCTTTCCGCGGGCCCAACCGCCCCAGCCGAAAGCAACACCACCGCAACGGCGCCCGCCAACACCCTCGCAAAGTTTGAGGAAATACAAGAAATTCTAACGTTCAATCCCCCTTAGTTCTACGCCCCGCCGTTTAAAGAAACAAGAAATTTCACCGCGAAGATGGCAGAACACGGCGCTCTTCGCACCGCCCCCCGCCCAAAAATTTTCAATTTTGTAACTATCCCGTTACCAGCCGCATCATTATCCTTTTATCATAATGAGACGCAACATTTTCGTTTTCTCCGCGCTGGCCGCGCTCCTGATAAATACCGCCCCGGCCCAGGAATCACCGGACACTCTTTTCGACGCCACCACCGAAACCGTCGGCTATAATGCAAACGGCATCCAAACGCCCGTCAACCAATTGATCACGCCCGCCGGAACTCAGGTGCCTTTGCCCGGCATGCGGCCAAACGCCCTCGCATTAAGCCCGGACGTCAGGCTCCTCGTCACCTCCGGCCTGTTGCCGGAACTGATCGCCATCGATCCCGCCACCGGAAAAATTTTGCAGCATGTGCCCTTCCCCGAACCGGCTCGCGGAAATTCCATGAAAGCAATCGACGCTCCCATCCTGAGTCCGAATGAACGACCCAAATTGAGTTTCACGGGCCTCGCATTTTCGCCGGACGGTTCGCGCATTTATCTCTCCGACGTTAATGGCGAAATAAAAGTGTTCGGCGTCGACCAGGACAATAAAGTCTCGCCGCTCTTCTCCATCCCCCTGCCCCCGGCCAACACGCCTGGACGAGTCCTTGAAATCCCCGCCGGCATTGCCGTTTCGCCCGATGGTTCAAAAATTTACGTGGCGCTGAATGTGGCAAACAAGGTTGCCGAATTCAATGCCGCGTCGGGAAAACTGCTTCACTCGTGGCACACCGGCGTCGCCCCGTATGACGTCGTTCTCTGCAGAAATAAAATGTACGTAAGCAACTGGGGCGGCCGCCTGCCGGACGCAAACAGTCCAGTCGGGCCAATCGGACGCACCGGAACGGTCCGCGTGGACCAGCGCTCCGTCGCAAGCGAAGGCTCCGTATCCGTGATGGATTTGGCGGAACGTCAATCGGAATCCGGCGACGAAATTTTAACCGGCCGGCATGCCTGCGGCCTCGCGCTTTCACCCAACCACAACTTCGTGGCCGTGGCCAACGCCGCCGATGATACAGTCTCCATCATTGACACCAGGACGGATAAGATCATCGAAACACTATGCGCGCGCCAGAATCCGGGTGACCTGTTCGGAGCGCAACCCAATGCCCTCGCCTTCGATAAACGCGGCAAACGGCTGTACGTTTGCAACGGCACACAAAACGCCGTTGCCGTTTTCGATTTCAAACCCGGCGACTCGAAAATGCTCGGTCTTATCCCGGCCGGTTGGTTCCCCGGCTCCATCGCCGTTGACGCGCCGCATAAGAGGCTCGACGTAGCGAATATCGAAGGCATCAATCCGGATATGCAGAAGCCGCTCGCCCACAAAGCCAAAGGCGGCATGGGCTACAATACCCACCAATACTACGGTTCGCTTTCACTCGTGCCGGCGCCGTCAGAACGCCAATTGAAAAAATTCACCGAAACTGCGCTCGATGACCTGCGTTATCCGTTGCTGGCCCGGGCAAAACTTCCGCCGCGCGCGGACCAACCCGCCCGGCCCGTGCCCGAGCGCGTCGGCGAACCGAGCGTCTTTCAGCACGTCATTTACATTATCAAGGAAAACCGCTCCTACGATCAGGTCCTCGGCGATGTCAGCGAAGGCAACGGGAACCCCGACCTATGCATTTACGGAGAGAATGTCACGCCCAACCAGCATAAATTTGTCAGCGATTTTACACTGCTCGATAACACCTTTTGTTGCGGCATTTTGAGCGCCAGCGGCCACCAATGGACCGTCAGTGGCATCGACAGCGACTACGTGGAACGCAGTTTCGCTGGATGGCCGCGCAGCTATCCCGCCGGCGGCTATGCCGACGGGCGCGATGCCATGGCCTATTCGCCCGCCGGCTTCATTTGGACTGATGCGTCCGAACACGGAAAATCGGTGGCCGACTTCGGTGAATTCACCACCGCCCATCATTGGCGGAAGGACACTGGCAAGGTTGTGAAAGATTGGAAAACCATGTATCAGGATTACACCAGCGGCGCGAATAACATTGAATATTCCGCCGAACCCGACATCGATTCGTTGCGGCCGTTTGTAGTCAGCAATTACGTGGGCTTCGATTTAACTGTCCCCGACGTCACGCGCGCCGCGGCCTTCGCCAAAGACTTGAAGGAATATGAGGCGGCGGACAATTTTCCGAATCTGGTAATCATCTGGGTGCCGAACGACCACACCAGCGGCACTAAGTTCGGCGAACCCACGCCGCGCGCTCAGGTCGCTGATAATGACCTGGCCATGGGCCGCATCGTGGACGCCGTGAGCCACTCGAAGTTTTGGCCCACGACATGCATTTTCGCCATAGAAGACGATCCCCAGGATGGATGGGACCATGTCAGCGGATATCGCACCACCGCTTATGTCATCAGCCCCTACACCAAACGCCACGCCGTCGTAAACACTCAATACAATACCACCAGCCTTTTGCGGACGACCGAACTCATCCTGGGCATTCCTCCAATGACTCAACTGGATGCCACGGCCACTCCTATGTTTGATTGTTTCACGGACACGCCGGATTTGACTCCATTCGACGCCGTGAACAACACCGTGCCGTTGGATGAAATGAACCCCCCGGCCAAAAATATCGAGGATGCCGTTCTGCGCCGCGACGCGCTCGTATCCGCGAAACTGCCGCTGGAAAAAGAAGATCAATGTCCCGAAGACCTTTTCAATCACATCCTCTGGCGCGCCGCCAAAGGCTCAACAGTCCCCTATCCCAACCAGTTCGTGAAAGCGACCAGCGACGATGACTAAAACGGTCTTCCATTCGATGTTCAATGTTCGATGTTCAATGTTCGATGTTCAATGTTCGATGTTCAATGTTCGATGTTCGATGTTCGATGTTTCCCTCGATTAAACCCCACACACTCCTCATATCTCACCCCATGCCCGCCGAAAATATCCAGCGCCGAGCCAATCGTTAAATCAATTTTCCCGGCGCCCAGTCGCGTGACTTCCGCCAAATCTGAAATGGACTTCGCGCCGCCCGCATACGTCGCCGGTATCGGCGTCCATCGACCCAATTTTGAAACCAGCTCGCTGTCTATGCCGTTGCACAAACCCTCCACGTCCACGGCATGGACCAAAAATTCCGCGCAATATGCGGAAAATTTCTGGAGCGTTTCTTCATTCACGATGAGTTCGGTAAATTTTTGCCACCGATCGGTCACGACGAAATAATTTTCGCCGCGCTTGCGGCAGCTTAAGTCCAGCACCAGCCGTTCCTTTCCCACGATTTTGACCAATTCCCCAAGCCGTTCCCAATCCACCTTGCCTTCCCGAAACACCCAACTCGTCACAATAACGTGCGAAGCGCCGGCCTCAAGCCAGCCCAGCGCATTTGACGGGTTGATGCCCCCGCCGATTTGCATGCCCCCGGGATATGCCGCCAGCGCCGAACGCGCCTCTCTCTCATTTCCCGCGCCCAGCATAATGACGTGGCCGCCCGCCAATCCATCGCGCTTGTAAAGTTCCGCGAACCACGCCGCCGGCTGCGTGGCCACAAAATTCGTGCGCAAATTTCCCGGCGCACCCAGCGTGCCGCCGACAATTTGCTTCACCTTGCCTTCATGCAAGTCAATGCAGGGACGAAACATGCCCCAATACAATGACCTGAAACGCGGCCTGACTCCAGCCGTTCTTTAGGCAAAGGGGAATCGTCGTCGTCCTCGTCCTCGAAAACCCATCCTATAGGCCCTATACGTCCTATATGACCCATTTCCGCACGTTCGATGTTCCCCCAAACAATCCATCTATCCATTAACCCGGCTTTTTCCGCCCGGCGCCATCAATTTCTGATACGCCAAAATCCCCTTCACAATCGCCGCAGCCATTTGCCGGCGGTAATCGGCGCTGTAAATTTTTTTCCCTTCCGTCGGATTGGTCATATAACCGCCCTCAATCAAAATCGCGGGCATAGTCGCATCGCGGAGCACGGCAAATCGCGCGCGGCGCACTCCGCGGTCATTTGCGTGGAGATTTTCCACCAGAGATTTCTCCATCTGATACGCCAGCAGCAGGCTCTTGTCTTCACTGCGGTTGGCGACAGTCGGCGCCGTGCCAACCACCTCGCCGCTTTCGCCGGAAGCATTGGACGACGACGCGCCCACCGGTGTAATGCAATAAGTCTCCGGCCCGGAAATATCATTCTTGTCCACTGGCGTCGCGTTAAAATGTAAACTGATGAACAAATCCGCCCCGGCGCGGTTCGCTATGGCCGGACGATCCGGCAATTCCACATAGACGTCCTTGCTCCGCGTCAATAAGACGTGATAACCGGCCATGGCCAGTTGCCGTTTCAACTCCAACGCCAATGCCAGCGTGTACGTCTTCTCATTATGCGTCAAAAATCCGACCACACGATTGCCCGTGTCCTTTCCTCCGTGCCCCGGATCGAGGCAAATCGTCGTGATCCGCCGGCCGTTCGATTTTTGGGGAAAAATCAACGGACGCAACGCCGTGCCAATATCCAACTGTGAAACCAGCAATTCGCCGCGGTCACCCGCAATCGGATACGACAACCGCACGTTCACGCCCCCAACCTGTGCCTGCGCCGAATTCACATCAAAAACCAGCCGCAGATTTTTGTTCACCAAAACGTCTTCGCCTGCTTTCGCCGCATAAATACGAAAGCCGTTGGCCCGCGCAAAATCCGCCAATGGCACATAATATTGTCCGTTGATAGTCGCCGCTGTTAATGACAGCGAACTTGCCGCCAGAATCGCCGCCGCCACAATACCTAATAAAAAAAACGTCACACGCATGGGTGAAATACTGAACAGCCGCGCACAAGAAATCAAACATCCAAATGCGCATATAGGCGCTATGGGTCCTATCCGGCCCTTTCATTCCCGAACTTTCCCTCTTCCCCTTCGATGTTCGATGTTCAATGTTCCCGAATTCCGCCCCTCCCAAAACGCTTGCAAATACCGGCATCACCCGTAAAATACCACCGGCAATGGGGTCTGCCTTCCCAACCAGGGAAAACCGCCGGAATCAGGCTGATGACTCCTACCGAAACCATAACTGTCGGTAGGATTTTTATGCCCACATTTGTCACATACTTTTGGCTCGGTATAGGCGGCGCGGTTGGAACCATGGCGCGTTTTTGGATTAATGGCATTATATCGCGCCATTTCGAAACCTTTCCCGCTGGGACACTCCTCATCAACATCTCCGGCTCCTTCCTCATCACGTTTTTTGGCACACTCACGGACCCGGAAGGCCGATGGCTCGTTTCGCCCACGGCCCGCATGTTTTTTATGACCGGCATCTGCGGCGGCTACACCACCTTTTCATCCTTCAGTTTGCAGACCCTCACACTCGCCCGAGACGGCGAATGGCTCTACGCCGGCCTTTACGTCATGTTATCAGTTGCCCTGTGTCTGCTGGCCGCATGGCTTGGCTGGCTGACCGCAAGTTTCCTCAATTCCATGAAAGGACGTTGATATGCAAATCCCTCACGACGCCACGTTATTGCGGATTTTTTTAGGCGAAAGCGATCGCTGGGAACATAAGCCTCTTTACGAAGCCATTGTGCTTAAGGCGCGCGAAATGCACCTGGCGGGCGCCACCGTATTGCGCGGGCCCGTCGGATTCGGCAAGTCCAGCCGCCTTCATACCAGCAAAATCCTCCGGCTCTCCTACGATTTGCCCCTGGTCATCGAAATCGTGGACGCCGAAGAAAAAATCAATTCGTTCCTGCCCATCCTCAATCAAATGATGAAAGGCGGCCTCGTCACCCTCGAAAAAGTCCGCGTCATCGAATACCGGGCGAACCAGGATAGCGAACAAGGCTAGGAACTCTATGCTCCTTGACTGGATAGATACAACTGGTAATGTAGTAAAGTGATAACCAACGCCACAGCAACGCTTTTAAGCCGCAAGCCGTCCAAAGTTCTTGGACGCGCCGAACGCGGAGAAACTGTGGTCATTCGAAAATTTGGCCAGCCGTGTGCTATCATTATTCCGCATCCGCGCAAGGCTTCGGGTGCGAAGATCGCGAGACGTCTCCGCCGATTGAAACCAACGCCCGAAGCGGCCAACTCCCTCGAAAAGATCATCAAAGACATGGATGATGTCAGCCGACACTCCTATGGTCTTGATCGATTCTTCCATCCTTATCAAAGGGCAGCGTGATCCGCTGTGGTTTGCGTCACTCATCGAAAATCAGGACGATCTGGCAACGTGTGACGCTGCGGTGGGCGAGTTCGAAGTTGGCCTCCACGCGCCACGCGAAAAAAAGACCCGCGAACAGGTACGGCAATTCTCCAAAGCTGCCATTGCGCCGCTGATGACGCTGCCTCATTTGCCGGACGATTTTCGCGAGGCATCGCGGCTTATCGGCGAGGCAATTTTCAAAAGCGCCGCCAAACCGTCCTTTCCTGACGGACTCATCGCGGCGTGCGCACGCCGGACAAATCGAATTGTTTGGACAACGGACGAAACAGATTTTCAGGCAATGGGCTGCCAAACCTTCAACCCTTGGGCGCCATCAAAAGAGCCGTCCGACAAGTAGTCTCTCACGCCACCGTCGCCGGTGAAACCGTCACTTCACAATCCGGAAAAGTCTGCTTCAAAAACTGCGCCGGCGAAGTCTCTATCAATTTCAGGACTTCTTTCTCGATGCCGCTTGGCGTACACGCTTTAGGGTGCTCTGGTGCTGCTCCTCCGATTTTATAGCCTGCCACGCGCATCACGCTATTCAGAAAAAATCCTTCTATTTCCACGTGCCCGCTCGCGCGCGCGCCGCCGGACGCCAATTTCCATATCCGCACATGCGGCTTCACCGTCAAATTCCGCGCATGAGGTTTGATGACCCCGTCTCGGCAAAGCGATTCAAAATCCTCCCGCGCCAATGCCAAATCCTCAACCGGCGCAACAGACTCCTGGATGCCGTAAATCGCCGAATTCAACGGCGAAACCATCGGACGCATCATCGGAAAGAAAATCACATCATCAATGTTTTCCTGTCCCGTAAAAATCATCGCCATCCGTTCGATGCCCGGGCCGATGCCCGTGGTCGGCGGCATTCCGTATTCCAATGCCTCGATGAAATCGAAATCCAATGTATGAAATTTTCCGGCGTCCCGGTCCTCAGCCCGATACGATTTGCGCCAGGTTTCAAGCAACTTCACCGGGTCATTTTGTTCAGACCAATTATCACCGCACTCCATTCCCGCGATAAAGATTTCAAACCGCTCCACAAAACGCGGGTCTTCCGCCAGCGGCTTGGCCAGCGGCGAAATTTCAATCGGATGCCCATACACCAGCGTCGGCTGAACCAAATCTTTCTCGACGGCAACCTCAAACGCTTTTACCAGCGCTTCACCAACCGTCGGCTGCGGCTCGTGAATGTTCAGGCCCCCGAGCTTTTGGTTCGCTTCCTCGGCATTTTGAATCAGCCGAAAATCAACGCCCGTCTTTTCTTTCACCAAATCCGACATGCTCGCCCGGCGCCACGGTTTTCCAAAATCAATCACATGGCCCCGCACATTGAATTCAGTTTTGCCAAAGACATTTTGCGCGATGTGCCGGAACATGTCCTCGATCAGGTTCATGTTGTATTCGTAGTTTTCGTACGCGGCCATGGTCTCCACCATCGAGAATTCCGGATGATGACTCCGGTCAATCCCTTCGTTCCGGAAATAACGCCCAATCGTAAATACCTTGTCGTAGCCGGCCACAATCAGCCGTTTCAAATACAGCTCATGGGAAATCGCCAAATACATCTCGCAACCCAGGGCATTGACATGCGTCTTGAACGGCTTCGCCGTTCCGCCCCCGTACTGTGGCTGCAATATCGGAGTGGTAAATTCGACAAATCCCCGCTCCTTCAAAAATGCCCGAATGGACGCCACAATTTTCGCAATTGCGCCAAATCGCTGGAACGAATCCGGCTCGAGCGTCGTGTCCAGGTAACGCTTGCGGAGCACCTGCTCGCGGTCCTTCAACCCGGACCATTGGTCAGGCAATGGCCGAATCGCCTTGGTCAACAGCCGCAACGACTCCACTAAAACCGAAATCTCTCCGCGTTCAGTCCTTACAATCTTGCCCGTGGCTTCGATGATATCGCCGAGGTCGAGCAAGTTCGTTTCGGCATAACCGAGTCGTCCCTCAGCGGCGTCGGTGGGCTGAACCAAATTGCGCCGCAGGAATAATTGCAGCTTTCCGGTTTGGTCCTGGACATGGGCAAAGGCCAGCGCCCCCTGCTTCCGCCAGGACATCAGCCGGCCGGCCACTGTCGCCGTCTGGCCTTCGAGACTGCTGAACTCATCCAAAATCGTCTTTGTAAAATGCGTCCGCTTGCTCTTCGAGGGATAAGGATTCAATCCCATGGAACGCAGCGTCTCCGCTTTTGCGGCGCGTCCGCTGCGAATTTCAACTAATGGATTCGTGGCCACGTTTCTTAATTATGTTCTTTCTAATCCGCCCGGCGTTTTGCAACAGGCGGTCGGATAGCCTAACAGAATCCCTTATAAACGAAAGCCCCAACTTCCAAGCTCGAGGCGCCATTGAAAATTCAAGCACCAAACCCGCAATATGGGTTGTTGGAACCTTGAAGCTTCTCAGGAGGTTGGTGCTTGGATTTTGGAGCTTCAGCTTCCCTTTTGCTTTTTCTTGGCCGTCCGCAAGGACTTCCTTTTTAATTGGACGTCTTACCCGGATTATCATCGGCCGGATTTTTATTAATCTCCCGCTCTTCAATTGTGTCCTCCTCAAGAAACACATGCATCGCGTGCCAAATGAGAAAACCACCGACGGAGACAACACAGAGCGCAGCCCCAAGGCCTGCATACTGTTTGGCAAGCCCGGCTTGCAGCAGATAAACGATGATCGCAATCGCCCCCAACACCATCAGGACAACTCGACTCTTCAAATGCCAGCGTTTCAAACCGGCATTTTTTTTGTCACTCATAAGTCACTCCGCTCCTTTCCTTTTTTATGATCATCTTCATATCGCGATGCTTTGTCCAATCTATTCGCTCATCTCGGCTTTGCAGATGACCCCGCTTCAATGCTTCAACATTTCAACGCATGCTTGTTTCGCCTTTTCCCTTTTTCCTTTTTCCCTTTTAATTGTCCCATGGCTTTGCCCGTAGATTATCACATGCACACCCCGCTGTGCCGCCACGCCGTCGGCGAACCGGAGGAATACGCGCGCCGCGCCCTCGAACTGGGCCTGACGGAAATCGGTATCTCCGACCATTCGCCCATGCGCCAGGACGATTTTGACGAATGGCGCATGAATTTCGACAAGTTGGCAATCTACGTCGACGACGTCCGCCGCACCCAAAAGACCTTTCCCCAACTCCAAATCCGCATGGCCCTGGAAGTGGACTATTTCCCAAACGGCGAAGATTGGATCCGCGAACTGGCCAGCCTGTATCCCTGGGACTATTTCATCGGCTCGGTCCATTATGTTTCAGACGACTGGGCCATTGACGATCCGAAACAGATTTCTCAATGGAAAAATCGGGACTCATTTGAAGTCTGGCGGATTTACTTCGATCGCCTGGCGCAGGCGGCGGCGTCCGGGCTGTTTGAAATCATCGGCCACGCCGACCTGCCCAAAAAATTCGGACATCGGCCGCCGGAAAACGCCGCGCCGCTTTACGAAAAATTCCTCGATGCAGCCAAAAAATCCAGCTGCGCCATTGAACTGAACACCGCCGGGCTGCGAAAGGATTGCAACGAAATCTATCCAAACCGCAATCTTCTGCGCATGGCCTTTCAAAAAGACGTTCCCATCACTTTTGGCTCGGACGCCCATGCGCCGGGCGAAGTCGGCATGAACTTCGCCGAAGCCGTTGAACTGGCCCGCGGCGTCGGGTACACAAAATCCTGCCGCTTCGTGCAGCGCCATCGCGAAATTGTTCCGTTGTAATTTGGAATCATTCATGCAGCCCGCATCTGGAAAACAGCTTTGGTGCATCTGCATTGCTCTTGCCGTCGGAACGCTTGCTCTCTATTGGCCCACCACGCACGACGCGTTCATTAATTTCGATGACAACGCCTATGTCACCGACAATCCCCACATCAAGGCGGGACTGACCTGGTCCGGCATCGTTTGGGCCTTCAAAAGCGGTTACGCCGCCAACTGGCATCCCCTCACCTGGATTTCTCACATGCTGGACTACCAGCTCTTCGGTCTAAATCCGGGAGCGCATCATTTGATGAACGTCCTCTTCCACACAGCAAACACCCTGCTGCTGTTCATCCTGTTAAACTACATGACCGGCGCGATGTGGCGCAGCGCCTTCGTAGCCGCGCTATTCGCCTGGCATCCCCTCCACGTCGAATCCGTCGCCTGGGCATCCGAACGCAAAGATGTCCTAAGCGCATTCTTCTGGATGCTCACATTGTTATGCTACGCCCACTACGCCAGGGGCCAAGGGGAATCGTCCTCGTCCTCGTCCTCGCTTGCCGCGCCGAAGCCAGGCGAAGGCGGGTTCTCGAAAAACGATCCGGCCGTCCACGATGGCTGCGGTGCAAACCGCTCCTCCATCCTCCATCCTCTATCCTCGCCCTTTTACTATCTGGCACTTTTCTTCTTCGCCTGCGGCCTAATGTCCAAACCCATGGTCGTGACATTACCATTCGTCCTGCTCCTGCTGGACTTCTGGCCGCTTCAGCGCTTCAACGCTTCGACGCTTCAACGTGTGATTGTCGAAAAACTCCCCTTCCTCGCTCTTTCCTTCCTCGCCTGCGCCGTCACCTACCTGGTCCAAAGACACGGCGGGGCAGTCGTGGTGAATGATCCCCTGTCCATTCGCGTTTCCAACGCCATGTGGGCATATGACCGATATATCTCGAAGACGTTTTGGCCCACGGACCTGTCTATAGTTTATCCGTATGTCCGTGATGGGCTTGCCACTTTAGGAATTGCCAGCGGACTTTTATTGGCCGCCACTTCGATTGTGATCATTGCGTTGGCCCGGCGCCGGCCTTATTTATTCATGGGATGGTTTTGGTTCCTGGGCACGCTCGTGCCGGTAATCGGTTTCGTCGAGATCGGTCCGGCATCCATGGCCGACCGTTATACCTATCTGCCCGACATCGGCCTGTTCATTTTGGTCACGTGGGTGGTGGCCGATCTCCTACAAGATCACAGCGTTCCGGGACCCCTGAAGCGAGTCTATCCAGCGCGGGACATAACGATCCTCTTGCGGAGTCAACCCGTTCTTTCAGTCATAGCCGCAGGTATCGTGCTCGACATATGCATCGGCCTTACGTTTTTCCAGATCAAGTATTGGCGCAACAGCGTCACCCTTTTCAATCATGCCATTCGAGTAACCACGGACAACGCCGTGGCTTGCGCCTGCCTGGGCCAGGCGTTGGACGTCGCCGGCGACGACACTAATGCCCTGAAATATTGCCGGGAAGCCGTGCGGATTGATCCGCATTATCCCGCAGGACAATTCTTTCTTGGCCAGGTTCTCTGGAACCTGGGATATCCGAGCGAAGCGTTGACGCATTTGACCACCGCCGCGCAAACAGCACCCGACAATTCGGGCTTTCAATATAACCTCGGCAAATTTCTGCTCGAGCACGGCAGAATCGACGACGCCATCGCCCGCTTCCAAGCCGCGATCAAGGACGACCCCGAATTTCCTGAAGCGCACAATGCCCTTGGCAAAGCATATTTGAAGCAAGGCTACTTGCAAAAAGCCGCTGATGAACTGGCCCGGGCCGTAGCACTTGACCCCGGCAATCCGCAATTCCACTACGATCTGGGAACTGTCCTGCTGAGTGGCTCTCAACCGGCGGAGGCCATTAAACAGTTTTCCGAGGCCGTCCGGTTCAAGCCCGATTTTGCCACTGCTCACGCAAACCTCGCCGTAGCTCTGGCAAACGAGGGCAAACTGGCCGATGCCATACCGGAATTCGTCCGCGCAGTTCAATTGCAGCCCAATGACGCCGAAGCCCGATTCAACCTGGGATTCGCCTATCTCAATAACCGTCAACCCGGGAAAGCCGCGGACCAATTTTTACAGGAACTGCGCCTGACACCGAATGAATCCAAGGCGCACTATCGCCTGGCTGAGGCATTGCGTGAGCAGAACGAATGGTCACAAGCCGTGACAGAATATCGCAAAACATTGGAGCTGTCGCCCAACTTTGCCGACGCAAAAAAGGAACAGGACGAAATTCTGGCCGCGCATCCACAACTCCGTTAATTTCAAAAACATGAACCGCTGCGCCGTAGCGCAGGTTTCCAAACCTGCCGTATCGCCGATTTCCAAATCGGCAGACGTACGACCTCGCACGATTCGCAGGTTTAGAAACCTGCGATACAGCAGACTTGGAAGTCTGCGCTACGGCCCGTGATTTTGACTCGTTGAAACTTTCCAATAAACAATTAATCACAATCATTTGCCTGGCCCTGGCACTGGGAACGATCGCGGTCTATTCACCGGTCATTCGGCACGAGTTCATCAATTACGATGACCCGGATTACATCCAGGACAACGCTCACGTCAAAGCCGGGCTGACGTGGCCCGGCGTCGTGTGGGCATTCAAGAGCGGCGACGCCGACAACTGGCATCCCCTCACATGGATTTCTCACATGCTGGACTACCAGCTCTTCGGTCTAAATCCGGGAGCGCATCATTTGATGAACGTCCTCTTCCACACGGCAAACACCCTGCTGCTATTCATCCTGTTAAACTACATGACCGGCGCAATGTGGCGTAGCGCCTTTGTGTCCGCGTTATTTGCCTGGCACCCTCTCCATGTCGAATCGGTCGCCTGGGCCTCCGAACGCAAAGACGTCCTTAGCGCCTTCTTCTGGATGCTCACCCTGCTCTGCTACGCCCACTACGCCAGGGGCAAAAGGGAATCGTCCTCGTCCTCGTCCTCGGCAGATAAATCCTCGGCATCCGCGAAAAATCTTCAGGACAACGACCAACGTTCAACCGCTGTCCCCTCTCCGCTCCCATCTGTCCGACGTCGCTATAGCGAAGCCGGATCGGATGGGAGGGGAGTGGGTCAGGGTGAGGTGAGGGTCCGCCCACTTTCCGTTCTCCATCCTCTATCCTCGCCCTTTTACTACCTGTCGCTCCTCTTCTTCGCCTGCGGCCTAATGTCCAAACCCATGGTCGTCACCCTGCCCTTCGTCCTGCTCCTGCTCGACTACTGGCCGCTTCAACGCTTCAACGCTTCAACGCTTCAACGCTTGATTTTCGAAAAACTCCCCTTTTTCGCCCTCTCCGCCGCCTCATGCATCATCACCCTTGCAGTCCAAAAGGGTGCCATGTGGTCTGCGACCTCCCTGCCCTTCTCGTTCCGCCTCGCAAATGCCTTGATGTCCTATCTCCGTTACCTGTCCAAAATATTTGTGCCGACCGACCTGGCATTGATTTATCCCTACCCGCATTCACTGCCATTATTGGCTGTGATTGCTGCCGGAACAGTGCTGCTCCTTCTAAGCATCATTTTCCTTTTTCAGGCCAGGCGCTTTCCCTGGCTCGCCGTGGGCTGGTTTTGGTTCCTCGGAACATTGGTGCCGGTCATTGGCATTGTCCAGGCCGGCATCCAATCCATCGCCGACCGATACACCTATCTGCCATCCATCGGAATTTTTATACTCGTGACCTGGGGTGTCAGTGATTTTTTGGCATCCGAGCCACGAAAGGCCATAACATGCGCGGTCGCGGGCGGTCTGGCGCTGTGCCTGTGCATTTGCCTCACTGTTAAACAATTAAGTTATTGGCGGAACAGCATTGCCATTTTCACACACACGGTATCGGTAACCACGGACAACTACGCCGCCGACGATTGCCTGGGCAAATGCTTGAAAAGCTCCGGGAGGTTCGACCTCGCGCAACAATGCTTCGATGAAGCTGTCCGCATAGAACCGGATTATCCCCTGGCGCAATACGACGATGGCATGAATCTGATTGTGCTGGGTGATCCCGTCGGCGCCTCCAATCATCTGGCTACCGCAATTCAACTGTGGCCCGGCAACGCCATTGCACAATACGACTTCGGCGTTTTCTTAATGCAGCACGGCCAGCCGAAGGAAGCCGCCGACCACTTTGCCGCCGCCCTGGCCATCAAACCCGATTTCACGGAAGCCAGACGCGAACTGGACTCGTTGAAGCGTTGAAGCGCTAAAACGGACGAAGCCGGTGACCACTGGTTGATCTGAGAATTACGACAGTGCCCGATAGCTGTCCCCTCTCCGCTCCCATCGGGTCCGGCGTAGCTTTAGCGAAGCCGGATCTGATGGGAGGGGAGAGGGTAAGGGTGAGGTGAGGGCCGGGGCGAAGGGGATCATTTCGTACAGGATTCATGGGGTGTATCCGCACGTTGCGCCGCTGCACGCGGCGCTACACGGCGCAGCGCGCCGTGTTCCACCACACTGCGGTTCATGGAGCGTTCCAGGCCTTTTCCTGAGTTCCTGACTTCCTCATTCATCTGATTTTTAAATCTGCAAAAATCTTCATTCTGTTCATTCTGTTCATTCTGTCTAGAGAACTTCGCGTCTTTGCGTCTTCGTTGTTCATTCTTCCTGCCTTCCTCATTATCTTAATCTGCAAAAATCTGCGTCATCTGCGGATTGAATCTTTGGGACGAATTTGGAACAATCTGCGGGTGAAACAATCAATTGTCACCCTGGACATGGAAGGCGTGTTGACGCCTGAAATCTGGATTGCTGTAGCCGAAAAGACCAAAATCCCTGAACTGCGCCGGACTACCCGCGACGAACCCGACTACGACAAACTCATGCGCGGCCGCCTGGAAATCCTCGCCCGTCATCATTTGAAATTGTCCGATATTCAGGACGTCATCGGCTCGCTCAAACCGCTCGACGGCGCAAAAGAATTTCTCGATGAACTTCGCTGGCTCGTCCAGGTCCTCATCCTGTCGGACACGTTCGAACAATTTGCCGCGCCGCTGATGAAACAGTTGAACTATCCGACGCTGTTTTGCCACAAACTCGTCGTCGAAGACGATCGGATTGTGAACTACAAATTGCGCATCGCCGACCAAAAGCGCAAAACCGTCGCCGCGCTCAAACAATTGAACTATAACGTCATTTCCGCCGGCGATTCCTACAACGACACCGGCATGCTCCTCGAAGCCAACACCGGATTTTTGATCCACGCCCCGGACAATGTGAAAAAGGAATTTCCGCAATTCAAAGCCGTGGAATCCCACCCGGATCTTTTGAAAGAGATTAAATCCGCGTTACAAAGCTAAAACACGGATTTTATCCGCAGATTGCGCCGATTTTCGCAGATTTGAAAAATCAGATGAATAAGGAAATTAGGAAGAAAGGAATTTTTCTGATATCCGTTCCTGTTTTCCTAATTTTTAATCCGCGTGAATCTGCGGAATCTTTAACCTTCGGGTTTCCTCTTGCCAAACTGAATCCGATTCTCCGTGCCGGCAATCAAACGCTGAATATTCGTCCTGTGTTTCAAGATTGCGAGAATGCACAGGGCGATGGTCACAAGTATCAGCGTCAAATCCGATCGCGTGAGGCAAACCACGAGCGTCAGGACAATCGCAGCTACCATCGAACCGACCGACGTAAAGCGCGTCAGCAACAGCGCCACGATAAACGCCACCAACCCCAGGCCAACCGACAACGGCACAAGTGCCAGGTACACACCCGCGGTTGTGGCGATGCCTTTGCCGCCTTTGAATCCGAGCCAACAGGTGTAATTATGTCCCAGCACCGCAAAAATTCCGGCGACAACCCGATAATGAATTCCCACGCCAGGGCCCGTGACACCCAAAAGGGGCAAAATCAAATAGCACAACTCAACCGCAACAAAACCTTTCAGGGCGTCCGCGAACAAAACGAAAATACCGGCGGTCCGTCCAACTGCGCGGAACGTATTGGCCGCGCCGATATTTCCACTGCCGACGGCCCGAATATCAATCCCCCGCGCCTTCGCCACCAGGAATCCGGTTGGAATCGACCCAAGCAGATACGCCACAATCGCAACGACGATGTACGCCAAAATGGACACGGTTGGCAGTTTAGTCCCGACAAGTTTGACGTTTCAAGTTTTTCCCAACCCACAAGTTTTCATCCGCAGATTGCGCCGATTTTCGCAGATTCACCGACAAGATAAATGAGGAAGGCAGGAAGAAAGGAATTTTTTCAAAGTTCGTTCCTGATTTCCTGCCTTCCTCATTGTTTTATCTGCGTTAATCTGCGAAATCTGCGGATCCCCTCATCTTCGTATTATTGGCGGCTTGCCCACCACTCCCTCTCCCGCGCCAGCGCCTCCGCGCGCATCTGTTCGGTGAATTCTTCGGGCACTCCCAGAATGGTTTGCCTGGGCTTTTCCTTCTCGGCATCGTCCGCCGCACGCCGTAGACAGAATTCCTCTGGATAAAGCCGCTCCAACAGCCAGCGAATATTCGTACTGGGATTCTCCACAGCCAGCAGCGCGGCAATGGCCTGTTCGACAAATCTGCACCTTGCCGCTCCCTCGATACGGGCGAGTTCGGGATCCGCTTCCAAGTGTTCTTTATAATTTTCCTCGGTCACAGATTCCCCCGCAAGGGCAAGGTCAAGCGGTATGCCCATGGCGACGCGATGGGAAATGCGTTCCACGAACGCGACGGTAACTGTTTCAGTTCCTGTTTCTGTTGATGTTAATGTTGATGCCGGCTCTGAATCTTCGATCTGGTCTATCATGCTACGAATTTCTCGCGAATGCAGGACGAGTACAAGAAATAGATTTGGAACCCCCGCAAACGCCAATATTGACGCGGGGGAAATGAAACAGAAATTTTTGGATTTCCAAAATGCGGGTTTTATTTTGAGTGGAATTGCGGGCTTTAACAGGGCGGTGATCGTTAGGGAGAACGTAGGATTCAAGGTCACGAGACTCTGTTTAGGTTGGGTGGGTGTGGCGGACAGGTGAGTTTGGGTCGTTGGTATTGAATTCGTTGGTCGCGCGACGCCGCACGGTTAGCCGATTTGGAAATCGGCGACACGGCAGGTTTGGAAACCTGCGCTACGAGGGCTTCGTTTCCAAATTTTCTGTGTATAGGAGGGGAAACGTGAAACGAAGCGGGTGGCCGATCCGTTTGAGCGGCAGAAACGTGCGTTTTTGTTGGTGAATTTGAATGTTTTTTGGGAGGGACAGCGATAATTCACATGCAAACGAAGGGCTGATTTTTGGGGCTTCGTTTCATGGGTAATTTGTATATATGTTTAGCGTTTTTACGGCAAGGGATGTATTCAAGATTTCGAGGACGAGGACGATTTTAGTTTGAAAAAGTTATTCACATGGACAGCCAATGTCCAACCCCCTCGTTCATAGTTGCCACGTTAGAACAATAAAACTGAAATGAAAGGAAACTTAACAATGAATACAACGGAGACAGAGACGAAGAACGGGATGGAGAATACGCCGGAGAACAAGGAACAGGCAGCGGTGGCTGAATCGAAGGCAAAGTGGCATGCGCACTTTGAAAGGACGATCAGTTGCGGCGGATTGGGAGGGATCGTGGTCCCGCCGCGGGACGCGATTATTGGGAAATGGTTCAAGAAGGGCGATTTGGGATTTATTTGCGGGCCACGCGGGTCAGGCAAGACGTGGCTGGCCATGTTTCTGGCGCGCAAATGCGCCGAAGGCGGAGGCACGGGCGCCATTCCCGAATGGAATATCCACGGGCCGCGACGTGTGCTCTATGTGGACGGTGAGATGCCATGGGATGGGAGTCGAGAACGGGACCTGGCGTTAGCGGCCGCGGGCGCATCGGGGCTATTCTATTTGCAGCATGAAGCGTTATTTCATCATACGGGCGACGCGTTGAACCTGGCAGAACCGGGGCCGCAAGCCGCACTTTTGGACCGGTGCAGGCGAGACAGGATCGAGATTTTGTTCCTGGATAATCTCTCGTGCCTATTTTACGGAATGCGGGAGAATGACGCGGACGCGTGGGAGCGGGTATTGCCATGGCTGCTGGACTTGCGGCGCAACCGGATTGCGGTTGTCTTTGTTGCGCACACGGGGCGCAATGGATTGATGCGGGGCACGTCGCGGCGGGAAGACGCGGCGTTTTGGATCATCAATTTATCGGAATTGATTGATGTTGGCGACGCCCGCCAAGGGGCGCGGTTCGTAACAAAGTTTATAAAAAATCGCAATGGGACTGAGGCGGATTGTCCGACGTTGGAATGGCGGTTTATCAAGGCTCCGAATGATCCGAAGATGCATATATCCTGCACGACGCTGTCGGTGCCGCTGCAGTTTCGACAGTGCATTGAAGATGGTCTTGTCAGTGCCACGGATATTGCTGCGCGGATGGGAATCTCGAAAGGGCACGTTTCGAAACACGCGACCAAGGCCATTAAGGATGGGTGGCTGAGGAAGAAGGGACGGCAGTATGCGCTGACGTCGGAGCAACCGATGGCGGAGTGGATTAGGAGAGTGCCATGAGCGCCGTGAGTGCCATGAATGCCAAAGTGAACCTGCTGCGTTTGGTGCAATGGTTGCGCCAGGCGCGGCGGGTTGCTTTTAGAGCGGGAAAAGGGACGGAAGGGACCAAAGGGACGAAAGTGTTATGGGACGTTGACGCGGTAAAAGTATGGGACGTCGTTGGTGGCTGAGGTGTCTGTGTAGGCGGTCGTGCCGGTCTGGCCGGGGATGTTGGTGTGGATGGTTTGGAAGGCGGGTTGGGCGGAGAGATTTGTGGAGCGTTGGAGGTTGTAAAAGATACCGCTGACACTTTGCCAACTGATGGTCAGGCCGGAGATGTTATTTGTGGCCGGGGGCGGAAACATGGCAAGGACGGAAGCGGGATTTGTGGGGTTGAGGCCGGCAATCCAATCCTCATAGACGTCAAAGGCGGTTCCGTCCAGATCGGCATAATCTACAGAGCCGTCTGTTGGCAGGCCGTAATTCTGAAGGTAGGCGTAGGAAATGACTGAGGTGGGTGTTTGATATTCGTATGCGCCTACGTCTACCGTGCCGCCGACGATGCGAGGATTGCCATCCAAGTCCGTGCCAGTGGCAACGTACGCGTTATTTCCGGAGTTGATGCATGGGGAGTTGGATTGGAGATGGAAATCGTTGGTGCTTACGAAAAGCGGCGCGTTTGTAAAATTGCCGAGGCTATGCGATGTGGTTGGCAATGGGGCTGTACAGCAATCGACAAATGTGCCACTGCTGGCGCTATACCAGTTTGAATTTACACCGACATTATAATAAATAATGCAGTTTGTTGCGCCACCCCCCACGACTCCAGCGGCATATGCTGCGTTCGATGCGATGGTGCAGTTGTTTAAGTAACAGTCATACGCGCCGCCCCCGAGCCCGCCATTCAGGCTGTCGAGTCTATTGTTTATGACGAGGCAATTGGTCAAGATCGCGTTCGCAGCGCCGCCTCCGTATGCCGGCTGGAGGACCGTGACGCCAGAGGCGACGTTATTGCTCAGGATACAATCTGACAGAACTCCCGCGCAGGCACCGCCTCCAGTCCCGCTCCCCGAGCCTGAAACCACATTGTTAAATAGGTCACAAGAATTCAAAACAGATAAACACGAACCGCCGCCAGCAACCGGAATATCGGGCTGGAATGCAGAGGCCACATTGCTCAAGATCAAGCAATTGTTCAAAGTGCCGGCGTAACTCCCGCCGCCCTGTAATGACGCCTTATTAAAGGCAACGGTACAATTGTAGAGGGTATTGGAGGCCACGCCGCCGCCAAAACCAGCGGCATTATTTGAAATGGCACAATTCGAAAGCGTCCCAAAACACGTTCCGCCACCGTACGCAAGCCCCGAGTTGCTCGAGATGAGGCAATCACTAAGCGTGGCTCCAAACGCGCCTCCACCATTGGTAGCTATATTGGCAAGCAGAATGCAGTTCGTCAGAGTTGAATCAAGCACGCCTCCGCCATTATCTAAAGCTGTATTATCAGTCAATGTGCAATTGAAAAGGAATCCGTAGGCGGCTGCGCCGCCGTTTGTCGCCCAGTTTTCGGTCAAGGTGCAATCGCTGAGAGTGCTGGAATACGCTCCTCCACCGGTATTGGTTGCGATATTTCCGATGAGTGTGCAATTGGCCAGCGTGCTGGAATAGGCTCCGCCGCCGTTCATTGTAGCCTTGTTTCCGAGCAATGTGGAATTGCTCAGAATGCAGGAATAGGCGCCTCCGCCGTATTCATCCGACGAATTCGACACTACCAAGCAATTGTACAGTACGTTTGAACAGGTTCCCGCTCCTAAAGTGCCGATGTTGTCGACCAGCGAGCAATTGCTTAAAACACCGAAAAAGGCTCCTGCCCCATATGGGGCGAAATTATTCGTTAGGACACAGCCGACCAACGTTGACGAATACGCTCCACCGCCGCTCCGAGCGTAATTTTGACTGAAAAGGCAATCGATCAGCGTGCCTGAGTACGCTCCACCGCCATTACCTGCTTGCACCTCATTGTACGCAAGGTCGCAGCTAATTATGGTCGCCGCTGACGATTCACACCAGACGCCGCCGCCAGTGTTATTGGTTGCGCTCCCGGTTGAGTACCCGTTGGTTAAAGTGAAACCTATCAAGGTTGCGCCGTTCGTGACATAGGCACAACGCATGGCAGAATAATTGGGAAACAAACCGCCTTGAATAAAGGTATCTGCCGTGCCAGACAACGCTTGAACTGTAACAGGCACATTCACGACGATTCGGTTTGTGGTTTCATCGTTTGCCAGGCGGCCACCTTTGTTATAGATCCCGTTGGACACGACGATGAAGTCGCTGGGATTTGCAATATCAATGGCGGACTGAATATTACTGGCAGCTGTCGTCCAGTTGGTAAATGGGGGAGTTGCGTTGCTGTTGTTTAGAGAGACATAACGAATCAGGTTGGTAAACTGATACTGATATTCGTACGCGCCGATATCCACCGTGCCGTTTACGATGCGCGGGTTGCCAGCCAAATCAACGCTGCTGGTCACAGCGGAGTTTGTGCCTGCGTCAATACAAGGAGACCATGCGGCCAGTTGGAAATCGCTGCCGTCCACGTTGACAAAACCGGGCGGGGCGACGATGTCGTTTACACCGCCGACATTTGTCACGCAGCAGTTGCAAAGGTTTACCGTGCCTGCAAGATCGACGGGTTGAGGCGTATATGCCGAAACGGTATTGTAGCAAACAATGGAATTGGTTAGATAAGCGGTTGGGGGATAAGCATAAATCCCGCCAACGTTGTCGTAGGAAAAATTTTTGGCAACTGTGCAGTTAACCATGGTTAAACCACCGGCATAAATGCCGCCGCCCTCGAACAGGCAAAAATTATCTGCAATAAGGCAATTGTTTAGAACCGATCCTGTAAGATCAAGCCCTCCTCCATCGTCTGCACAAGAATTGCTGCTAATGATGCAATTATAGTACGAGCCATTGCAGCCGCCGCCGCCGTTTCCGCCAAAGTTACATGTAATTACGCAGTTCGAGATAATGGGGTTAAAGCCAGTAGCGCTATAAATTCCCCCGCCGCTCCCGGAGGCATTGTTGCTATTTACCAGACAGTTGAAAACCGCAGAGCTGGAGGAGAGCGAAACGCCGCCGCCCGAGCCGGGTGATCCGTTGCTGCTAATCAGGCAATAGTAGTACGTGCCACCGTAGCCGCCACCGCCCTGGCTCTGGGCCCAATTGCCGGCAATCACGCAATTCGAGACGATGCAATTGCCGGAGTTGCAATAGATTCCGCCGCCGTGATCATTTGTCGCTGAGCCGTTCATCAGGGTAAATCCGGATAAAATCGAACCGGTTCCCAAATAAGCGCAGCGCTGTGAGCCGTTTGTCAGGCCGGGGCTAGGGTATGCTTGAATGATTGTGAGGGAGGGGCCATTTACGCTCTGAACGGTAATGGCATTGGTCACAACTATGCAATTGGTAGTTGTGCCGGATACAATTCTTCCGCCGCTACTGTAGACGCCGTTGGTCACGAGGACCAGATCGCCGGGGCTGGCGGCGTCAACGGCGTTTTGAATGTTCGTAGCGGCTGTGGTCCAGTCGGTGTAGGGCGGGACGGGGTTGGTGCAGTCCAAATCGACGTAATGCGTGACGCCTTGAGCGTGGGCGTAGAGGGATGAAAGGAAAAGCGCGGCGAACAGTGGGAGTATTCCGAGGGCGCACTTCATGACTGAGTGAATTATGACTAAGTTTTTACGTGAGTCAAGGTTTTTTTGGTGGGCGCGGCGGTAGAAGGGACACAAAGGACGAAAGAGACACAAAGGACGAAAGAGACACGAAGGACGAATGGGACATAATGGACATAATGGACGAAATGGACACCATGGACGGACACGGAAGACGCCGCTCCTGATGGAGCTTGGGGCTCTGTTCTCGATCGATACTACAAATACGCCGCGCCTACGGCGCTGAGAAATCGACTTCGAATCTCACCGCCTCGAACCTGTCATCGTCCTTGATGGTCAGTAGCCCGTTGGAAAATGACCAGCCCTTAGGCGCATTCACAAGGGCGTCGGCATTCAACTGCGGCAACATTTCGCCCGGGCCGGTTCCGGCGCCAGCTTGCTCAATCACGCTTTGAGGGGCGTGATCCATCCATGTCTCCAAAATCAAATCACGTTTCGCCGGACGCCAGGAACCTTCGGGCGTCGAGATTTCGAAGATGCGCTTTCCTTCTGGACTGGATTGCGTGAACTCGCGTCGCATGAAGTCGCCGTGCCGATATTTCAGGCTTTCGCCATCATCCTCATACAGTGACGCACTGGAATTTGGCGCCGGCGCGATGAGCACGCGCAACGGGTTGCCGGACATCTCGCCGGTGTTTTGCACCACGGGTTGACGGAAAATAAATCCGCCGCCGCGCACAAACATTGGAATCGAATCCAATGTCACGCCGACGGAAAACATGGTTGGACCTGAATAATGCCGGCCGGTCCAATAATCGTACCAATCCCCGGCAGGAAGATAGACCGCCCGGCTCTGGGCGCCTTCCCACAACACCGGCGCGACGAGCAGATCGGAGCCGAAAAGAAACTGGTCGTCAATCGTCGCGGTTTTCGGGTCGTCAGGGAAATCCAGGAAGAGCGGCCGCAATGCGGGCACGCCGGTTTCGCTGGCCTTTTGCATCACGTTGTAAATGTACGGCAACAGTTCGTAGCGCAACTCGATGGCGCGCTTGTTGACGGCTTCATACTTCCAGCCGAACGACCACGGCTCCTTGTCCGGGGTGTCAATCGGCGTGTGCATCCGCATGAACGGATAAAAGACGCCCACCTGCAACCAACGCGTCAGGAGTTCCGCCGACGGCATCTGCCCAAAACCGCCGATGTCCGCGCCGACGAAGGGAAAACCCGAGACACCCAGGCCGAGCAAGGTGTACACCGATTGGCGCAGGGAGGGCCAATCTGTGCTGGCATCGCCTGTCCACAGCGCCGCATACCGCTGGCCGCCGGCAAACGTCGAGCGTGTGAGCACAAACGCGCGTTTATCCGGTTGCAACCGGCTGAGGCCTTCAAACGTGGAACGGCTCATGAGCTGGCCGAAGGTGTTATGCATTTGCAGGCTCGTTGCGGGCTGGCCATCGTTGTTGAAGATCACGTCGTCGGGCATTGTGCCGTTCAGCGTGTTAAAGACGGACGGTTCGTTCATGTCGTTCCAAATGCCGGACACCCCCGCGTCGAGCAGGCTTTCATACAGACCGCCCCACCATTTGCGCGTAGCGGGATTGCTGAAATCCGGAAAGACACTCATGGGATGGCTTCCCGCATTGGACGGCCAGACCGGCCCTTCAAGGACAGAGCCGTCTGGATTTTTCACAAAATAATTTCCAGCGATGCCTTCGTCATAGGGCGCGTAACCCTTCAACGCCGGCGGATGGCCGTCGAGAATGGTCACCACATGAAATCCCTGGGCGCGCAAATCGGAAATCATTTTCTTTGGATGAGGAAATCGTTCGTGGTTCCACGTGAACGGCATGTAATCCTGCATATAATGGATGTCGAGCCAGAGGCCGTCCGCGGGAATCTGCTTTTGGCGGAAGGTATCGGCCAGAAGGCGCACGCGGGATTCAGGATAATAGCTCCAGCGGCACTGCTGATAACCGAGCGACCAGCGGGGCGGCAAGGGCATGCGTCCGGTCAGCGCCGTATAACGTTCGACAACCTTTTTGGGGTCCGGGCCGTTGATAAAATAATAATCCAGGTCGCCGCCGGCTGCGCCAAAAGTCAGCAGATGCTGGTCTTCCCGGCCAACATCGAAGAAGCTGCGCCAGGTGTTATCGAGAAAAATCCCGTGCGCCGCGCCGCCGCGTGTCACCATGAAAAAGGGGATGTCGGAGTACAGCGGGTCCGTGCTTGAATCATAGGTGGGCGTGTCTGAATTCCACATCACGTAGTTGTAGCCTCCGAGCTGCCAGCCCCGCTTGTTCAGGCGGCCTGTCTTTTCGCCGAAACCATAAACGTGCTGGTCATCGCCCAGCTTTTTTGCGATTCGAAATTCGGAGCCCGCGAAGGAAATGCCGCGCAATGGATCGTCCGCGTCCAAAATATCCCCGGCGGCGTTGGCAAAGGATATTCGGAGCGGCGATTGCTGGATGATGACTTTGAGAGACGCCGTCGTGAGCGTCGTCACGTCCGGCCGAATATCGGTTTTGACCGTTCTGATAGTGAAATCGCGATTGACCACGGCATACGAATAATCGCGGCCAAAATCCTGTGCCTGGGTAAATCGGACCCGGATGATGTCGTCGGAGAGGGGCGTAATGGCCAGCGTGCCCTGCGCGCTTCGAAACAGCAGCGTCTTGCCATCCCAATTCGGCGAGGGCATGGCGCCAAGAGTGGACCAACCTGGCGCGGAACCGGCGGAAGCGATGCTGATCAGGCTCATGATGAATACAAAAAGAAGACGGAATTTCATTTTAACAAAAGTTTGGTGATGAAAATGTTGTCTTTCAAGCTTTCGTCTTTGGAATTTCGTTGAAGCTTTCCATTGTCCCTTGTGGGGACGGCTGAATACGAACGCGTTGGAATTAGGGGTAAAATATCCAGCCGTCCCTCCGGGACTCGTGCGCTGTTCTGTTCAAACCCGGCGTTCAAACGCCGGGCTATTTCCACTAATCCCTTCGGGATTCGCACGAAATGTTTTCGCCCTATTTTATATTCAATTTGCCTCGAAAATTCATTTGCCATTTTTTAGGAGTGGGCTACTTTGTGACCGTTCGTCGGACAGCTTTTTAGTTTCAAATGCGGCAAATCTTCAGGTGAACTTCGTTCGGTGATGATTCGAAACCCGAAAATCGGGAACAATTTGGAGCAGGCTTCGACCTTATTCAAACATTACAAAACATGAGCAATAACATGAGTGAACATCACGACCATACCGAATTCCTGAAGCACTGTCTTCGCTACGACGACAGCCCCGAGCGCCATGCAATGACGGAGAAGCTTACCCGGCTCCAGTGTGAGTTGCGCGCCGTTCAGCGCGCGTCCGTGCTAATGGGAGCCTTGATTCTGCCCGCCGCCGCCGGCCTCGCCTGGCCGTGGAATTTAGTCCCAAGTTTTTCCTACGAAGCGCAGCGATTTATCATGAATATCGTGCTGGGCCTGTTCGCAGGGTCGTCGGTCTGCCTCCTCACGTTCATCATATTGGCGGTATTTATTTATAAGAAGATGCACCGTCAACGCGAAGCCTGCCGCCAGCTTCTCATGCGCCTCTTTGCCGCCCGTTTGGGTTCTGAGCAGTCCTAAATTGGACGGATCGGACAGATCATTATTCAAAATCCTGTTTTAGCCATTTTGGAGAATTGAGCGGATCGGATTGTAATGAGGAAGTTGGGAAGGAGCGTGAGAACGTGAGAGCAATGGAAATCATAAAGGGACTTAACGGACGAAAGGGACGCAAGATATTCGACGCACTGCATGCTGTTCCAGAACACGCTAAAGCGTGCACACCAAACATTCATTTGCGCTTTTAGGGTCGTCCTAAAGCTGGCACACTTCATTCGTGGCAGTCACACAATCGATATCAAATACCACGAATAACAAAGTCCGCGTTGCCGTCCTGGGAGTTGGCTCGCTGGGACAGCATCATGCGCGGCTTTATGCCGAGATGCATAAGGCCGGCGAAGTTGAATTGGCCGGCATTTACGACGCGAATCCGGATACGGCCAGCCGCGTGGCGGCCAAACACCAGGCCCGGATTTTTAAATCCATTGCCGAGGCGGCGGAAAATTCGGATGCGCTGAACATCGCCACGCCCACGACGACACATTTTGAAATCGCCAAACCATTGCTGGCCCAGGGCAAGCATGTGTTTGTGGAAAAACCGATGACAGATGACACGACGCAGGCGGCGGAATTAATCCGGCTGGCGCACGAAAACAAAGGCGTTTTGCAGGTGGGACACGTGGAGCGGTTCAATCCGGTGTTCAAATATCTCGAGACGGCGGCGCCGGAGCCGCGATTTATCGAGTGTCTGCGGCTCTCGCCCTTCCCTGCCCGTTCGACAGACATTGGGGTGGTCATGGATTTGATGATTCATGATTTGGACGTGGTGCTGGCGTTCGTAAAATCGCCGGTGACCAGCGTGGATGCGGTGGGGATACCGGTGTTGAGCAAGAGCGAGGACATCGCCAATGCGCGGCTGCGGTTCGCGAACGGATGCGTGGCCAACCTCACCGCGAGCCGCGTCAGCATGAAAAAGGTGCGCGAGATTCGGGTGTTCAGCGGAGGGAAGACAACGCCCAGTTATATTTCCCTGGATTATAAAAACCAGGAAGGATACGTCGCGCGCCTGGCGCGGGACGATGAGCATAAAGATTCGAAGCTGGCGCAAATCCTGAAGTTCGCGTCAGGCCAGACCGTCGTGAGCGAATTTGCCGGACACACGGTTGTGCGCGAGCCGGTGCCGATTGAGAAAGACGAACCGCTGAAGCTGGAACTGCAACATTTTGTGAAGTGCGTGCGCGAACTGCAAACGCCGATGGTGAGCGGGCAATCGGCGAAGAGGGCGTTGGACCTTGCGTTTGAAATTACGAGGCTGGTGCAGCAGGCGCAGGAGGAGGCGAGGGAAACGTTGAAATCCTGACTGCATGCGGAATGCGGAAGGGGGCGCCGGATTAATGGATTAATGGATTGGTGGATTGGTGAACCCGCTTGTTGCGCCGCTGCACGCGGCGCTACACGGCGCAGCGCGCCGTGTTCCACCACACCGCGGTTCAAGCACCAGGATTAGACGGAATCGGACTGGATCAGGAACTTCAATTCGCTTGATTCAGATGATTCTTCATCAAAATCTTTTACGGAATCTTATTTCACCGCTTGCCATTTTAAGTTTTTGTCTGCAAATTTCTTAAAACGAAAATGCATTACAGGTCATGAGCACTGAGGCAAAACTGGAACTGGACGGAAAGAGCTACACATTCCCCACGGTCGTCGGCACCGAGAACGAGCGCGCCGTGGATATTTCGTCGCTCCGGGCCAACACCGGATATATCACGCTGGACGAGTCTTACGCCAACACCGGTTCGTGCGTCAGCAAAATCACCTTTATTGACGGCGACAAAGGCATTCTGCGTTATCGCGGCATCCCGATCGAAGAGCTGGCCGAGAAGTCCTCGTTTATCGAAGCGGCGTATCTCATTATTTACGGGCATCTGCCCAATCACAATGAACTGCGCCGCTATTCCGATTTGTTCACCGAGTACCAGTTCCTCCATGAGGACGTGAAGTATCACTTCGAGAATTTCCCAACGACGGCGCATCCGATGGCGATTATGTCGGCGATGATCAACGCGACGAGTTGTTTTGACGAGGGCCTGATGCACTGGCAATGGGGAAAGGCGAACAGCCAGTTTGACACGTACGCGGCCAAGCTGATGTCGCAGGTGCGAACCATCGCGGCGTATTCGTACCGGAAATCGCAGGGATTGCCGCTGATTTATCCCAAGAAATCCTACAAGTACACGGCGAATTTTCTGCACATGATGTTTTCGTCGCCCTACGAGGAATTCGAAATCAAACCTGAAGTGGTGAAGGCGCTGGATTTGATTTTCCTGTTGCACGCGGACCACGAGCAAAATTGCTCGACGTCCACCGTGCGGATGGTGGCGTCGTCGCAGGCAAATTTGTATGCGAGCGTGTCGGCGGGCGTGTGCGCGCTTTGGGGTCCGCTCCACGGGGGCGCGAACCAGGCTGTCCTGGAAATGCTCGCAGAAATCCATCGGACGGGCGATGACGGGTCGAAATTTATCGCGGCGGCCAAGGACAAAAACAGCGGGAAAAAGCTGATGGGTTTCGGCCACCGTGTCTATAAGAATTATGATCCGCGAGCCAAAATCATCAAGAAGGCGTGCGACAACGTATTGGCGCAGTTGAATATCAATGACCCGTTATTGGACATTGCCAAGCACCTGGAGCAGGCGGCGCTGCAGGACTCGTATTTTGTGGAGCGCAAGCTTTACCCGAACGTGGATTTTTACAGCGGCATCATTATGCGTGCGCTTGGCATTCCGGTGACAATGTTTCCGGTGATGTTTGCGATTGGGCGCATGCCCGGTTGGATAGCCAATTACAAGGAAATCATGGACGACCCGAAGGGCCGTATTTCCCGTCCGCGCCAGATATATACCGGCAACGCCCTGAGCCATTACGTTCCGATTGAGGACAGGAAATAGGGGTGCGGCGGATTAATCGATTGGTGGGAAAACCGCTCCCTTATGCCTGGGACTCTGCTGATTTGCGGGCTGCCAACATGTCCGATATTTAGACTGGCGAGGCAGAGCGGCAGCTCTGCCCTACCGGGGGAGCGGAAATAAATAGTGAAATAGACTAAAAGAGGCACAAAGGTTGCTCAGCCAGAGTTGCTTCGGATGAAAAAAATTCTGGTTATTGACGATGAGGAATGGCTGCGCGAAATGATTCATTTGGCGCTTAAGCAGAAGGGTTTTGACGTCGTTGAATCGAGCAATGGGGCGGACGGCATAGAAAAGGCCCGCGCTGAATTGCCGGACCTTATTCTGTGCGACGTAAACATGGAAAAGGTGGACGGCTATTTGACGCTGGCTTCGTTGCGTAACGAGGCCCCGACGGCCGCCATCCCGTTTATTTTGATGACCGGCCTGGCTGATAACGCAGGCATGCGTCACGGCATGGAATTGGGCGCGGACGATTATTTACCCAAACCGTTTACGACGGATGCGCTCTACGCGGCGGTGGACGCGCGACTCAAAAAGGCGCAAACAGTCCGCGACGAAGCCGAGCGCAAACTGGCCCATTTGCGCGACAACATCAGCCTGATGATGCCGCATGAAATGCGGACGCCGTTGAATGGGATCCTCTCGAACGCCGAATTGCTGGCCAGTTCCGCGGCCACACTGAAGACCTCTGAAATTGCTGAAATCGGACAGGACATCCACAGTTCCAGCCTTCGGCTCGAACGGCTCATCGAGAATTTTCTGATATACGCGCAATTGGAATTGATTGCGGCGGATCCGCAACACGTGAATGCCTTGCGCATAGGGCGGACCGACCACGCGGCTTCATTGATTCGCGAACACGCGACCGCGCAGGCCGCGCAGGCGGGCCGTTCCAACGACCTGGTTCTCGAAATTGACGACGTTGTCGTGCCGATGGCGGCGGAATACCTGGCGAAGATTACGGATGAATTGGTCCAGAACGCATTTAAATTTTCCGAGCCGGGAACGTCTGTGCGCGTGCTCTCGGCTGAATCGTTCAATTCAATTCTGTTTTCGGTGAGCGACCAGGGCCGGGGATTCTCGACGGACCAAATCGCGCGGGTGGGAGCGTACATGCAGTTTGAGCGCAAGATGAATGAGCAGCAGGGGCTTGGACTGGGGCTCACAATCGCCAAGCGGCTGGTTGAATTGCACGGGGGCGCCCTTTCGATTGAAGGGAAAAAGGGAGAAGGCGCGACAATTATTGCGAAGCTGCCGAAGGCGAAGGCGGAGATGAATTAGCGCCGAAGGCGCGGATTGATGGATTAATGGATAGATGGATTGTTGGAGGAACATCGAACATCGAACATCGAACGCCCAACATCGAATGGATGGTTCGCGGCAGGTACAATGACGTGCTTTTCGCGGACGAGAACGATTTAATTAGAACGAGAGGCGGGCGTAGAGATGGCGGAGGGTGCCGGAGGCGAATTCGGCGACAAAGAAGACTATGGCGATTCCTGCGATGGGCGTGAGGTCCACTTTTCCAATGCGCAACGGGAGCCATTTCAAATGTTTCAAAGGCCACAACAGGGTATTCGAGGTAACATCGGCATAATTCCAGACGGGATGCCGCCCGAAATAGATGTAATTATTTAACAAGTGGAGAGTGAGAAGCGCGGCTATGGGAAATTCCCAAATTAAATAGCCTTGTACGGCGATAATCAGGGATTGTTCAATCCTGCAGGCGGGCGAAACGGGCTGCGGGATGATTCGGAGGGAAACCAGCGCCCATGATACCGCCCACCAGCCAATGGCCGTAACGACGAATGGCAAGGCCAGTTTTACGCCCGGGTGCCAGTCATCAATCCGGCCCAGCTGCAATCGTACAAAGTCCTGGATTGGTTTTGGGCCTTTTAAGAGTGACAACAACAACAGGCAGGAATAAAGGACGCCCAGCGCCACTAAAAAGCTCAGAAGGGAGAACAACAGGATGAGGCCAAACCGGTCGCTGCGAAACGAAAGTGAAATAACGCCGAGGTTCAGGATTCCCGACCAGCGGATCGCCGGGCCAATTTGCCAATAAATGACGGCACGAACGAAGATGAGCGCAGCAAGAAACACCGGCAAGGTCCAGCGTTGCGCGCGCGAGGGTTCGGCGCGCCGGAGAGTGCCGACGAGCGTGGCCGGGGTCCGTTTGCCGAGAGGGTCTATTTTGCCGGCGCGCCAATTGAGCCATAGAAGAAGGCCGGCAATGTTCAGAATGATATCAACCCAGCTCATTAGAAAAATACGCCAACATCGAACATCGAACGCCGAACGCCGAACATCGAACAGGCTTGGAAGCCTGTTCTGCTACTTCATCATTTTCAAGAGCGTGTCCGCCATTTCGCTCGGTGTGGCGGCAACTCCAATTCCCGCGTCTTTGAATGCGGCGATTTTTGCCTCCGCAGTCCCCTTCCCGCCGCTGACAATGGCTCCGGCGTGGCCCATGCGGCGTCCGGGCGGGGCGGTTGCGCCGGCGATAAATCCGGCGACGGGTTTGCGGCAGTTCGATTTAATCCATGCGGCGGCCTCTTCCTCGGCGGAGCCGCCGATTTCGCCGATCATGATCATCGCGTGCGTGTCGGGGTCGTCATTGAAGAGTTTGATGACGTCCATGTGCGACATTCCGGGAACAGGATCGCCGCCGATGCCGACGCAGGTGCTTTGACCGACGCCGCGGGTTGTCAATTGCCAAACGGCTTCGTAGGTGAGCGTGCCGCTGCGGGAAACGACGCCGACGTGCCCTTTTTTATGAATGTAACCGGGCGCGATACCGATGCGGCAACCGCCGTGGGAATCTTTTCCTTCGCCGGGCGTGACGATGCCGGGGCAATTGGGTCCGATGAGGCGCGTGCGCGTATTGCCGGCCATGGCGCGTTTGACTTGAATCATATCGCGTGCGGGAATGCCTTCCGTAATGCAAACGACCAGTTCAAGTCCGGAGTCGACGCCTTCAAGGATGGCATCGGCGGCAAAGGGCGCTGGAACAAATATGGCGCTGGCGGTTGCGCCGGTCTGCTTTACGGCCTGGGCGACGGTGTCGAAAACGGGAACGCGCCTGCCGCCGTGCTCGAAGACCTGGCCGCCTTTTCCCGGAGTCACACCCGCGACGACTTGCGAGCCGTAGTCAATCGAAAGTTGCGCGTGTTTGGCTCCAAAACTGCCGGTAATACCCTGGACGAGGACTTTTGTATCTGGTTTGACAAGAATAGACATGATTCAATTAAAAATTAAAAAGGATTTGGGATCACTTGTCCGCCGTGGACGCATTCGTTTTTTGTAAACGTGAGAAGCTGGTCATTTTGCGGCATGTAAGCGGCCGGCTTCCTGTACTTCCAACAAGAAATTAATTTTCCGCTGATGCACGGCCAGCCTTTCCTCGGGAGTTAATTTCAAGAAATCCTCAACAAGTGACATATCGAATCCGTATTCGTGGGCTGCAATCCATGCCGGGCCTGCGTCCGGCGGCATAACATATTTGCCGTTGATTTGGGCCAGTGTTTCTTCGTCGATCACAGGAACAGTTTAGTGCGGTGAGAAATAAATTTCAACATCTGCGCTACGCGAGAATTTACGTCTGAAATGCGCGCGCCTGGCGGACGGGCACGTCCGCCCTACCTCGTGACGAGAGTTCCGCTTTTATTGACTTTCGGCTGGGCCAACATTCGTACGGCCAGCCGATTTGGAAATCGGCGATACGGCAGGTTTGGAAACCTGCGCTACGTTACTTTTTGCGTTTGTGGAGCATGACCTGATTGCCATCCGGATCCAAAAGGATGGCGAAACGACAAACGGGAGAGTCCATCGCCTGCATGGCAAATTTGACGCCTTTGGTTTTGAGACGGGCAATTTCGGCGTCCAGGTCGTCCACTTCAAACGCAACGCAGGTTCCGTCCGCCGAAGGCTTCCAAACGTCGCCGTAACATCCGATGGCGAAAGTGCCGCTGTTTCCGAGGCCGTACTCGACCCACATGCCGCCTGCGGATTCCATGGTGGGTTTGAGTCCGAGGGCGCCTTCATAAAACTCACGCGCCCGCTTGATATCTGTTACGGGTGTGCCGATAAATGCAATTTCGGTGATCATGGAGGCGATCTCCAAGTGGAAGTGTAACGGTCATGGCGGGAGGCGGAAAGTGGAAAATGAACCCGGCTTCGCCAAGACTACGCCGGGCGAGCTTTATGGGACCTATAGGACAAGGCTCGTCACTCGTCTTTCAAATCGAGGACGAGGACGATCTTGGCTAAGCACTTTCGCCGACCTGGAAGCGGACGAAGCGGCGGATGGTGATTTCGTCGCCGAGTTGTTTGGCGACCTGAGCGACGTGTTCTTTCACGCTTACCTCGGAATTGCGTTTGACGAAGCCCTGGTCCACGAGGCAGTAGGTCTGATAGAACTTGTCCAGGACGCCTTGCAGGATTTTTTCCAGGGCCTGGGCGGGCTTGCCTTTGAACCGATCGGATTGCATCGCGATTTCACGTTCCTTGGCAATGACATCGGCAGGGACATGCTCACGCGAAACGGCGTGGGGATGTCCGGCGGCGATTTGCAACGTGATGTCCTTCACCAGTTGCTTGAAATCGTCCGTACCAGTGGTTTCGGCCTTGAGGGCGCCGACTTCAACCAGGACGCCGACTTTTGCGCCCGTGTGGATGTAACCGGCGATCATGCCATTGCCGACGACTTCCATTTTGGCGTGGCGGGCAATTTTGATGTTCTCGCGGATTTTGGCGACCATGGCTTGGCGTTCGTTCTCCAGGTTTGGATTGATTTCGGTGGCATAGCGCCGGGCGACGTCATCGCAGAAAGCCAGGAAGGTTTCGTTGCGCGCGACGAAATCGGTTTCGCTATTGACTTCCACCAGCACGCCGAGTTTGCCGCCGGGAGCGATGTATTGGGCGATGGCGCCGTCTTTGGCGTCACGGGCGGCCTTGACACTGGCCGTAGCCGCGCCTTTTTTGCGCAGGAAATCCACGGCTTTGTCCAAATCGCCGCCGGATTCGGTGAGGGCTTTTTTGCAATCCATCATGCCTGCGCCGGTCATTTCGCGCAGCTTGCCAACTGTTGCAGCAGTAATTTCCATTTTATGGGTGGTAATTCGTTGTTGTTAAAATCAATCGAACGAACAGGTCCGGTCAGGGGTTCGGAGTGGCCGGAGAGCTTTCAGGCGTTGAGGGGTCATCGCCCGCGGCCGCCTCGACGTCCTGAACGGATTCAAATTTTTCGCCGTTGCCGGGCACACGCGAGTGCCTGGCCTCGAATTCGCCGCCGGCCTGCGTAATGGTCTGGCCAACGGTGGCCATAATCGTGCGGACGGAGCGAATGGCATCGTCGTTTGCAGCGATTGGATAATCGGCCAGGTCGGGGTCGCAGTTGGTATCCACGAGAGCGACGATCGGGATTTTGAGTTTGCGGGCCTCGGCGACGGCGTTGTGTTCGCGCTTAATATCGACGACAAACATGGCGGCAGGAAGTTTGTCCATGGAGCGGATGCCGTCGAAATATTTCTGGAGGCGTGCGGCCTCGCGGCGGATGACGGCCTGCTCCTGCTTGACGTAATTGGCAAGCGAGCCGTCGGCGTCCATCTTTTCGATCTCCTTGAGCCGTTTGATGGAGGTCTTGATGGTATTGAAATTGGTCAAGGTGCCGCCGAGCCAGCGCTCGACGACGTAATACTGGCCGCATTCCTTTGCGGTGTCTTTGACGCACTGCTGCGCCTGTTTTTTGGTGCCGACGAAAATGACCTTGCCGCCTTTGCGGACGGTAGCGCCCAGGAATTCGCACGCGGCTTCGAGCTGCGTGAGGGTTTTCGAGAGGTCGATGATATGAATGCCGTTGCGGGCGTCAAAGATGAAGGGCTTCATCTTGGGATTCCAGCGCCTGGTTTGGTGTCCAAAATGAACGCCCGAATCCAACAGTTCTTTTACTCCAATGCTAATCACAATTTTCCTTTTGTTAGACCACGCGAAATGATTTGTTTTCGTGCAGCATCCCGCGGAACACGGGATTGTCGTTTGATGTTATTATGGTCCGCCTTCGCGCACTTCGGCGAGAGAAGCCGCATCGACTCGATGCGAAAAGGACCGTTTACCCTTTGGCCTTTATGGCCAAGGGAATGAAGAAAATAACAGAAAAATGGGAAGTGGCAACAGGTATTTTGACATGGGCTGAAGGGCGCAAGGGACCAAAAGGGACACCTAATATGACTTGCGCTGCAAGGACCCGTTGGTATAGTTTGCAAATGCCGGGATAAAAGCTCCCTCGCGCAGGTCAAAATGCGGTTTTCAATTTTTCCCATTTACAATCAGATATTCAAGGTCTGGAGGCGCAAGCGCTTTGCGCTGTTTGTTCGAACTCTGGCGCCGGAGAGCAACCAGAGTCTTCTTGATGTAGGCGGAGATCCCGGCTTTTGGACGCAACACGCGCCAATGTTCGGCCGAATTGACACATTGGATGTCTATCCGCGTCCGTGGGACGGGACTCGTTTTCCTGAGCACCGCATCCAGGTGCTTGTTGGGGATGGATGCGCGTTGTCGTTTGCCGACCAGAGCTACGATGTGGCTTTCTCGAACAGCGTTATCGAGCACGTTGGTTCCGGGAAAAGCAAGAGGCGTTTGCAAGGGAAGTTTGCAGGGTTGGTAAATCAGTGTGGGTTCAAACGCCAGCCTTTGAATGCCCCATTGAACCGCACTATGTCGCCCCATTCGTTCATTGGCTGCCAAAGAGCTTTCGGGGAAAAGCCGTCCGATGGCTGACGCCATTTGGGTTGTTGGAAAGGCCGTCAAAAAAGGACCTTGACGAAATGATAGAAACGACCCGTCTGCTAACGCGACGGGAGATGCAGGTATTGTTTCCGGACTGTCAGATCCTGACTGAAAGAATTCTCGGCCTAATTCCTAAATCCTACATCGCCGTGCGAAGGAATCCGGCAGCACGGGGCCGGTGATGGACAAATAGGAGATACGGTATTTCGAGGACCCACCTTCGATGAAGCTACGCCGGGCAAGCGAGGACCCTTTTGACGATGAGGATGAGGATGAGAATGATTTCCTGGTGCCCGTTCGAGGACGAGGACGAGGACGATTCCCCTTTTGCCCGCCATTTCGGCTCGACTAATGGGGTTTGGGTCAAAATCATTGGCGGGTGCCAACATGCGTGATTTTCAATCCGGCCGCGCGAGGAAACAAAGCGCGGAATTTCCGGCGTTACCTGGATGAGATGAGCGGGCGCGCGGCGTTCAAGGCGACCGCGGGGCCGGGCGATGCGCGGCGACTGGCGGCGGAAGCCGTCGGCGACGGATTTGACGTGATTGCCGCGGCGGGAGGCGATGGCACGGTAAACGAAGTGCTCAACGGCATTGGCGACGCCAAAGGATTGGCGCGAACGCGATTTGGTGTTTTACCGCTTGGCACGGTGAATGTTTTTGCGCGGGACATGAAAATTCCGTTGAAGCTGGAATATGCGTGGGAAGTGTTGCGGCGCGGCCACGAAAGAATCCTGGATTTGCCACACGTGGAGTTCTCGCAAAATGGCGGAAGCAAAAAACAATTTTTTGTCCAACTGGCAGGCGCGGGGCTGGACGCGCGGGCGATTGAACTGGTGAGCTGGTCGGAAAAGAAGAAGCTGGGCCCGCTGGCTTATGTCTCGGCGGGCCTGAAGGCTTTGCGGGAGAAGAAGCCGCGAATCCGGGCCCGGGAGAATTCGCCGGCCGCAAACTCATCAATTGAGGGCGAATTGGTCATGATCGGCAACGGAAAGCTTTACGGCGGGACGTTTCAAATGTTTCCCGAAGCGGAATTTAACGACGGCTTGCTGGATGTTTGCATTTTTCCGCGCACGGATTTTGGGACGCTGCTGTATTGCGGCCCGGGCCTTCTTTTACGGTCAAAAGTGCCGGAAAGCGTGGTGAAACGGTTTCGGGCTGCGAGTTTTGAATTGTCGGGCGATGACGGAGCGGCATTTCAACTGGATGGCGAAGGAATTGGGCACTTGCCGGCGAGGTTTTCGATTGGGGGGGAGAAGTTGAGGGTGATTGCGTGAATTTTCGAGGACGAGGGTTGGGGAATGCCCTCACCTCCCCATGAACCGCAACATTCTCATTCGAACGATTCTCCCTCACCCCTGCCCTCTCCCGCTGGGAGCATAGGCGCTAACTTAATTTCTGTATTGGTCAATTATGTTCACTAATCGGGACATCTGCGGCAGACGGTTGCGGGGTGGTTCCCTTAGCCTGCGCGAGATTTTCGGTCCCTCGTGGATGAGTTGCT
>Ga0335075_10001272_pt1 | contig 41858 bp, 40 predicted proteins | sample Lox_Sample_24_FD_206723 | JGI IMG/M metagenome (GOLD analysis project Ga0335075, IMG submission 206723) | Soil microbial communities from Loxahatchee National Wildlife Refuge, Florida, United States - Lox_Sample_2.4 | ecosystem: Environmental > Terrestrial > Soil > Wetlands | place: USA...
CCAACAGCTTCCTGGACGGGCTATCCATGCATCGGCGTGCTCATGGTTTGCCGGCGATCTCACTGGGCTGGGGCCTGTGGGAGCAGGCCAGCAACATGACCAGTGGCCTGGCGTCTGTCGACTTAGCCCGGTTCGCGCGGGACGGGATCGTGGCCATGTCCGCAGGCGAAGCATTGCAATTGCTCGACACCGCGATGGTTGTCGACAAGCCGTTCGTGTTGCCCGCCCACATCGACATCCCCGCGCTGCGCGCCAAGCACGACGCGGGCACCCTGCCGCCGATGTTCGTCGACCTGATCAACGCGCGGGCGAGGCGTCAGGTCGATGACTCGCTGGCCGCCGCCAAGTCGAAGTCCGCCCTGCTGCAACGCCTGGAAGGCCTACCCGAAGTCGAGCAGCACGCGCTGTTGCTGGATTTGGTGCGTTCGCACATCGCGACCGTGCTGGGCAACAGCACTGCGGAGGCCATCGACCCTGACAAGGCGTTCCAGGAGTTGGGCTTTGACTCGCTGACCGCGGTCGAGATGCGTAACCGCCTCAAAGCCGCGACTGGGCTGCCGCTTTCACCGACCCTCATCTTCGACTACCCGAACTCCGCGGCGCTGGCCGGGTACTTCCGTCAACAGCTGGTTGGCGCCTCGACCGACTCGACCCCACAACTTGCGCCCGGCGAGGAGGAAATCCAGCGCGTCGTGGCATCTATCCCAGTCAAACGCCTCCGCCAGGCCGGAGTCCTGGACCTGCTACTCGGCCTGGCTAACGAGACCGGCGAAGACGACGCCGAAGAAAACAGGGAGAAAGACATCGCAGCAATGGATCTCGACGATCTGGTCAATGCTGCCTTTCTCGACGACGACGACTAACCAGATGGGGTTTGAGGTCAGCGCGTGAGAGTCGCCGTCTCCGGTGCCAGCGGAGTCATTGGGCGCGGCGTTGTAGCCCGACTGCTCAGCCGAGGCCACGACGTCGTCGGTCTGGCCCGTCATCGACCCGAAAGCTGGCCGAGCGCAGCCGACTTCGTGCAGAGCGACATTCGCGATGCCATCGGGGTACGGGGCGCGGTCGCGGGCACCGAAGTCGTCGTGCACTGCGCCTGGTCGGGCGATCGCGAGATAAATATCGGCGGCACCGCCAGCGTACTCGAAGCGATGGCCCGAACGGGTACCCGTCGCATCGTGTTTGCGTCGTCGGCACATGTCCTGAACCCTGTTTCGGCGGAGGGGCGCGCCCTTGCCTGCGCCGAAAAGATGCTGGCAGACTCCGGCACCGAGTGGGTGGCGATCCGTTCGGCAACCATCTTCGGCCGCGGTGTTGACAATTGGGTGCGCCGGATGTTGGCAGCTCCGCTTTTCCCCGACGTCCATCGCACGGTGCAGGTCGTGCACAGCGACGACGCACATCGGGTTTTCGTCCGGGCGGTCCTCGACACCGGTGTCGGCAGTGGACCGGTGAACCTGGCCGCGCCAGGGGAGACGACGCTGCGGGAGATCGCCGGTGTGCTCGGGCGGCCCATGATGCCGGCAGCCAAGCGGTTGCTGAGTTCACCCGATCTCGATCGGCTACTGAGTGCTCCGTCGATGGATACTGCACTGCTGCATGACAAATGGAATTTCACGCCGGCTTGGACCGCCGAGCAATGTGTCCGTGACGTCGCGTTGGCGGTGCGCGGACGAATAAGCCTCGGCAAGCGGGTGGTGTCGCTGCCGTGGCGGTTGACTCATGTCCAAGACATTCCGTCGATTGATGCGCCGGCCGCCGATGGTGTTACGCCGGTGTCGGCCGGTCCGGACGGCGCCAACGGCGAGTTCGACACACCCATCGACCCGCGCTTCCCGACCTACCTCGCCACCAACTTGTCGGAGGCGCTGCCGGGACCGTTCTCGCCGTCATCGGCATCGGTGACCGTGCAGGGACTGCGCGCGGGCGGCGCGGTTATCGCCGAACGGCTGCGGCCCGGCGGATTGATCCAGCGCGAGATGGCGACACGAACCATCGGAGTTTTCGCGCACCGCCCGTACGGGGCCATCACCACCGCGCATTTCATGGCCGAGACGGTGCCGTTCGTCAAGCCCGCGACAGTGATTCGCCAGAGCCAGTTCTTCGGCCACAGTGTGGCCAGTATGCCGATTTTCGGTGAGCATCCTCTGCCGCGCGAATCCGGCTTGGCCATAAGGTCCTTGCGCACCCTTCGCAACCTCGGGGTGTTCGCGGCGAACCTCGCCGGTCTGACCGCCGGGGCCGCCCACGATACGCGTGACTTCATAGACGACATCGACCGCCTGGAAGACCTTGCTGCCGGTGATCTTTCGCAGCTTGCCGACGAAAAATTGCAGAGCCTGGTCTTGTTGGCCCGCGATCATGTCATACACGGTTGGGTACTGGCGATGGGGTCGTTTATGTCGTTCGCAGCGCTCAGCGTGATCCTGCGCGGCCTGAGCGGACGTGACATTGTGCTCCCGGTCGGTCAGGAGGTGGCCAGCGCACAGCCGCTGAGCGCCGTGTACAGACTGGCGGACGCGGCGCAACGCGACCCCGAGGTGACCCGGATTCTGGCCCGCCCCGGTGACCACCTCGACGAACTGTCGGCCCAGGCCCCGAAATTCCACGCGGCAGTGCTTGCCGAGCTAAAAGCGATCGGGCACCGCGGCCCCGCCGAAGTCGAGATGCGGTCGGCCAGCTACGCCGATGACCCCGAGTTGCTGCTCCGCATGGTCGCCAAGTCGCTGAACCCACCCACCCGGCCCGACGCGCGTCCTGCGTCGATCCCGTTGCAGGCGCGGCCGGTTGCGCGCCTTGCCGCTCATCAGCTCCGCGACCGCGAAGTCCGTCGCGACCGAATGGTGCGGGCAATCTGGTTGCTGCGCAACCTACTTCGCGAACTGGGAAGTAGGCTGGTGAAGTCGGGTGTCCTCGAGGTCGGCGACGACGTGTTCTACCTGCTGGTGGACGAACTCGATGCGCTGCCTGCCGACGCTTCCGGACTGGTCGCGCGCCGTCGCGCGGAACAACAACGGCTGGCCGGCTTCGCGCCGCCCGCTGTCTTCAGTGGCAGTTGGCAAGCCGCTGGTTTCCTGGCGACCGTCCTCGCCCCGGGGGGGACCCTGAACGGTGTCGGCGTCGGTGGCGGTCGGGTTCGCGGCCGAGTGCGGATCGTCAGGCCGGAATCCATTGATGACCTGGAGCCCGGAGAGATACTGGTCGCTGAGGTCACCGACGTCGGCTACACCGCCGCCTTCTCCTACGCGGCCGCAGTGGTCACCGAACTCGGCGGACCGATGTCGCATGCGGCCGTCGTGGCGCGGGAATTCGGTATCCCGTGTGTGGTAGACGTTCAGGCCGCTACTCGACGTTTGCCGCCTGGGGCGCTCGTCGAGGTCGACGGCGACAGTGGGGAAATTCGGGTACTCGAACTCGACATGCCCAGCGTGACCGGCTGAGGTTCGCTACCGTCAGGTTATGCACGAACACACCGTCCGCGTGACCACGGCCGCCGGCACCGTCGAAGGCTTCACCCGCGACGGCGTGCATCGCTGGCGCTCCATCCCGTACGCCCGGCCGCCGGTTGGGGCGCTGCGCTTTCGCGCGCCGCAGCCGGCCCAACCGTGGCGAGGTGTGCGTTATTGCCACGGCTTCACCAAGTGTGCCCCGCAGGAACGGCGCTACACGATCGTCGGCGTCGGCAAGTACCAGCCAATGGGCGAGGACTGCCTCACTCTCAACGTCGTCACGCCGGAAACACCGGAAAGCGAATCACTGCCGGTGATGGTCTTCGTACACGGCGGCGGGTACATCATGGGCAGCTCAGCCACCCCGATATACGACGGCGCGAGTCTGGCCCGCCGTGGGTGTGTCTATGTGTCGGTCAACTATCGGCTCGGCGCGCTGGGCTGTTTGGACTTGTCGTCGTTGTCGACCGCCGACGTAACCCTCGAAAGCAACCTGTTCCTGCGCGATCTGGTGTTGGCGTTACGCTGGGTTCAGCAGAACATCGGTGCGTTCGGCGGTGATCCGGACAAGGTCACGGTGTTCGGCGAAAGCGCCGGTGCGCATGCCGTCTCCACGCTGTTGGGAGTGCCGGAGGCTGAAGGTCTTTTCGCCCAGGTCATTTCGGAAAGCCCGGCGACCGGCATGGTGCGTTCGCGGGAAATGGCAGCAGACTTCGCCGGACGGTTCGCGACGCTGCTGGGTGTGCGCCAGCAGGATGCCGCCCACGCACTCAGACAGGCCTCTCCCGCCGAACTGGTGGCGGCACAAAACCGCCTGATCGACCAGGGCGTGCGAGACATGCTGGGAGCCTTCCCGATCGGACCGGTATCCGGTGACGACGTCCTGCCCTTGGACCCGGTCGAGGCAATGCGACGCGGCACAGCACACCGAGTGCCGCTGATCGTGGGCACCAACGCCGACGAGGGGCGGTTATTCACCCGCTTTCTGCCGCTGCTGCCGACCACCGAGCCGATGGTCGAAGCGCTGCTTGCTGAGGTGGAACCGGCGGCGCGGGAACGCATTACAGCTGCTTACCCGGATTATCCGGACCGGTCCGCCTGCGTGCGGCTGGGCGGCGACTTCGCATTCAGCTCCGCCGCTTGGGAGATCGCCGAAGCCCATGGCAGACACGCGACCGCCTACCTGTATCGATACGACTACGCACCGCGGGTTTTGCACTGGTCGGGGTTGGGGGCCACACACGCCACCGAGCTGCTGGCGGTCTTCGGTATCTACCGGACCAGGTTCGGGGCGATGCTGAGCGCCGCCGTCGATCGGCGATCTGCCTTGCGGGTCACCAACGAAGTGCAAAGGCGCTGGAGGTCATTCAGTCATAGCGGGGTGCCCGGCGACGACTGGCCGGCCTACACCGACGCTGACCGCGCGGTCATGGTGTTCGACCGCAAATCGCGTCTCGAATTCGATCCGCACCCGCAGCGGCGGATGGCGTGGAAGGGCTTCTCTCTGGCGCGATGATGGCGGATGTGGTTTCGTGGACAAGCCATGAAACCCCACACCGACAACGTCGTCGAACGTCCCGCTGACCTTACCGCCGACTGGCTGAGCGCAGCCATCGGGGCCGGAACGGTCGCTGATTTCAGCGTCGAGCGCATCGGCACCGGTCAGATGAGCGAGTGCTACCGCGTCCAACTGACTTACGCCGGCGACGATCCCGGCAGCGACAGGCCGGAGTCCGTGGTGCTCAAGGTCGCGGCCACCGACCCGATCAGCCGGCAGACCGGCGGAAGTCTGGGCCTTTACGAACGTGAGGTTTGCTTCTACCGCGATATCGCCTCGCGCCTGCAGGGACCGGTCGCGCCGTGTTATCACGCCGCTTTCGACCCGTCCGCCGGCATCTTCGATGTATTGCTCGGCGATGCGAACCCGGCGGTGGTCGGCGATGAAATCCGCGGCGCCACAATCGAACAGGCACGGCTGGCGGTTACCGAGCTGGCCCGGCTGCAGGGCCCGCTGCTGGGCGACACCACGCTCGCTGACGCGCCGTGGCTGAACCGCGACACGCCTCTCAACCAGGGGTTGATCACACAGCTGCACGCCGCCTTCATCGACCGCTACGGCGACCGGATCGCACCACAGCACCGGATGGTGTGCGAACGGCTGGTCGGCGGATTCGACGCCTACCTGGCCGAGGAGGCGGCCGAAGGCCGCCTCCAGGGTCTGGTGCACGGCGATTATCGTTTGGACAACATGCTGTTCGGCGCCGCCGGCGCCGAACGCCCGCTGACGGTGGTCGACTGGCAGACCGTTACATGGGGGCCGGCGATGACCGACCTGGCGTACTTCGTCGGGGGCGCGCTGCCGGCGGCCGAGCGGCGCGCGCATTACGACGCGCTGCTACGGGCCTACCACACAGCGCTTGGGCCGGACGCGCCGATCAGCCTTGACGATGTGCGTGGCGGGGTGCGCAGACAGAGCTTCTTCGGGGTGATGATGGCCATCATCTCGTCGATGCTGGTGGAGCGCACCGAACGCGGCGACGCGATGTTCATGACCATGCTGCAACGGCACTGTGAGCATGTGCTCGACGTTGACGCGCTCGACATACTGGCCGCTCCGACGGTCGCCGAGCCGCTGCGCTTGTCACACGACGACGAGTCGGCCCACATCGCCACCGGCGAGTCGCTATGGAGCGAGAGTTGGTATGCCGACTTCGCCGATAAGACAAGCGGATTCGGTGGCTGGTTACGCCTCGGCCTGATCCCCAACCAGCAAACGGCCTGGCTGCACGCGGTGCTGTGCGGTCCGGACCTGCCCACCGTCGCAGTCAACGACGTCGAGATTCCGCTGCCCGCCGATCCGTGGTCGTTGCACACGGGCGCAGTCGATTTCACTCATTCCGTCAGCGACCCAATGCAGACCTATCGCATCGGCCTACATGGTCACGGCCAGTCCCACCCGGACCCGGCCGCGCTGTTGCGCGGCGAACAAGGAACGCCGGTGGAAGTGGATATCGACCTGGTGTGGAGTACCGACGGCACGCCGTACAAGTACCGGCTGACTACGCGCTACGAAATACCCTGCACCGTCTCAGGAACCGTCACCGTCGATGGGCGGCGCTACACCGTCGACTCGGTACCCGGCCAACGCGACCACTCATGGGGGGTGCGGGATTGGTGGAGCATGGACTGGGTCTGGAGCGCCCTGCACCTCGACGACGGGACACACGTCCACGCCGTCGACATCCGGGTTCCGGGCGTGCCGCCGGTTGGCATCGGTTATGTCCAACACCGCGGCGGGACGGTCACCGAGTTGCAAAGCATCGCCACCCGAGAAACATTCGACGCCGACGGGTTACCTATGACCGCAACGCTGGCGGTCGATCCCGGTGGTATCACCGCAACTGTCGACGTGCGCGGACACGCACCGGTGCGCCTGGTCTCCTTCGACGGGCGGACAAGCCAATTTCCCCGCGTCTGGGCCACAGTCAGCACCGCCGACGGGCGCGAAGGGGTGGGCTGGCTGGAGTGGAACCGTAATCTGCCCTGAAAACGCTTGTCCCTCAGAAGTGCCCATCGTGGTCATGGGCGTCTCCGGGTCGGGCAAGTCGACGGTGGGTGCCGCATTGGCGCGGCGCCTCGGGGTACCTTTTGCCGACGCTGATGCCTTTCACCCGGCAGGCAATGTCGCGAAGATGGCCGCGGGCACACCGCTCACCGACGACGACCGCTATCCCTGGCTGGAAGCGGTCGGGAACTGGCTTGGGGATCACCGGGACGGCGGGGTGATGAGCTGTTCGGCGCTGAAGCGCAGATACCGCGATCGATTGCGCTCGCACTGTCCGCGGATCGAGTTCTTGCACCTGACCGGTTCGCCGGAACTGATCGCTCGCCGACAAGCCGGCCGGCCGGGCCACTTCATGCCGTCGGCACTGATGAAATCGCAGTTCGACGCCTTGGAACCGTTGGCGCCCGACGAGGACGGGATGGCCATTGACGTCGGATCGAGGGTCGACAGGATCGTCGAGAGGTTTGTGACGTACCTCAGTTCTTGACGACCTGGGTACCGCCGGCCAAGTCGTCGTGCTTGCCCTGCTTGGTGGGGCTGGCGCTGATCGTCACCGCGATGACGACGTAGGAGACGAACGCCAGCAGATGGCCGATATAGGGCACCACCGCCAGCAGGGTGAACGAGTTGCGGATGGCCGATTGTTTGAGATCCGGCTTTGGCGCACCGCGCGGGCCGTGCACAGTCAAGCCGAGCAGCCTCTTGCCCAGGCTGCTGCCATGAGTGACTTCGAAGAGCACGAAGTATCCGAACATCATCACGCCGGAGAAAAGCCCGGTCACCATCCACCAGTAATCCCAGTCGAATAGGACCATCGACAGCGCGAACGCCACGACGTTCACCAGGATGCCGTCGATCAATCGGGCAAAAAATCGCACTCCCAGGCCGCCGGGCTGGGTGTGTGACCAGTGCGGCGAATCGGCCGGCGGATATCCATACTGAGGCGAGTTGGGATCGAAGTCAGCTGATGTCATCGGATTTTCTCCTGGCCGCGTTTGTGTGTGTCAATCTACCTAGCGATGTATCACGTCGTCGTCGCGCTCGCGGTCGCCGTGCACTTCGGGTTTCTTTGCTACCTGATCGTCGGCGGGTTCATCGCAGTGCGCTGGCGCCGCACGATCTGGCTGCACGTCCCGGCGGCGCTGTGGGGGATCGCAATCACCACAGCACACCTTGACTGTCCGTTGACCTGGCTGGAGCGCTGGAGCCGCCTGAAAGCCGGCATGGCGCCGCTGCCGTCAACCGGCTTTATTGCCCACTACATCATCGGTGTTCTTTACCCCGCCAGTTGGGCGGGCTCGCTGCCGATTGTGGTGTTTGCGCTGGTAGCGGTGTCTTGGATGCTGTATGTGCGGACGCGTCCCGGTTATCGGCCGATCCAGCGCCGGCGACGAGCTTTGACCCTTCCACGATGAGCTTCGGCCCGCCCGCGCGCGGCCAGTTCACTGCCGCGCTCGCGAGCGGTCTCGGCGAGTTCGGCCGCCAGTTCGGTACCTCGGTCGCGGGCGCGCTCTCCGTAATCCGCGCCTCGCTCGCGGGCGGTTTCGGCCCACTCGGCACCGCGTTCACGCGCCGCCTCGGCCAGCTGGTGACCCCGCTTACGTGCCTGCTTGCGCGCGGCTTTCACCACTGGCGCGCTTTTTTCCCCGGCAGTGCTGACAAGTTCGCCGCCCCGTTTGCGGGCGGCCTCGACCAGCGGTTCGCTTCGCTCGACGGCCGTGCTGGCCAGTTCGCGACCGCGCTCGGCTCCGACCTGAAGGCCGTGGGCGATTCGTTCGCCCAGCTCGGAATCGATAAAACTGCCGTCGGAGCTATCCAGCGAGAGCGCCTCCGAAATGCGCCCGGCCGCTTGACGACCACGCCATCCCAACGACGGCTTACCGGCCGTGTCGGCCGACGCGATGATGAGCCCGCCAAGCAGGCTCAGGTCGGTCAGGAGGTCGCGACGCTTTTGAGCTCTGCGTTCCGGGTCGGTCTCATTCCAAAACAGGTGTGCGCCAAGGCTGCCCGGTATCACGGTGAATGCCAGCGCCGCCGAGGCGATCCGGGGCAATTTGCCGGTGGCGAGCAACAGACCACCGCCGACTTGGACGGCGGCGTTTATCCGTGCGGCTGTCTCGGGATCCGAAGGAACTTTGCCTCCGATAGGTTCCGGCAGGGTTCGTAACGCGGAGACAGCCGGCTCGGCCGCGTCGATAGTGACTTTGGGGTTTCGCAACGTCTCGACACCCTGGCCGATGAATGCCGCGGACAGCAAAGGACGAGCGATTCTGCGGATCAACATGGCCGCTGTGTTCCCGGGTTGGCAAGCGCGCAAACCGAGCGCACACCGGACCTCCGCTTTATGGAACCGGTGGGGGCTCGTGGCGCACCCACAATGGCACCAACACCCAAAAGATGATCTGACCCGTCAACGCACAGACCCCGGCGATGACGCCCGCCAGGTAACCCGCCACCACGCCGAAAATGATCACGGCCACGCCGGTAAGAGCCAGGCCCATCAGCAAAAGCCCGGAGTAAGCGAGTCGATGTGCGGCGGTTACCACCGACAGCAGGCGATGCCGACGAAACAACAGGCGATGTATTCCGACCGGAGCCTCCAACAGCACTGTGGCGCCGACAGAGCAGCCCACCGTCGTCAGATAGACCGCCTGCATCGTCGTGCTCAGCACTTCGAAGCGAGGCTGGAACGGCAACGTCAACAAAAAGCCGGTTAGCAACTGAACGCCGGTCTGGACTACCCGTAACTCCTGCAGCAAGCTGACCCAATTGCGGTCTAATCGTTGGTATTCGGTCTCCGAGCGCGCAGCGGTGTCCCAGGCCTGGTCGCGTTCAGGATGATCGACGGCGTCCATGTCCGCGATCATGCCAGTTCGCAGCCGCTGTGACGGCCGGTACCGCGGCTACGGCGTGCCTGCCAACAGCAGTCGCGCCGAGCTCTCCAGCCGGTCGGCGATCTGGGTGTAGGAGGCGTATCCCATGCCGGCGTGCACCAGAGCTCCCGCGTAGAGCAGTTCCAGCGATTCGACGACGTCAGCACGGTCCGGGCCCAGGGCCGCGGCCAGGCGCTGATGGACCTCGCGGCCGATACGCAGCCGCAGATGCTTGACCTCGGGGTCCTTACCCAGCAGCGCATTGGTCACCGCACCGGCGAGTTCCGGTTCGTCGGCCACCAACAGTGCGATGTGCCGCAGCACCGCGATCACGCGGACGGTCGGATCGGAAGAATCGGTAGTCGGAACCGGAGTGGAGGCTAATCGACGCCAGAAAATCTCGGCAACGAGGTGTTCCTTCGATGAGAAGTACGTATAGGCGGTCGCTGCGCCGACACCCGCCTCGGCGGCGACCATGCGAATCGTCAACCCGGAGAAGCCTTCTCGACCGAGTACTTCAACCGCAGCGTGGCCCAGACGGTCAACGGTGTCGGCTTGCTTGGCGGTCAGTCTCCGCCTGGTCGATTCCCGAGCTACCGGGTTGGACACGTGTCCGGACACTACTACACCTCCGTTGGGGCGGCAAGGCGACTGTTACGGTTCAACCGATGACGTTCTCCTCAAACCCGTCGGCTGCTGACGAGCGGACTACCGAGTTGTTCCAGCTGGCGGATCGGGTCACCGGATTCATGCCCGCCGACGAAGGTCGGGCGCTGCATGATGCTGCGCTGAGTTACTTTGATCACGGGGTCGGGGTCGAGATCGGGACGTACTGCGGCAAGTCCACGGTGTTGTTGGGGGCTGCGGCGCTCGCGCGTGGCAGCGTTCTCTACACCGTCGACCATCACCACGGTTCCGAGGAGCATCAGCCCGGGTGGGAGTACCACGACACCTCGCTGGTCGACGCGGCCTCCGGACGTTTCGACACCCTGCCAGCGTTGCGGCGCACGCTCGACGACGCCGGCCTGGACGACAACGTCGTCGCGGTGGTGGGCAAATCGACCGTGGTGGCAACCGGGTGGCGCACGCCGCTGCAACTGTTGTTCATCGACGGCGGACATAGCGAGGCCGCAGCACACCAAGACTTCGACGGATGGGCTAAATGGGTGAGTCCCGGTGGCGCCCTGATCATTCACGACGTATTCCCCGACCCACGTGACGGCGGCCAGGCGCCATACCAAATCTATTGCCGCGCTGTGCAAAGCGGTGCATTCGTGGAGCGATCCGTCACCGGGTCGATGCGGCTGCTGGAGCGGGTGGCAGGCGAGGCCGGCGTCGCGGTCTAACGATCCGACGGGCTGATCACACACTCGCAGTCGTAGTCACCTTCCAGGCCGCGCGGCAGGTCGCCGCCGCGGAAGATACCGTTGCCCGCGGTAGTGCACGACAGCGCGTCGGCAGCGAGAATCACCGCCGCCCCGGTCCAAGTGGTTCGCTCGACGGGCCAACGCTTTCCGTCGCTGAACACCAATCCGGTCCAATAGGAACCGTCGTCCTCACGCAAGTGTTGCATGGCGGCGAACTGCCGCAGTGCCGCCTGCCGACTGCCCATCGCGTCGAGTGCCAGCACCAGTTCGCAGGTCTCCGCTCCGGTCACCCACGGCCGATCATCAACGCACCGGATACCCAGGCCATCGACTACGAAATCATCCCACCGCTCGGCGATTCGGGCGGTCGCGGCGGCCCCCCGAAGCGCACCACCGAGGATCGGGTAGTACCAGTCCATCGAGTGGTGCGGTTTCTCGCTGAACGCCGGCGGATGGACAGCGATCGCGTGGCCCAGCCGGCCGAGCGCCACTTCCCATTCCGGTTGCGGCTCGTCGACATAATTCGCCAGGGCCAGAGCACATCGAATGCTCTGGAAGATACTGGCGCAGCCGGTGAGCAGCGCCTCGGCAACCGGGCCTGAAGGACCACGTGCCCAACAGATTTCGCCGCCCTCGAGCTGCAGCTCCAAGACGAAGTCGATGGCCGCTCGCACCATCGGCCACATCGCGGTGGCGAAGACGTCGTCCCCGGTGATCAATACGTGGTGCCAAACGCCAACCGCGACATAAGCACAGAAGTTGCTGTCGCTGTTGGGGTCCTCGACGACACCCGCGCGGAGCTGGATCGGCCACGACCCGTCAGCACGCTGCTGGCGCCGACACCAGTCGAACGCGTCGCGCGCCGAGTCGATCAGGCCTGCCGCAGTGAGCGCCATCGCGCATTCCACATGGTCCCACGGGTCGGTGTGGCCGCCTTCCGACCACGGGATCGCACCCGAAGGTTCTTGCACTGCGGCAATCGATTCCGCGGTCTGTCGGCATTGCGCAGGAGAGAAGACGCCAGGGACGCCCGGCGCCTCATACAAGTTCAACGGCGGGCACCGGTTTCTCGAAGTACAGCGCGACACTCTTACCGATCAGCGGGTTGAGCATTGACTCGGCCAGGCGGGTAACGCGCGGCCGCTTCATCATGTCCCAAACCAAGATCTTGTGATAGGCTGCAACTGCAGGATGCTGTGAATTATCAACGCCTACACAACATTTCAGCCACCAGAATGGGGCGTGCAAAGCGTGTGAGTGGTGCCTATGAGTGAAGCTCATGCCGCGGCCGGCGATCTTGGCGCGCAGTTCGTTTGCCCGGTAAATACGAATGTGGCCACCCTCGTTGCTGTGGTAGTCGTCGGAGAGTAGCCAGCACAATCGTTCGGGCAACCACCTGGGCACGCTGACAGCCAGCTTGCCGCCGACTTTGAGCACCCGAATCAGCTCGTCGATCGCCGTGTTGTCGGCCGGAACGTGTTCCAGGATCTCCGAAGCGATGACGCAGTCAAACGTTCCAGCGGGATACGGCAAGGCCAGCGCGTCGCCGACCACGGCCTCGGCGTGAGCCGATCGCGGAGCCTCACCGGAGTCGGCCATGGCGCGAAACATGGTGTCGACGTTGTTCAGCTCGGTGGCGTCTTGATCGAACGCGATCACATCGGCACCCCGGCGAAACGCCTCGAAGCTGTGCCGACCCGCCCCGCACCCGACGTCGATAACCTTGGTGCCGTGCCCGATACCGAGGCGGCCGAAGTCCACTGTCAGCAAGGCTCGCCCACTGTCTGCGCCGAATCGGCAACCGGCAGCTGACGGGTAATCGCGCGTTGGTAAACGCGGGCGGTCTGCGCAGCGACCGATTCCCAGCTGTATACCTCGACGGCCCGGCGGCGGCCAGCCACGCCGAGCCGGTGTCGTTGTTCGGGAGAGACCAGCAGCTCGGCCAACACCCTGATCAGCTCTGGGGCGTCACCTGGCCGCACCAGCCTGGCACACTCGCCGTCAGGTCCGAGCACCTCTGGCAACGCGCCGGCACGGCTGGCCACAATCGGCGTGCCGCTGGCCATCGCCTCCACCGCCGGCAGCGAGAAGCCTTCGTAAAGCGAAGGAATACAAGCGATTTCCGCAGAGGCGAACAACCGCGCCAACGCGCGGTCGGACAGCCCGCTGGAGATGTGGACGATATCGGAGATTCCGAGTTCGGCGATCAGCTTTTCGGTGGGCCCGTTGGGTTCGAGCTTGGCCACGAGCTGCAGTTCCAGGTCGTGTTCGGTCCGGAGTTTGGCCACCGCCTGCAACAGATGCCCGACGCCCTTCAGGGGCCGGTCGGCACTGGCGATTGCGATGATGCGGCCGGGAATTCGCGGCTGCGTGGACGGTGCGAACAAGTCGGTGTCGACACCCAACGGCACCACGTGAAGCTGTTCCGGGTCGACATCGAAGTCGGTAGTGATGTCGGCGGCCGAGGAAGACGAGACGGTCAGCAAATCCGGGATGCTGCGGGCGACGCGTTGTTGCATCTCCAGGAAGCCATACCACCTGCGCACCAGGGGTTTACGCCACCACCGCGCCGCGGCGAGATCTAGCACGCGGTCACGAGTGATCGGGTGATGCACGGTCGCCACCACAGGCAGGCCGGTCTCCGCGATTTCGAGCAGGCCGACGCCCAAGCTCTGATTGTCGTGCACCACATCGAAGTCGTGCCGCCGGTCGGCCAGCAGGCGCGCGGCGCGCAGGCTGAACGTGCGCGGCTCAGGAAAGCCCGCGGTCCACACGGTGGCGAGTTCGCGAAGGTCGATGCGGTCCCGGATCTCGCGGGGATGCGGGATCCGGAAGGGGTCAGGTTCCCGATACATGTCCAGGCTGGGTACCTCGGTCAGGACCACCCGGGGATCCAGGCCTTCGGGGTAGGGCGGCCCGGAGAACACCTCGACCTGGTGTCCCAGTTCGACCAATCCGCGGCTGAGGTGACGGACGTAGACCCCTTGGCCGCCGCAGTGCGTTTTGCTGCGATAGGACAGCAACGCAATCCGCATACTCACGCCCATCCCGGACTGGCGTTGTCCACAAAGGTCACGGTGAAGGCTTCAGGAACAACGTCAGGGAACTTTCTGGACACGTGTCTGGACTATAGTTTGACTATCTACGTGATGCAACGCACTGCCGACGTCGTTGGCTTTGCCGATCCTACCCAGGTGAACAGCCACGACGAGCGGCCGCTCGGTTGTGACGCAGATCAATCGCCGAGTGTGACGCACGTCATTGCATAAACCACCTAATTTAGGGCAGCCTAACCTGCCACTGTACGTGGACGTGGGAGTGGGCTCATGCCGGACAACTCAACAGGCTTCGAATTCGCCTATGACCTGACCCTCGACGAGGTCCGCCGGCGCACCGCCGTGCTGGCGGCCATCGGTGAGGATTGGGATCCGATTCGCGCGCTGGCCGAAGAAGAGCAGGCGTACGCCATGCTCTACTCGAATCTCGACGCCGAGCAGCAGCGCCACTACGACAATCTGGTCAGCGCCGGGGTGCTGCCGGACCGGGCGGTGGACCGTGCTGCCGATTGACCCGGACGCCGACAAGAGTCGCCGGGCCTGGCTGGCGTGCCCCAGTTGTGATCACGGCGCCGCGTGCGGCGATTGCCGCAACGGCCGCAACTGTCACACCCATTGGCAATACCTGCTCGGCAACAGTGCCGCGGTGCTGCACCTGCAGTGCCCCACCTGTGCGCATCTGTGGTCGCTGGACACCGCCGCAGCGCGGCGCGCCCGCCGCCGAGCTGCTTAAATCAGGGGCCCACCGGCGATTACCGTGGGGGCCATGCGCGCGTTAATCGTCGTCGACGTACAGAACGACTTCTGCGAGGGCGGTTCAGTGCCCGTGACCGGCGGCGCTGCCCTGGCGGGCGCGATCAGTGATTATTTGAGGGCCGGCGCCGACTACGACCATGTGGTGGCGACCCAGGATTTCCACATCGCTCCCGGCGATCACTTCTCCGACCACCCCGACTATGCGTCGTCCTGGCCGCCGCACTGCCTCGCCGAAAGCACCGGCGCGCAATTCCATCCCGATCTCGACTCCGCCCGGTTCGACGCGGTCTTTCGCAAGGGCGCCTACGACGCGGGCTACAGCGGTTTCGAAGGGCGCGACGACGCCGGCACGCCGCTGGCCGATTGGCTGGCCCAACACCATGTGGATCAGGTCGACGTGGTGGGCATCGCCACCGACCACTGTGTGCGCCGGACCGCCGAGGATGCCGCTAAGGCGGGCTTGACCACTCGAGTGCTGCTGGATCTGACAGCGGGCACCGGGGAGCAGTCGACCGCCGCGGCCATCAAAGCCTTACAGTCCGCGGGTGTGGCGATAGAGCCAAGCGCATGACGAGCGAGGTGGACTCGGCCCTGCTGGCTGCGGTAGAGCGGTCGCCCCAGGCCGCCGCAGCACATGACCGCGCGGGCTGGGTCGGGCTGTTCACGACGGACGGCCGTATCGCAGACCCGGTGGGATCACGACCCCATGTGGGACACGGCGAGATCGGCCGCTTCTACGACACTTTCATCGGCCCCCGCGACATCGTCTTTCATCGTGACCTCGACATCGTCCACGGCGCGGCCGTCATCCGCGATCTCGATCTCGAGGTGACAATGCGTTCAGCGGGGTCGGGGGTCACCATGACTATCCCGGCATTTCTTCGCTACGACCTGCGCGATCTCAACGGCGAATGGAAAATCGCGAAGCTATGCGCCTATTGGGAATTGCCGGGCATGATGCTGCAATTCCTGCGCACCGGCTTATCCGCGGTGCCGGCCGGCATCCAACTCTCGCATGGGCTCATCCGCAACCAGCGACTAGGCGGCACCCTCGGTTTCGCGGCCGGCTTCCGGCGCGTAAGTCCCCGTCGCAAAAAGCTGGTGGATACGTTTGTGGCCGCGGTGGGCGCAGGAGACGAACTCGCCGCACAACGGGCGCTGTCATCCGATGCCGCAATCACTTTCGGCGATGGCGAGGCCGCAGAACTCGCGGCCCTCGTCGCGCGATGCCCCCGGGCCGCTGTGTCGAAGCTGATCGCTGCGGGCCCCACCGTCGCCGCCTCGATCACGTCGCAGCGCGGGCGCGGCATCATGTTCGCCGACGTTGCGCGGCGCCGCAACGAAATCCGCCGGGTCCGCTACTTTCCCGCCAGCAGCACCAGTGACGCTGCCGACAACCCCAAGTAGGCGCCCGGGAAGGCGATGTTGTACAGAACGCGGGCCCGAAGATGCGCGATCACCGCGCCGATGAAAAACAACACCAGACCGGTGGCGGCGGCGATTCCGATGGCCGGCGGGCCGACGAGACCGACGAGAAGGCCGCCAGCTCCGGCGAGTTTCGCCGATCCCAACATCGGTAGCCACGAACGCGGCACATGCACCTTGGCTGAGTTCGCCAACACGAAGCCGGCGGGGATGAAATCGGGGATCGCGACGGCCGCGGTGACAATGGCGGTGATCACCGTGACGACAACGTATAGGCTCATGACGTTGGTCTCCTCTACACAGAGCGTTCGAAAGAATGTGGTCATCCTTGACGGCTTTCGCCCGGGAAAGGTGACCATGAGAACCATCGAAGATCTCGCCCGCCGTTTCGACAGCGATCGGCAGCAGTTGAAGTCGGTGGCGTTTCATCTGCTCGGTTCGGCAGCTGACGCCGAAGACGCGGTGCAGTCGGCGTGGCTGAAGGCCAGTCAGGCAGACCACGGCATGGTCGAGAACCTGACCGGATGGTTCACCACCATTACCGCCCGCGAGGCAATCGAGGTGCTGCGGGCTCGCAAACGGCGAGGCGAGCAGCCGCTCGCCGACCCCGATCAGCTCGAGCGGATCGTGACGGCCAGCTCGGCGGGAGCCGACGAAGATGCTCTGCTCGCTGATTCGGTCAGCCGGGCGCTGCTCGTCGTCCTCGATCGGCTTTCGCCGGCACAGCGCGCCGCCTTCGTCCTACACGACGTGTTCGCACTGCCCTTCGACGCCATCGGCGAATTGCTGAATCGATCGCCGGCGGCTGCCAAGAAGCTGGCGAGTCGGGCCCGCGGGCGCCTCCACGCCGGCGGCTTGGTAGAGCCAAGGCGAACGGCTGCAGACCTCAAGATCGTCGAAGCGTTTCTGGATGCTTCGCGCGGCGGTGATATTGGGATGTTGTTGCAACTGATGGCTCCAGAGGTGGTGCGCAGAGTGGACCGCGAACTGGTGCCCGACGACGTGCCGGCCGAGCTTCACGGTGCCAAGAAGGTCGCCGAAGAAACCCGACGGTTCGCGCTGCGTGCACGGACCGGGGTCGTGGTCCTCGTCGACGGAGTCCCTGGTATCGCCATCGCGCCTAAGGGTCGCGTTGAGGCGTTGGTGCAGATCGGCATTGAAGACGGCAAGATACACACCATCGACATCGTCGGCGATGCCGATCGCTTGAAACGTGCGGTTCTTGCGCTGCCACAGTGACCATGGAGATGAATCACGAACACCGGCTCCACTGTCGACAAGCACTTTGATCGGCGGACGCTGTTACGTGGCGCCGGCGCACTTGGCGCGGCGTCGCTGGCAACTTGGCCGACCGCATGTAGCGTGCAAGACGATGCGCTGACTTTCTTCTTCGCGGCCAATCCCGAAGAGGCGGATGCCCGGCAGCGAGTCGTCGACGCCTTTGCGCGCAGGCATCCCGACATCAAGGTGCGGATGCTGTTGTCCGGGTCTGATCCGTTGCAACACATGTCGATCTATTGCGCCGGCGGCAAGTGCCCGGATGTCCTGATGGCGTGGGATCTCACCTACGCCGGATTGGCCGACCGGGGAGTCCTGTTGGACCTCAACACCATGCTGGCGCAAGACAAGGCCTTTGCTGCGCAGCTGAAAGCAGAGAGTATCTCGCCGCTGTATCAGACGTTCACGTTCGACGGCGGTCAGTACGCCCTTCCCGAGCAATGGTCCGGCAACTTTTTGTTCTACAACAAGAAGTTGTTCGCCGACGCCGGCGTGCGCCCGCCGCCCGGGCGATGGGAACAACGATGGAGTTTCTACGAGTTTCTCGACACCGCCCAAGCTCTCACCAAGCGCGGCCGATCCGGACGGGTCAGTCAGTGGGGATACGTCGACAGCTGGGTCGCGTCCTACGCGGCCGGGTTGTTCGGCATGAATAACGGCGTCCCATGGTGCACGCCGCGGATGAATCCGACGCATCTCAACTTCGACAACCAGACGTTCCTCGAAGGTATCCAGTTCTACGCCGACCTGGCCCACAAGCACAGGGTCGCTCCCACCTCGTCGGACACGCAGTCGATGTCCACGATGGATCTCTTCACCTCGGGCCGGGCGGCCATGGCGCTCGGCGGACACTGGCGGTACCAGACGGTTGACCGGGCCAACGGCCTGGATTTCGATATCGCCGTGCTGCCGACCGGTCCGAAAGGACGTACTGCCCGCTCGAACATCGGCACAACAGGGCTCGCCATCGCCGCCAGCAGCCGCCGCAAACAGCAGGCGTGGGAATTCGTGAAGTTCGCCACCGGCCCGGTTGGGCAGGCTGTGATTGCTGAATCCGGGCTGTTCGTACCGGTGCTGCGGTCCGCGATCACATCGACCGGCTTCGCGGCGGCCCACGCCAGGATCGACAATCTCCCTGTGCTGACCGGCGGACCGGCCCATTCCCAGGGCATGCCGATCACCCCTGAGTGGATAAAGATCGCCGCGTTGATGGACCGCAACATCGGCCCCGTTCTGCGCGGTGCGCGGCCGGCGACATCATTGGCAAACGGATTGTCACGCGCGGTCGATGAGGTACTTCGTAATTCATGACCACGATCGACGAGTCCGCCTCGACGGTGACCCGGCGTCGCCGATTTTCCACACGACGCGCCCGGGCCGGACGCATGTTTGTCGCGCCGAACTTGGCGTCCGTAGCCGTATTCATGCTGTTCCCGCTCGGATTCTCGCTCTACATGAGCTGGCAGAACTGGGATCTGTTCAGGCCTGCGAAGTTCGTCGGTTTGGCAAACTACCACAACCTTTTTGCCGAAGATCCACTGTTTGTCATCGCGCTGCGCAATACCGTGGTCTACACGGTCGGGACCGTCGTCCCCACAGTCTTGATCAGCCTGGCTGTGGCCGGTGTGCTCAACCGAAAAGTCAAGGGAATCAGTATCTTTCGGACAATCATATTTCTACCCTTGGCCGTGTCATCGGTGGTGATGGCCGTCGTCTGGCAGTTCGTCTTCAATACCAACAATGGTCTGCTCAACATCATGCTCGGCTGGATCGGGATCGGCCCCGTCCCGTGGCTCGTCGACCCGAAATGGGCGATGCTCTCGCTGTGCACGGTCAGTGTGTGGCGTAGCGTGCCGTTTGCGACCGTCATACTGCTGGCCGCCATGCAAGGCGTCCCCGACAACCTTTACGAGGCGGCCAGACTCGATGGTGCAGGGGAGTTGCGGCAATTCGTCTCGATCACCGTGCCGTTGATCCGCGCCGCCGTGTCGTTCGTGGTGGTCATCTCGATCATCCACGCATTCCAGGCATTTGACCTCGTCTATGTTCTGACTGGACACAACGGCGGGCCGGAGACTGCGACCTACGTATTCGGGATCATGCTCTTCCAGCACGCCTTCGGCTTCTTGGAGTTCGGTTACGCGTCGGCCTTGGCCTGGGTGATTTTCGCCATTCTGCTGGTATTGACCGCGCTGCAGTTACGGCTCGGCCGTCGCCGGGCCGCCCAGGAGGAACGATCATGGGCGTAGCCGAGCGGGTGATCAAACCCAGCATCGTGCGTGGCGTCGTGTTGTACACCGCGCTGACCGTGATCGCATGGTGTGCGCTCTTCCCGATCTTGTGGGCGGTATCGGGATCTTTGAAGGATGAAGGTGAGGTGACCACGCCGACGCTGTTTCCGTCGCACCCGCTGTGGTCCAATTACCGCGAGGTGTTCGCGCTGATGCCGTTCTGGCGGATGCTCTTCAACTCCGTACTGTATGCCGGCAGCGTCAGCATCGGCCAGGTGTTTTTCTGCTCACTCGCCGGATATGCCTTCGCACGGTTACGGTTTCGGGGCCGTGACACGTTGTTCGTCTTGTACCTGGGCACTTTGATGGTTCCGCTGACGGTTACCGTCATCCCGCAGTTCATTTTGATGCGCATCGCCGGGCTGACCGACACGCCGTGGGCGATGATCGTGCCGGGATTGTTCGGCAGCGCGTTCGGCACGTACCTCATGCGCCAGTTCTTCCGTACCTTGCCGGCGGAACTCGAGGAGGCGGCGATCCTGGACGGGTGTTCACCGTGGCAGGTCTATTGGCGGATACTGCTTCCGCACGCGAGGCCGGCAGCCATGGTGCTGGCGGTGCTTACCTGGGTGAACGTCTGGAACGATTTCCTGTGGCCGCTGTTGATGATTCAGCGTCGGAGCATCGCGACGCTCACACTCGGATTGGTACGGATGCAGGGCGAGTATGTCGCCAGATGGCCAGTACTGATGGCCGCATCCATACTCATCCTGTTGCCGCTGCTCCTGGTCTACGTGATTGCGCAACGCGCCTTCATCCGCGGTATCGCGGTCACCGGGCTTGGTGGGTGACATGGCATCGGTGACTTTCGAGGAAGCCACGCGGCATTATCCCGCTAGCACGCGGCCGGCAGTTGACCATCTGGATCTGAGCGTCGATGACGGCGAGTTCGTCGTGTTGGTCGGACCGTCCGGATGCGGCAAAACCACGTCACTGCGGATGATCGCAGGGTTGGAGACAGTGGATTCCGGGCGTATCCGCATCGGCACTCGCGACGTGACTGACGACGACCCCAAAGACCGCGACGTGGCGATGGTCTTCCAAAACTATGCCTTGTATCCGCACATGACGGTGGCCCAGAACATGGGCTTCGCACTGAAGATTGCCAGAATCACGAAAGCCGAGATCCGCGAACGGATTCTGGATGCTGCGCGGCTACTCGACCTGGAGCCGTACCTGGATCGCAAACCCAAGGATCTGTCGGGTGGACAACGCCAACGTGTGGCGATGGGGCGCGCGATCGTGCGGCGACCGCAAGCGTTCTTGATGGATGAACCGCTGTCCAACCTGGACGCGAAACTTCGAGTGCAAACCCGCAACCAAATCGCCCGACTGCAAAGACGACTGGGCACCACCACGGTTTATGTCACCCACGACCAGATTGAGGCGATGACCATGGGCGACCGGGTCGCGGTGATGCGTGACGGCGTGCTTCAGCAATGCGCCGCGCCCAGGGAGCTGTACCGAAGTCCCGCCAACGTATTCGTCGCGGAGTTCATCGGTTCGCCGGCGATGAACCTTTTTAGCCTGCCCGTCGTCAACAATTCGGTTGCGTTGGGTGACTGCGCGATTCAGGTTCCACGCGAGATCACCGCCGCCGCAGGGGAGATCGTGGTCGGCATCCGGCCTGAACATTTCGAGATCGGCGCCGGCGGTATCGAAATGCAGATCGACGTCGTCGAAGAGCTCGGCGCGGACGCCTATCTCTATGGGCGAGTCACCGGGCTCGACAACACATTCGGTCAACCGGTGGTCGCGCGTGCCGACGGTCGGAGCCCACCGCTGCGGGGCGATCGGGTGCGGCTACAGCCACAGCCGGGCCACCTGCATTTCTTCGCCGCCGACGGCCGCCGGCTGCCGTGAGCAGTCGGGGCCGGGCCGATAGGCGACCAGGCCCCACGAGTAGCGTGAACGCTTAGGCGGGAACCGAATTACCGATACGGTCGAGAATGGTTGGCACATCCGCCCCGGTGTCGCCGCGCTGACACACGCGGGCGGCGAATATCACATTGTTTTTCACGCGCGCGCCGTGTGAGCACCCCCAGCCGTCGGCATTGTTGTTGGTCAGCTCGGTGTTGTGCCACTGAGCACTTGCCGGGTCTCCGGGCAGGACCTGGAACTGCCAGGTGGTTCCCGCGTTGTCAGTGGGCCTGTGCACCGTGACGTTGTTGCACTGGTTGATGGACTTGAAAGCGTTCTGAAATGCGGTGTGCGCAGTCGCGGCATCAGCGTAGGTGGCAACCTCCTGCTCGACGACGTGTGCATAGTTGTCTTTGCTCTCTTGCTGCCGCAGCGCCCGGAACGTAGTGAAGTCGTTGCCGACGGCGGTCGTGTTGAGCCCGAAAAGTACAGCGCACCCCGACTGGTTACCCAAGGCGTAAGGCTGCAACGGGGTCTTGAACTTTTGCTCGTAATCCAAAGTGGCCCCAACGATCCCGCCGGTGTCGTCCAGCGACAGCAGCAGCGAATCCACCTTGCCAGGCGCAACTAGTGGCGGTGGAGCAGGCGTCGCCGGTACCGACGGGGACGTCGGCCCCGCCGCAGGTTTGGGGTTGGCCGGAGCGGTTGGATCGCCGGCGGCCGCCTGCTGCGAGGTGGCGGTCGGTGCCGGCTTGTTGACCGACGGATTGATCGTGTCCTCGTCGTTTTTGGAATGCGAGCATGCCACAGCGGCCAGCACAATCAGGCCTGCACATGTAGAGACAAGTTTTACCCGCTTCATTGAATCTGCCCTTTCATCTCATTCAAATCCGGCCCACGGCAGTTGGCTTCTTTTCAACTCAGGACGGGAGGCCACCCACCATCTGATCCATCATTTGACTGACGGCGGGGCCCGCGTTCCCCATCTGACATACTTCAGCCCGCAGAATCGTGTTCTCGGCGGTGCGCAGGTCTACATAGCAGTTCCATCCGATTGGATCGCCCTGGTACAACTGGGCCTGGTGCCATTTGGCGTCACTGCCCGAGACCTTGGGCGCTGACAACTGCCACGTGGGTTTGCTGTCGATGTCGGTAACCTGCACGGTCGCATTGCACTCTGAGGTCGGCTGTATGCCCTTAGTGAGTACACTCTGGGCAGTTTGGGCGTCCGGGAAGGTCGCTACTGTCTGAATCACGATGTAATCGGGGTCATCCCTATCGTCCTCGAACAGGGTGATCCGAAACAGGTTTAGGTCCGATCCATAAAACTTGGTGCCTGGGGCCAAAAGCGGAGCGCATTCCTGATGCTGGTCGAGCTGCGCCTCAGGCGATGGGCGTTTGCCTTTTAGCTGCACGGGCAAGTTGGTGCCTAGGATGTCGCCGACAGTGTCCGCAGAGAGCAACACCGAGTCGATGTTGGAACCTGTCACCTGGGCAGCTGAGGAATCCGCTGTTGCTGATGGCATCGCTGATATCAGCATGGCCAGGCCCGCGCAGCCCAACGCTTGAAGTTCATGCTTCATCAAATTCTTGCCTCCTGTCGAACTCAGCCCTCAACGCTCGCCGAGCAGCGGCTCTTGGAAACCACCCCTACGCGTGGGCAGCCTATCCGGCGAACGTCAGCTCTGCCCTGGGTTTGACCGAAACTCCTGTCAGTCCAACGTGTCTGGTGCGATAGACATAGCAGCTCAATGGCGAATTAACTCCGCTGTTTGAGCTTCGGACTCACTTGGGGATCGAGCCGGCCATCTGATCGGCTATCTGTCCGACAATGTCGGTCGGATTGCCATACTGGCATATCTTGGCGGCGAATAGCACATTGCTCTGCGTGCGAAAGTCGAAAGCGCAGCGCCAAGTGTCTGGCTGGCCGTCGGTCAACTCGATGATCGACCATTGGGCGGCATTGCCGGTGATGGTGGGGGCCTGCAACCGGAATCGCAGGTTGGGCGTCGCCGTCGGAATCAAGATGCCATCGCAACCCGCCAGGCCCTTCAATGCGTTCTGAAATTTTCCGGACGCCGTTTGCGTATCAACGTAGGTTGCGGCTTGTTGATCGATGACGTGTTGGTAGTTGTCCTTGTCCTCGCGATAGTCAGTCTGGCGATACGCTTACATTCGCTGAATTGGTGGGAGGTTGGCGTGGAAAGTTGCCCGATGTTGGTGTTACCTGCCCCTCAACACATCGACATGAAGTATTTTTGCCGGTGCCCAGCAGGCGTACCGAATCGGTTCGTAAGGACCCGGAAGGACCAAAGGGAGAAGCCGTGATTTGTCCGTCGACCTGTGCGCCTTTCAATCCTTCGGCACCAGCAGCGACGCTCGGATATCACACATGAAGCGCACGCCATACCCAATCGTGGTGGCACGGCCGATGGCGCTGCGCCTGCTGGCGCTGCTGGCCGCGGTGTACCTGGTGTTGACAATCGGTGCGCGGTCGGTCACCGCCGAGGCACCGGGTCACTCCGGGCTCATCACGGGACCGACGGCCTGGTTGCTGAGCGCCTCGAAAGACTTGGGTCCCGCGCACAAGGCGCGCATCGCGGTCGCCGCGTCGCTGCAACACGCGGTGCGTCCGGGCACGCTGATTGGCTGGGCGCGACGTCATCACCTCGACGTGCAATGGCAAGCGGGCGCCGACTGGGCGTATGTCGAAGGGAAGCCTGCCGACATCGGATCCGCGCTGAACGTTGCGATCCACGACTATCGCAGCCGAAGCGGGCAGGTCTTTTATGCTTCCGCGCAACAGCCTTCGATTCCGACGCCGCTAAGAGGCGAGGTCAGTGAACTAGGCAGCATCCTGGGGTACCAACTGATGCATCGGGCAAAACCGCCCAACATCCCGGTCGACGTTCCGCGAGGTGGACTTATTCCGCCGGCGCTGCTGCGCACCTACGACGCCGAACCCTTGGCTCGCAATGGCATGACCGGCAAGGGACAAACCATCGTGTTCTTCGAGATCGACGGTTACAAGCAGGCTGATCTCGACCGCTGGTCAGACAAGTTGGGCTCGCCGCGCTTCACGCCGGTGTTGATCGGCGGCCAGCCAGGCAAGGTGCAAGGCGAAACGGAGATGGACCTCGAAGTCGTCCACGCCATCGTTCCCGACGCCCAGCTTGTCGTCGTCAACGCGTTGGCTTTCGGAGGTTCGACCAGTTACGCGCAGGCCGGGCAGATGTACCAACTCGCGGACCAACAATTTCCGGGCGCGGTGTGGAGCACGTCGCTGGGTATCGGCTGCGACCGGATGGCGAAGGCCGCTGATCTCGCCCCGGTGGAGTCGGCCGTGCAGATCGCAGAATCGCACGGCACCTCGGCTTTCATGTCCAGCGGCGACGCCGGCGGACTGGAATGTGCTGAGTTCAATGGGGATTGGTCGACACCCCCTGGCGAGAACGACCAAGGCGTCAACGCCGTCGGATCCGTGCCGGCGATGACGGATGTTGGTGGCACCACCGTGAGCACCGACGCCCGCGGCGTTTGGGTGTCGGAAGCCAGTTGGTTCGACTCGCCGATGTCGCAGGGCACCGGCGGGGGAGTGTCGCGATTGTTCACCCGGCCTGCATGGCAGGGCAACGTGTCATCGGCGTGGGATGCCACTCATCGTCTGACCCCCGACGTCGCAGCGGACGCCGACCCGTATAGCGGAGTAAGCATCCTTGTCGACGGACAATGGATGGCCGGCGGCGGCACATCGCAAGCCGCGCCCATATGGGCTGGACTCACCGTACTGGTCAACCAATTTCTCCTGGCCAACGGCGGACGACCCGTCGGTAACATCAATCCGGTGCTCTACCAAGTCGCCACCGGCGCCGCCAGACCCGCCTTCCACGACATCGTCTCCGGCGGCAACGCAGTCCATCTCGCGCTTCCCGGGTATGACCTCGTCACCGGGTTGGGCACACCGAACACTGACAACCTTGCTCACGACATTCTTGATGTTCAAAGAGGTGGCCGATGACTACCACCGATGCTGCGGCCCAGCAACATTCCGCTATCAAGCAATGCCGGGTGTGCCACAGCGACGTTCCCAACGGCGCTTTCTGCGGGTATTGCGGCGCTCATCTCTACCAGCTGGCCGGTAACGGACCCGACCAGCTGCGTCTTCGTGCCGACGCCGCCGAGCCGGCGGAACAACTCGTGCGACTGTCGTTGGCTTCCACACTTTTTCCGCATCTGCCGCCGCGGTCGCGTGCAGCATTTCGGGCAGCGCTGGGCTTACTGGTCATCTCCCTGGTGGTCTTGGCATTGCTGCGTTGGCAAGCGGCATTGATCGCGGTGAGCGCACTGGGCCTGCCGTTGCTTTTCGCGGCTTACCTGCAGCAGGCTGACGCACGTCGCGACCTGGGTTGGCGTGCAGTACTTCTGACCTCGCTGATCGGCGCGGGGCTCGGGGTTGCATGGGCGTTGCTGACTGGCCGGTTTCTGGCCGATTCCTATCTCGGTGTGGCCGGCGCTGGTCATTTAGGTGCCCGGTTGATCGCTCAAGGCCTCGGTGTCGCCGTGGTCGGGGCCATCGTGATGCTCATCCCGGCAGTCCTTATGCGGGTATTGCGCCCAGCCAGCCGAGAGTCCCTCGACGGATATCTCATTGGGGCTCAGGGCGCCCTCGCCTACACCGCTGCCGCGATCCTGTCCCGCACGGCCCCGCAACTCTCGAGTGGGCTTGTCGCCCATCACAAACCGGTCAACGTTCTGCTGATGCAAGCGGGTATCCAGGGTGTCGCGCTGCCACTGACGGCCGCTGCGGCCGGAGGGGTTACCGGAGCGGCGCTCTGGTTCAGCCGCCGCGCACAGCCGCAGCGTGGCCCGTCGCGTAGTGCAGTAATCTCGGCGTTGACAGTCGTGATCGTCGTCTACGCCGTGCTGGGAGTCATCGACAGCGCGAGCTTGACCCCCGCCGTGCAACTCGGTCTGCACCTACTTGTCGCCGGAATCGCCCTGCTGGCGTTGCGGATTGGACTGCATTTAGGGCTGCTGCACGAACAGCCGGACACCACTGGCGGTGAGCCCGTGTTGTGCTTCCATTGCAGCCATGTGGTTCCCGACATGCCGTTCTGCCCTAACTGCGGCGTCGCTGCTCGCGCCGCCTCGCGGACCGCGCGGCAGACACGGCGCGCAGTCGGGGCGCCGGCGGATGCAGCGCTGACTGGGTTGTTCCCGGGCTATGCGGTGGCGCTCGGGTCTTACACCGCGCCGGAACAGCGTTCGACGTCGTCGGCCCGCCTGATCCTGGCGGTGGGCGCCTGTCTGGCTGTTGCGGTGGCGATTGTGGCGTCGATTTCGATCAAGACCACGCCGGCCCCGGTGCGCTACGCCTGTCCTCCCGACTGTGGCCGGCCGCCAATCGGGCCACCGGTCGGCGGCAAACCCGGACAGGCACCCGGGGCGGAGCCGCCGCCACCGGCCGCGGCCGCGCCACCGGTTGCTGTGAAGACCTTCCCACGGTTCACCTCCAAGGACGGAGCGTTCTCCGTTGCCTACCTCCCGGCAGCCGACGTCACAAAAGATGACAACGGCATCACTCTGACGTTCGACAAGATCGACGGTGAGATCAGGCTTTTCGGAACGCCGGCCAACAACCGGACACCGCGTCAGGTGGTCGAGCAGTACATCCAGAAGAACTATCGAACCGCTCAGACCGCCTACCAGATTCCCAACGCGATGGTCGGATACGAACCCGGTTACGGCGAAGTTGACGATTTCTCATTGGAAGATCCCAATGCCGCATCCACCCGTGGGCGCCTGCTGGTGATGACCGCGGTGAAGAACGGTTTGGCCCTGGTGGCCGTGGCCGAGGGCCCGATGATCAGGTTCACGCCGCGGACGTCTGCTCATCCCTCGGCTGTCAACATGATGATCGCTCAGCTAATGGGTAACTCGGTCAATAGCTTTACCTGGAACAAACCGGCATCCCAGTGAAGCTTCATCTTCTTGCGTTTCTGACGGTCGCGCTCGCCATTGCCGTGCTACCGGGATGCGCGCGATCTGTCGACGGAACGCCGGTAGCCGCGCACGGGTCATCGTCAGGCGCAAAAAGCTCACCGGGGCAACGGGTTAAGGATTACGACATCAGCCGGCTCACCAAGTTGCAGACCGAGTTCCCGCCCGGGTTCAGCCACGTCGAAGCGATGCCTGTCACGACGCTGGGGCCGGCAGCCGACAAGTTCTCCAGTGTCGGAATTGGTCAAGTCGTTTCGGTCGACCCGTCACGTTGCCGACCGCTGATTCAACCGGTGACCCCGCCCTCTGACGCGCAATTCACGATGGTTGCCGGAGTTGGGAAAGGGGCGATCATGATCGCCGCGGTGAAGTCGCGCGACCCGCTTCCGGTAACCACCGCTCCCGCAGGCTGCGATCATGCTGCCGTCGTCCGGAAGATGGCCCGTAGACGATATGATTCGACGGTCAAACACCTTGCGGGCCCGTCGATCGATGGTGTCACCACCACCGGATCCGTGGATATAGCCGCCGTGGGCGGCACCAAATCCTACGTCTTCGTAGGGCTTCTCAGCGACACGGTGGCTGTCGCTGTCCAGGGTCTGCTGCCCCTGGATCCCCAAGCGGAGGACACCCTGCAAGGCCTACTGGTGAAGGCTGTCGATGCCATCCGCGGCGAATGACGGTTCGGCTGCGACAGCCGCACAGTAATCCTGCCGCGCAGATCGATTTCGCCAACGATCCCTTCCCGCTGCGAATCGGGTAGTCCTCAAGGCTCGGCGGTGCCCCGTGATTCGCCGGTGGTGAACGTGACCGGCAACGTGGCCAGTCCGGTCATGCTCGGGTTGCCGAGGTATTCGCGCACGCTGTCGACGTCGACCCGGTAATCGGGAATTCGGTCGAGGACCACCCTCACCAGCACCTCGGACATCAGTCGCGCAAGATGTGATCCGATGCACCGATGCGGTCCGAGCCCGAATGCAAGGTGGCGGTTGGGCGCACGATCCAGCACGATTTGGTCGGGTCGCTCGAATTCCTGTTCGTCGTGATTGGCCGCCAGCCAGCTGACGATGACCCGGTCGTTGCGCCGAAGCTGCTGGCCGCCAAGGACAACGTCACGAGTCACTGTGCGGCTCAGTTGCTGGTTGACCGAGAAGTAGCGCAGAAATTCATCGGTTGCGGTGCGGTAGAGCTCTGGGCGGTCAATGAGCTGCTGCCGCAACTCGGGATGGGTGCCCAGCTGTAGCAGGGTCAGTGCGGTCTGTGATGTCGTGGTGTCGACGCCACCGGCGATGAGGTTCCAGAGGATGTTGAGCAGCTGTGCGTCGTCGAGTCGCCGGCCGTCGAATTCGAACTGAATGAGGAAGCTGGTGAGGTCGTCGCGGGCCTCGGCTCGTCTGGTCGCTGCGAACTCGAGGACGCCCTGCATCATGGCGGGCACTTCGGCGATCGCTTGGGTGTACTCGGGGCTGTCCTGCGGGACGGCCATGACGGAGTGAAACAGGTTGGCGTAGAGGTGCCAGTTTTCGTAGGGCAGGCCCATCAGCTTCATGGTGAGGATGGCTGGAACCGGACTTGCGTAGTCGAGCACGAGATCCATCTGCCCGTCGCCGATCCGTTGATCGAGGAACCAGTGCGCCGATTGCTCCATGAACGGCCGCATCCTCTGCACAGCGCCGGGGGAGAAGAATGGCGCAAGGGCGTGTCTTAAGGCTTGGTGGTAAGGCCCGTCGACTTCGCCGATGCCCAGCGCGGGTTGGCCGTCGGGACGCGGGACGCCCATCTCGCCCTGGTAGTCAACGCCGTCGGCAGCGTCTGGCTCGTATTTGTGTGCGAACCCGTCGCCGTCTCGCGCTGCTTGGCTGACTGCGTCGTAGCTTGTGAGAAACCAGAATCCGCCGTAATGCTCATTCCACGCCACCGGGCACTTTCGGCGCAGCGCGGCGTTGATCGCCAGTTCGTTGAGGTTGAACTCGTCGGAGTGGTGATCGAAGTCCACGATCACGTCGGCGTCGACGTCGGGACGCCCGGCCGCGTGAGCCATCCAAACCCTCCAACCCGAGTCGGCGAAGTCAGTCTGCGAGGGCGATGCCGTCGCTAAGCTGTCAGCTTATTGCGCAATCTTTGCAAGTTTAGGCTTTTCGACAGTAGGCATCCACTGGAGGCTGTAATGGCCAGTCACCGAATCGTTTTCAACCACGTTGGTTTGTGTGTCGCCGAGACCGCACGGTCGCGCCGCTTCTATGAGGGACTGCTCGGCTTCGAGTTCTGGTGGGAACTCGAACCGCCCGACGAGGGCACCGACCAACTACTGCAGCTGAACAAGCCGATCGGATTGCGTGCGACGTACCTGGTCCGCGACAGCTTGGTGCTTGAGCTTCTCGCGTACTCGCGCCGGGCACTCCATGCCGGGCCGAGCCGGGTCATGGACCAGCTGGGGCTCACCCATCTGTCGCTATCCGTTTCCGATTTGGCCGACATCTTGGCGACGGTGGAGAGCTACGGGGGGTCGGTGGTTGAGGGCACCGTCTCTCAGCAGTCAGCGATGATCCGCGACCCGGATGGGCAGTTGCTGGAACTGCTCTCGGATTCGTGGCTCGCAGTCTCGCCACCCCGCCGTCGGGGATGAGCGCCACGACTCTGCGGATGTGAAGATCTACGCATGGCGCCCGAAACTGATCCGGTCCACGCCGACGAGGATCCACATATCGCGCTCGGCATCGTCGGCGATCCGGATCCGGCTTTCTCACTGGCCCGCGAGCTCGCCGACACCGAGCTGCAGTGCGAGCTCGACCAGCGGTTGCCCGGAGCCCGTTGGTGCATCGAGGTGATGGAGGGCCGCCTGGTGCAGCCCCCGGCCACCGATGCCGAGATCGTCAAAGCCGCGCGGAAAACACTGCTCGACAAGGGGTGGGACGTGGTGATTTGCCTCACGGACCTGCCGTTGCACGTCGCGCAACGACCAGCGGTGGCCCACGCCAATCCGGTGCGCAATGTGGCGATCGTCTCGGTGCCGGCGCTGGGTGCGGTGGGGGCGCGGCATCGGATTCGCGAGACGATAGTGCGCCTGCTTGTGCGGCTGATCGCGGGATCTGCTGAGCTGCACGGCGGTAAGGCTCACAGCCTGGGCAGACGGTTACAGAAGGTGACCGTGCAGCGGGTGCGTGAACTGGGCAGCGACCCGGCCGAAGAAGCTTTCTTCTACACCCCCCGGGTGTAGACCGGGAATCTGACGTTGATCAGCGGGATGGTGGCGGCCAACCAGCCATGGCGATTGTCACGTGCGCTGACCGGTGCGGTGGCCGCCGGGGTTTTTGGGTTGGTGACCGCGGATATCTGGCGCCTCTCCGACGCCTATGGGCGGGTACGGCTAGCCAGTACGGCACTGGTCTCGATCGCCGCGACGGCGGCGACTTTGCGGGAACGGTTCGACGTCCGTTGCGGACCGGTGATCTAAGAGGCGCCGTTTCGGGGCGCGAATTGGGTTGTGAGGTGGGCGAGTTCGGTTCTGGTGGCGGTACCCACACGCACGCAGGCGCGGTAGATATGGCCTTCTATCGTGCGCACCGACAAGGTGAGGGCCTGCGCGATCTCGATGTTGGACAGGCCCTGAGAGATCAGGATGGCGATCTCGCGTTCGCGGTCGGTCAGCGGCAGCGGCGTGGTGGCGGCCTGGGTGGCCGGGGTGGTGGCCCCGCAGTCGGTGATCAGCCGGTCGGCGCGGCCGCTCGCGGTTAGTGCCGGACCGCGCCGATTCCGGTGGTGGAATATGCGCGAGGCGTGAGCCGCCGCGTCGGCTGCCGCGATGCGATCACCCATTACCTCGAGGTCGTGTGACACGGCGAGCAGGGCGTCGCCGTCGCCATCGGCCAGCGCGGCCGCCCAGCGTGCCACGAGCCCCGCTCGGGGGCCATCCACCAGCTCGGCGAGTTCGGCAAGCCGGGCGGCGGTGTGCTGGTCGCCAAACTGGATCGCAGCCTGCAGACTCACGACTTCACGGGCGTGCTGTCCATGCGTGCGCGCGAATTCGGCTGCTTCCCTGGCCAAGTCGTGAGCCTGCGAGGTGCGGCCTTGCGCAGCCGCCACCCATGCGGCGGCCAGCAGGCTGTCGGATTCGATGTGGCGATGGCCAGGATGGCGGTTACGCCGCATCTGGTCGAGCGCTTCCGCAGCAGCATCGACGTCGCCGGTATGGGCGAGCGCCACGGCGTAGGAGACGCCGAAGTGGTACAAACCGCCGTCCGTCCTGTCGGGGAACTCGCTGACCGCACGGCGAAGACCCGCTACGGCGGTACTTAGGTCTCCGCTGCCCAGTGCCGCGATGCCGCTGATGGCGGCGGCGAACGATTGGGCAACACCGGGTACGTCGGCGGCCTGCTGATAGGTGCGGGCCGCGACGGCCACGGCTTGCGGTAGGTATCCACCGAGAATCAGGGCCTCTGTGTGGTAGAGGACGAGAAGGACCGCTTGAAGGGCGGCCGCCGGTGACGCGACGGCCAACCGGGCAGCTTCCTCGGCGATCGCGCCAGTTTGCAACGGATGGCCGAGTTCGCCGAGCGCGATGATCTGCGCCCATGCCAGTACCAGTGCGGGGAGTGCGGCCAGTTGACCGCAGTCGATGGATTCACACATGCGCAATGCGTCGGCGGGCAGTGCCTCGACGGCCAATTGCAGCGCACGGCAGGCTAACAGCGAATGCGAGGTCGCCCCCGAACTGCTGGCCAGCGCATCGTCGATGACATTGCGAGACTTCTCGGGATGTCCCATCGGCCACAACAGATTGATCGCCCGCAGATTCACCGCATCCGACCAAACCGGCTCGAGAAGCGGGCGGTCGGTCAGGGACTCCAGAAGCAGGTCCGCCTCAGCGCTGCGGTTTAACACGGACAGCGTGTGGGCCAGGAGGAGTTCAGTGTCCGGCCCGGCGCCGGCGCCTACGGCCGCCTCGGCGAGACGTTGGGCGAGGGCTACGTCGAGCCGCTCGAATGCGGCTTGAGCGGCTCGGGTGAAGACGTCGTGATCTGGCGGGAGATCCGACTGCAGCCACAGTAGAGCCATCCGGACAGGGTCGGGCGCATCCGCGGTTGTATTGGAAGCGAACATGTTTCGGGCTATGCCTCCGCGCAGCCGCTCCAATCGCAGCTGTCCTGCTTGGGCCAGACGGACTTCGCCGTACAGGGGATGACCCAGGCGCGCAACACCATTCGGCTTCGTGCGCGAAACCGCGATCAGGCCGCGTCGCTCGGCGTCCTCGATCACCGCCGCATCGGCCAAGGCAGTGAGGTGCGTCAACTCCAGCGGTTCGGCGACTGCGACCAGGTCGATCACCTCCAACACCGGCTCCGGCGCCGCGCCGATGCGAAGGTCGACCAGGTCGACCAGCGACTGAGACACCTGCATGGTGCCCTCCCATTGCCACTGGCCGTCGCGGGTAATGAGTCGTTGTGCGTGCAGCTCCTGGCTCACCAGTTGGTGCAAGAACAAGACGTTGCCGCGAGTTAGGCGCCACATCCGCTCCGCGCACGCCGTACTTACCGGTCCGCCCAACGCTGATCGCAGCAAGGCATCGGATTCCCCATGCGACAGCGGCTGCAGGTCCAGCCGACGCAGGTGGCCGTCCTTCCACAGCGCGGTCACCGCATCCGGTGCCGGTGCGCCGGTCCGGATGGTCGCAATGACGGTCGCCGCCCGTCGCTGCACCAATTGGTGCAGCACGAACGCCGACAAGTTGTCCAGCAAGCGTGCGTCGTCGACCACCACCAACACCGGTGCGCCGTTGGGCGACGCGGTGACCTTGGCGATCACGCTACCCACCAACTGCAGAGGATCCCCTGCAAGCCGGTCGGCCCATTGCTCGCAGGCGCCCAGCGGGATCGACTGCGCTGCAATGGTGCCCGCGACCCAACGCACGGCCCAGCCACGCCGTGCTGCGAGTGACATCGCTTCACGGGCCAGCCGCGTCTTGCCCACACCCGCGGCGCCGGCGATCACGACGCCTGCGTAGTGCCCGTCTGCGCAAAGCACATCGGCGATGACTTCGAGTTCCTCGGCGCGACCCGTCAACGGCCAGGCCTGCATGCGGAAATGTTAAATCAAGGTCGTTGTACGCGCGTCAATAATTTTCTTAACGGTCTCGATGATCATCGCTTGTGCAGTTCGGCATCGAATTTCTCCAACGCGACTTGCAACAAGGTGTCGAGACCTTCCGGCTCGATGTGGAGGTAGCCACACACCACCTCGTCGGCAACGCCGGCAGACTTCAAGCGCAGCGCGAGCGAATACGCCTCGGGCAGCTGTCGCAGTGCTGCTTCGAAAGCGTCGATGTTGTCGCGCGCCACGAACCCATTGTCAAGCGCGGGCGACGTAGGGGATTAGGTAGTCGATTACGCGATCTGCTGCTATGGAGGGACATGTCGGGCAGGGGAGCGAGGCCCCATAGCCTGTAACAGTCATCCCGATTGAATTCGAGTAGTGCGCTACTCGACTCCTTTCGCCCACGACAATTTATGGTCGTTTGTGAACAGCCACTGCAGTTCGAGAGGGTCGCGATGGACCGGCCGGATACTTCGGGCGTTTGGGGTCTACGACACGCCGCACGCAGAACTGCGCAACATAGCCGATGTTTTCGCGCATAACCGAAGCGCACTGTGAAGACCCCTCTTAACGCGGGAGAAACCATGCACGTTCACACGAGCGGGCGTGAGCAACTTGGTCACGCACTGACCGATGCACTAACTGTTCGAGGAAGAACCGACGGCTTGAGCCTTCGAACCCCGATTCCGAATACCAGCGACCGGATACAGCGATCAGCGGCACTGGTGGTGGAGGACGCAGGAGGCCGGGGCGTCCTCGACGGCGCATTTGCTGTCCTGGATGCTCTTGCTCGCACCGACGAAGGTCTCGGACTGACCGCGCTGGCCCGCGCGACCGGTCTCGCCAAAACCTCAGCGCACCGGCTCGCCGAACAGCTCGTCACCCTCGGCGCCGTGGAGCGCTTCGACCGTCGCTACTACGTCGGGCCGCGAATGTTGCGCATAGGGCAGCACTGGCAACCGAATCCGCTGTTGCGGCGGTGCGCGCAGGGGCCGGTGCATAACCTTGCGGTGCAGTCGCGGGCTACGGCGTCGCTGCGGATTCTGCACGAACGGCGACTCCGATACATCTGTGCCGCGATGCCCCACGGCCACGCCTACGTGCCCGATCACATCGACTCCGAATCGATCGCCCGCACCGCCACAGGACGTGTCCTCTACGCGGCCCAAGCTGTGGGCGAGGTGGCGCTCCCTGACTGCTGGACGCGACGTGAATGGTCGAATCTGCGGGATGCTCTTCGCGATCCGCGCGCGACAGTGAATGACTATCAGGACGCGGTTGCCGGGGTGTGCTGCGTATCAGCGCCTGTCTGGTGGCCAAATGGGTCCTGCGCTGGTGCAGTCACCGTCATGGTCCACGCGACCGATCTACCGGCCGGCCTCCCGACCCTTGTGTCCTACACCGCGTGTCGGATCGGTGCCGCCCTCCAGGAAGTCAAGCGAAAGTAGCGCGCGGGTGTTCTTGCCTCGGTCCACTCACCGGACCCTGCGATTGCCACCGCCTGCAAGTAGGTATCAAGTGGAACAGAGTGGCGTGGATTGCGGATCGTCGTCATTCGCGACATGTTTTGTAACACCCAGAGGCGATCGGAGTTGTGCATGCCTACCGACACGCCCGAGCATGTACCTGCTCCGCCGTTGCGACCTATCATCAGCGCCTCGCGTGGCCAAACGCTGATTACGGGCCGCGGATTCCTAGCGAATCATCCGGTCACGGTGTGCTTCATGTGCGCCGCCGAAGATGTCGTTGACTGCCTAAGTTATGTCAGCGGCGCCGACGGGTGCCTCAGTGCGGTGCTGCCGGAAACCGCAATCACCGATATCGGGCGGGTCAACGCCACCGACCACCGTCCCGACCCAGATGGTGATTGCGGCTTGTTGTGGAGCAACACTGTCATCATTACTTGTTGCGATGAGTAGAGCGCGCCGACGGATTGCGAGTAAGCCCGGCGTGCGTCGGTCCGCTCAGCGGACCGAATTCTGCTGTTTTAATCGCCCTAGTGCGTAATGGAATTGGCGCTCTTTCTTCTGGTCGGCCCAAAGTAGCAGCGTCGTGAGCAGCAGAATTCGATCCACGGCTTGTGTGACGTAAGTGCGGGGGACCCTAGCACTTCGTGATTTAGAAAAGTCGAACTGTGTGGTTTGCTGTTGCCCGGCAGTACGCTTCGTGCATGCCGTTGGAAGACGGTGGTGTTTTTGCGGGCTTTGTGATTGAACGGTTCCTTGGCTCGGGTGCCATGGGCGAGGTCTATCTGGCCCGCCATCCTCGGCTGCCGCGGGTTGACGCGTTGAAGGTTTTGCCCGCGGCGTTGACGGACAATGCGGACTTTCGGCGTCGGTTCGAGCGGGAGGCCGACGTGGCCGCGACGTTGTGGCATGAGCACATCGTCGGTATTCACGATCGCGGCGAATTCGATGGGCAGCTGTGGATTTCGATGGATTACGTGGAGGGCACCGACGCTGGTCGCTTGCTGTCGGAGAGCTATCCGTCGGGCATGCCGGTGGGTGAGGTGTTCGATATCGTGACCGCTGTCGCGGACGCGCTTGATTTCGCGCATGGGCGTCAGCTGCTGCACCGTGATGTCAAACCGTCGAATATCCTGCTGACTGCGGCGAAGTCGAATCGGCGTCGAATACTGTTGGCCGACTTCGGTATTGCGCGGCAAGCGGATGAAATTACCGGCCTGACCGGAACAAACATGACAGTGGGATCGGTCGGGTATGCGGCACCTGAGCAGCTTATGGGGGAGCGCCTCGACGGGCGCGCCGATCAATACGGGTTGGCGGCGACCGCGTTTCGCCTGTTGACCGGAAAGATGCCGTTTCAGCACTCGAATCCGGCCGTCGTGATCAGCAAGCAGCTCACCGCCGCCGTCCCGCGGCTTTCGGCGTATCGTCCCGATCTGGCAAACCTGGACCGCGTGCTGTCGATGGCGCTCGCCAAAGACCCCAATCAGCGCTACCCGCACTGCCTGGATTTCGCCGACGCGCTCCGCCGAGCGGACACCCTGCCCTACACCCGCCCGGTTGTAACACGCGGCGACGCAACGAGGCGCCTCGACCTCACCAGGGCTATGAAGGGGGAGGGCGCTGACGTTTTTGACCAGTCTTCGACTACACCGCAGGCACCTCCAGTCGGGCACGGGAACCTACTGGCCGATCCCCGGTGGGCGGATGCACTGAGCGCCTTCTTCGCCGAACGCTGGGCCGAAGCCGTCGAACGGTTCGAGGCGTTGCAGGCCTCCTATGGGGGTGAGGCGCGGGTCGAGCAAAGGCTGCAAGAGGCACGCCGACAACGAGACAACTCCGAGGCTGAGCTCCCCGGCCGGTATGCGCAGGCACTCAACCACCTAGACCAACAGCAGTGGCAGCAAGCCACGGACCTGCTAGCTGCGATCGAGCAGGAGCAGCCCGGCTACCGCGACGCGGACGCGCTGCTCAAGACAGCCCGACAGAAACTACGCGAGACAACAGAAGTTACGCGACGAGCTGCCCCACCACCCCGGGCGCCGACCCCAGCGGCCACGAAAACGACTGCACCGCCGGTTCCAGTGGCCGTCAAAGAACATCGGCGAACCAGCAGCTGGCTTGTCGCCGCCATTGTGGGCATCGGCCTGGCCCTCGTTGGTGGCCTGGCCATCTTGGCCGTAGTCCAAAGCTCGAAGTCGTCGAACACGTCGACATCGACCTCCACGGCAACTCCTTCGGCCCCTTCGACGCGACGGATCGCGCCCGCTCAGGCGTCGGGCCCCAACGAGACGATTGCCGACTACATCAAGAAGAACAAGATCAAGGAGAGGACGATCGCCCACGGCACACCGGGTGCGCCCACGCTCGACCTCCCAGTTCCCCAGGGCTGGACACGGATTCCCGACGACGCCGACGCGCGGTATGGCGGGCTCGTCTTTGACACGCCGAGCAATCCCAACGACCCGCCCAACATCATCGCGATCGTGGAGAAGTTGACGGGCAATGTCGATACCGACAAGCTGCTGGCGGTCGTACCCGGCGAGGTTAAGAACTTGCCGGGCTACAACGGCGGCGACGGTCAAAAGAGCACACTGAGTGGCTATCCCGCATACCAAATCGCCGGCTCGTACACCAAGAACGGCGTGACGCGAATGGTCGCCCACAAGGTGGTGGTCATCCAAAGCAAGGACGGCATTTACGTCCTGCAGCTCAGGGCTGAGGGTCCGCAGCCCGACGCCGACGCGTTGCAGGCTGCGACCGGGGTGATCGACGAGAAGACCAGGATCACGCCGTGATACTCGGAAGAATGTTCCCGCCCGGTTGTCCGATGGCCGACTGCAGCGACTCGCTGAGCCCGGCCATGAGACAGGACTACCTGCGCTGCTGTTTGACAAATGCCGCCTCTTGCTTGCAGGCAGCTCATAAGCCAACGCCCTCAGGGGCCTTTACGCCGAGGAGGCGTGCGCGATGAAGGTGTTTAACCGCCCGTCGACAGTCGACCAGGCGTTCGGTCCGGGCAAGGCACTGCGGCCCACGCCGTGGTACCGGCGCCCCGGCGTTCTCGTTGCGGCTGCTGCGTTAATCGCTGCGGTCGGAATTACTGTGTCGAGGCCGGGCGAGCCGGGCACCGCGCCGGGCGGCACAATCGGTACTAGCACCCCGTGGTCGGCGAGCTTCTCACTCATCGCGACCGGGTGGTGGACACCGGATCCGGCGGAACCCCCAGCGGCGGCACCCCCCACGGAGGCACCCCAGGCAGCCGCACCCCCGGTAGCGGCACCCCCGGCCGCGGCACCCCCCGTGGCGGTACCGCCGCCTCCTCTGAAACCGGAGCTGGTGTTAAGTTTCGACAACCCGTTGACGGCCGTTGTGTCGATTGCCAATAAAGCAGACACTGCTGCGGTGGGTTGCGTTATTAGGATCACTCCGGTGGCGGGTCCTGCCACCATGGTCACCGTGCCGGACGTTCATTTCACCGTAACCGGTTCGGCGCCGACGAGGGTCGATCTCCCTCCTGGACCCGCGACCGGCTCGACCTTTCACGACACCGTGACGTGCGATAACGGCCTGTCGACCAGTCGCGACGGAACATACTGACTGAACGCATCCAGCACCGGACGCTGAGCTGGCGCGGGGCATACCGGCGTCGCCACCCCCATCCCCGCACCTAGCTGCTCTCCACCGCGTCACCTCAAGCTGGGTGATCCTGGCTATTGACTGTCGGCGAACGACACCGGCATCGGCAAGAGGAACAGCGGCTGCAGGTAGGACTCGCCCGACGGCGAGACCAGGCTCATCCGACCCTCGACCAAGGCGGCCACGTACCCCGACCGGGTGCACGAGTCGGGCAACACGATTGGAACCGTCAACGTCTGACCCGCACGGATCTCGCCCCTGACGTCCGCCAGCGAGATCGCTTCCGGCGGTAATGCGACCAACTGGGGTGGCAGGGCGGAGACGGCCACCGCATCACTGACCGAAATCGCGCTGAGGCGCACCAGAAGATCGGCACCGCCGTCGCTGAACGACGCCAGGAAGAATGGGCTCGTGCCCGTTGCCGTCAGGGCGAGCTGCAGCCCCTGGCCTGGCCCGACGGGCCCGATCAGCCTTGCCCGTAGCGTGCAACCCGGGTGGTGACGCGCCTGGCCGAGGAGGTCCCGCGCCTTGCGTACCACGGGTGCATCGCCGAGCGCTGTCGCGAGCGGGTTCCACTCGATCGCTTCGGTTTTCCCATCCCGCCATCGCTCGAAGTATTCGACTCCGGAGTCGTACGAGGGAGACGCCTCTGTTGGCGACGGGTGCTCAAACGAGCCGGAGACCTCCTCCAGTTCGGCCTCGTCGACATGCCAGATGTACACACCGACCTCGTCGTAGGGCGGCCGGTACGGCCATGGGTTCGCCGCGACGTACCTGGCCTGCCCAACTGCGGAGATAGTGAGCAGTTCGAAGCTCGACGGGGGTGAGCCTCCCTGCAGCCCGTAGACGAACGGCGTCGCTGCCGACGACAGCACGCTCAGTGGACCTCGAGGTGGAACGGCGACTCGCCGGGGCGCAGCATCGCCGAGTTGAACGCCTCCAAAACCTTCCAACCATGACGCAACTCGGCGCGACTGCTTTCCGTGTGAAGTCCCATCACTCCGATGGCCTCTCTCCCTCCGGAGTGATACGGCTGAGTTTTCGTTCCCGCGGGCAGGCCCTCCTGGCTGCTGCGTAGGCGTTCGCCCGGGTCGGACAACGTTGTGGCCGGAATGTCGGAGGCGTGGGCAGGAAGCCCATACTCGTCGGGGTTACCCAACATGTGCCCAAACTCGTGCGCCACGGTGTCGCCGGAGTTCTTCGCCCACCAATCTGTTTCGTCTGCTCGGACATATTTGGGGGACTCGTCTACCTCCACCGTGAAGTCGGGGTTGTCCGCCGCTTCGTTCACAAACGTCGGCGCGAACACCACATTCAACCGCTCGCTCCCATTTGTCGCCGTGAATCGGTTGTTCCAGGCCTTCTGGATTCCGTTGCGCCATTCCGACATCTTTGAATCCGTTGGAAAATAGGTCTGTGTGCGCGCCGTTTTCTTGACGAGGTGGATGCGTACCATCACCCGAAGCTCGGCGGCCGTGCGGGCGAGCGAGAACTTGACATCGCCTCCGAACCGTCGCAGTGCGGCGGCACCACCCCCTTTGGGTACGTCCCAGTGAGCCTCGCTGAGTTGGCCGCTGTACTGCGACGCTGCGGTCACCTCGGCCCGTGCGACCGCGAGGACCTTGTCATGGAGCGGACTTCCCTTGAACTGCTCGTCGAGCATCTGCACTGTCCCCGGCACCGCCTTCTCATCCCGCAGCGCGGGGAAACTGCGCAAGAGGTCGAGGACGATCTGAACCTGTCCCTCCGAGATGGCCAGGGAGAGCTGGCGAACAAACGACGGGCGGTTGTCGCCGAACTTCAGGAGGAGCAGCACAGTCCAGTACGCCAGGCCGTGCAGCGCGTCGTGGACCTGGGCCAGGAAGGAGCCGTCGGCCAGAAGGGTCTTTCGTTGCGACGAGTTGGCCTCGCGGAGCCGGTTCAGAAAGTCGATCGCGTCGTTCCGCGCAAGCGCCTTCAATACGCGGTCCTTCAGGGCTGCCAAGGCTGCCGCGTCTTGCTGCGCCGGTTTTCCTTGCGGGTCGGCGTTGGCCGGGTGAGGAGGCGGATGCGCCGGCTGCCGAGCCAGTTCGCGAGGCCGGGCCCCGCTGCGCTGCTCGACGACATGGCCGAGCTCGTGGGCGAGCAGTTCGCGCCCCGCAGCGGTGCAGGGCGCGAGGCGCCCGGTCGCGAAGACTACGTGCTCCCCGACTGTGAACGCCGCAGCCCCTAGCCGGGCCGCCGCCGACGCCGCCTCGGGGCTGGAGTGGACCCGAACCTGGGAGAAGTCGTGACCGAGCCGCCGCTCCATCGACACACGATCGGGTTCGGCAAGGGCGACGCCGCTCGTGGACAATACCGACTCCGCCTCGGCAGGCACCGGCGAGGCGCGCTCGTCGATACGGCCCTGGGTCGAGCCGCGACGAGCCCGCAGCGGTTGAACGGGCGGTCGCACGTCGTGCATATACCCCGGCTGCACAAAGACCGAGGATAGTCGAGGGCCGTGACTGATCTCGCGGCTTCGACCGCATCACGCCATGTCGACGATGATTCAGATCGGGGCCGCTTGATACCAGTGAAGAGCGTTCTCACGGCCACCAAGCGGGCGGTACCCGTGGATATCACCAGTCGAACTGTGTCGTTTGCTGTTGCCCGGCAGTACGCTTCGTGCATGCCGTTGGAAGACGGTGGTGTTTTTGCGGGCTTTGTGATTGAACGGTTCCTTGGCTCGGGTGCCATGGGCGAGGTCTATCTGGCCCGCCATCCT
>Ga0335075_10001273_pt1 | contig 41855 bp, 34 predicted proteins | sample Lox_Sample_24_FD_206723 | JGI IMG/M metagenome (GOLD analysis project Ga0335075, IMG submission 206723) | Soil microbial communities from Loxahatchee National Wildlife Refuge, Florida, United States - Lox_Sample_2.4 | ecosystem: Environmental > Terrestrial > Soil > Wetlands | place: USA...
GGATCAGAAAGAGGAAGGCGACTCCCAGGACTTCGCGGGTTTTACGTTGGGCGAGCCAGCGATCGATCCAGGCGAAGATCATGCGCGTAAGCAGGATGTTGAAGGCGGCGAAGAGGGCGAGCGCGAGCGCGATCCAGAGAATGAGAGCAGGCTGAGCGACGGACGCGCCAATGAAGACACCAAGCAGGGCGATTCCGCCAATGAGCGAACTTACGTCGAAGAGCCCGAACAGAATGTAGAAGAGCATGTACGAGCTGAAGTTGAGCGGGAAGCGCAGAAAGATGCTGAGGTCGGCGTTCTCCTGAAACGACGCCACGGTAATGGGAACGATTTGCCAGATGGCCAGAACCGGCCAGAGGAAAGCGGCCAGAAGACGCAGTGAACTGTGCCTGGCGATATGCCACGACAGGAATGCCAGGCCGATGCCGATGGAAAGGCCGATGAGCGAGAAGAAGGCTTGCATGAAGATGCGAGCGCCAATCTCGAAGTTTCCGTGACGGGTTCGCAGCGAATTGATGAGCATGCGCCAGCGCATTCGCGCGACGGCGACGTACTGCGATTTGACGCTTACGACAGCCATGACAGTTCCGGCGGTGCTTCCGCACCCTCAGCGCCGACGGTGTTGAGGAAGATCTCTTCGAGGGTGAGTTTTTGTTCGCGCTCTGTTCCGGGGAGGGTGGAGGCTACTCCGGCGCGCAACTGATCAAGGGAGCCGTTGGCCACGAGTCTTCCCTTATGAATGATGGCGACGTGGCTGCAGAGGCGCTCGACGATTTCCAGGACGTGCGAGGTAAGGAAGATGGTGGCTCCGCGATTGATCATGCCCTGCAGCATGGCTTTGAGGGTGCCGGCGGCGATGGCGTCCACGCCTTCGAAGGGTTCGTCGAGGAATAGGACGCGGGGGCCGTGGATGACGGCGGCGGCGAGGGCGAGCTTCTTCTGCATGCCGTGGGAGAAGTCGGTGATGAGCTTTTTGGGTTCGTTGGCCAGCTGCATGAAGTCGAGAAGCTCCTGCGTGCGGAGGTTCGTGGTGTTGCGATCCAGGCCGTACATGCGGCCTACGAAGCGCAGATACTCGGACGCGGTGAGGCGGCTGAGGAGGGCCATGCCTTCGGGGACGACTCCTATTTGACGCTTGAGGTCGAGGGCGTCGGCGGTGAAGGTTTGACCGAGGATCTCGATGTGTCCGGTGGTGGGCTCGAGCAGGCCGGTGAGCATTTTGATGGTGGTGGACTTGCCTGCTCCATTGGGGCCGAGGAAGCCGAAGAACTGGCCCGGGGCTACCTGAAAGGAAACGTCATCGACGGCAACGAAGCTGCCGAACCGGCGGGTGAGGCCCTGAGTGGCGATGGCCGGAGTGGTCATTGCTGGTCAGCATACCGGGAAACCAGAGCGTTGCAAAATCCTTTCTTTTATCAGGATTTGGTGAGGCTTAACAACCGTGTGGAGCGGCGGCTGCGGGCTTCCCGGCTTGAACGGCGGCGTAGATCGCGACCGTGAGCACGGAGGCGGCGGACAGCGCGCCCACTGCGAGCGGATGGTACCGGAAGAGCCAGCCGGTGAGAACGGCGGAGAGGAAATAGATGGTCAGGATTCCGGCCTGCATGAGGAGGCGCTCTTCAAAGTTGCGCTGCTGCGTCCTCGGTTCGCGGTCTTTGCGGGAGGCGAAGCGGACGAGGCCGGTCATGAGGTTGGTCCAGGTACCGGTGATATAGGTGGTGACGACGCCGGGGATCTTGAGCTGCAGCATGGCTCCGCTTTGCAGTCCGATGGCGAAGGCGATGCAGCCTAACAGGATGGTGAAATATGGAAGAGGGGCGGCGCTGGATGGCGGATGAAGATGGATGGCGACCCATGCGGTTGCTGCTCCGGCCATGATGCAGGCCTCGAGCAGCAGTGTGACGGTGATGGCTCGGGCCCATACGACTCCCTGATGGATTTTGCGGGTGAAGAAGGCGGCGGAGGCGGCTCCGATGGCGTAGCAGCAGAGGGATAGCAGCGGATGCGAGACATCTCCCCCTTTTTGGAAGACGGCCATGCCGGCGAGGACCGTGTTGCCGGTCATGTTGGCGACGAAGGCGTGGCCGAGACCGAAGTAACTCCATCCATCGGCGGAGCCGGCTGAGATTGCGAGGAGATAGAGCATGGCGTCGCGTTCGGTCTCACGCACTGGATTGCCTCCTGGTTTGCTGAGATGCAGTGAAACTCCGTCGTAGAACTGACCATTGGCACCCGGTTGCTCTGTTTCGGCTTTCCCGAGCAACTGCATGCGATATATGATTGCCGCGATTTCTCATTTCGTTTTGGGGCCTGCCTGTGCGCCGCTTTGCTCTATTCTTCGTTGTCTGTGCTCTGTTGTTCCCAACCTCATTTCTGTGCACTGCTCAATCGGGTGGCTCACTTGGAGCGTTCGCTGCACAGCAGGATGTTGGGACGGTTCTTCATGCGGGGTCGGCTCATTTTGACGCCGGGGAGGGCACGTACACGATTACCGGGAGCGGGGACAATGTGTGGTCTACGTCCGATGATCTGCACTACTTGTGGAAGAGGGCGGACGGGGACGTTGTGCTGAGCGCGCGGGTTGCGTTTGTGGGCACGGGCGGCGAGGAGCATCGAAAGGCGATGCTGATGATCCGTCAGAGTCTGGCTCCGGACTCGGCGTATGTGGATGTGGCGCGGCATGGAAACGGGCTTACTTCGCTGCAGTATCGAAACTCGACAGGGGATGTGACGCGGGAGGTGCGGTTGGGTGTTTCGGGGCCGCCGCTGGTGCGGATTGCGAAGCGCGGGGACTTTTTCTATGTGTGGTATGCGGGCGCGGATGGAAAGTGGCGCTACTCAGGCGCATCGATGAAGCTGCCGATGCAGGGGCCTTTCTATGTTGGGCTGGGAGTATGCGCGCATAACAAAGATCGCATAGAGACGGCGAAGTTCTCAGAAGTGCGCCTGACGGAACGTGCAACGAAGCCGGGGACGGAGATGCAAGGGACGTTATACAGCACGCTGGAGACGGTTCCGATTGCTTCGACGGACAGGGGCGTAGTGTTCACGGCGGCGGCGCACTTCGAGGCTCCGAACTGGTTGAAGGATGGGTCGGGATTTCTGGTGAATGAGGGCGGGCATATCGAACGGGTCGGCGCGAAGGGCGAGGCTCCGGTGGTGATCGATACGGGCAGCCTGGACCGCATCAACAACGACCATGTTCTTTCCCCGGATGGAATGCAGGTGGCGATCTCAGACAACACTGAGCCGGGGGGCTCGCGGATTTATACGCTTCCTCTGGCGGGTGGTGTGCCGAAGCAGTTGACGGCGAATGCGCCGTCGTATGCGCACGGATGGTCTCCGGATGGGAAGACGATTGCGTTCTGCGGGGAGCGGAATGGGGAGTTTGACGTGTATACGATTCCGGCAGCGGGTGGCGAAGAGACGCGGCTGACCACGGCGAAGGGGCTGGATGACGGGCCGAATTATTCGCCGGACGGGAAGTATATCTACTTCAACTCGGTGCGCAGCGGTCACATGCAGATATGGCGGATGCTGGCGGATGGGTCGCAGCAGGAGCAGGTGACGCATGATGAGACGAACGACTGGTTCGGGCATATTTCGCCGGATGGGAAGTGGATGGTGTTCGTAGCGTATGGACCGGACGTTGAGGGACATCCTGCGGACAAAGAGGTGACGCTGGAGCTGATGTCGCTGGCGGACGGCAAGACGAGCCTGCTGGCGAAGCTGTTTGGTGGGCAGGGGACGATGAATGTTCCTTCGTGGTCGCCGGACAGCACGACGGTGGCGTTTGTGAGCTATGCTTATATTCCGGATGTGGATGGGGGCGAGTAGGCATGGCACGGGTCACGGGACTTGGCGGAGCGTTTGTGCGCGCGGATGACCCGGCTATGCTTACGGCCTGGTATGAGAAGCATCTGGGCATTTCCAGCGCATATGGATGCTTTTCGTTTCCGGCAAATTCGCAGCGAGCTTCCATCGCAGTCTCGTTCTTTGCGCGGGACTCAGACTACTTCCCTGCCAAGCAGCCGGCGATGCTGAATTTCCAGGTGGATGATCTGGATGCGGTTCTGGACGGGCTTATTGCGGCTGGTGTTTCTGTGGATGCGAAGCGCGAGGAGTCCGAATACGGCCGGTTTGGATGGTTTACCGATCCGGAGGGAAACCGGGTGGAGCTTTGGCAGCCGGTGCTTGCCGCACCGGCAGACACAGCTTCCGATCCGATCGCGTAAAAGTTCGAACGCATCGGAATTCCATTCGCGACCCCTTGAATTTTGCTGATTTGGCCACTCCCGTTGGTCGCGGGTTTGGATATTGGTCGTTTCTTATTCCTGCTTCAGAGCAGCTTCGAGGCGTTCGGGGTCGAAGCCGATCATGACTTCGTCTCCGACGACGATGGTGGGCGTGGAGCGGCTGTTCAGCTTGACGAGTTCGCGCAGGGCGGCGTGGTCGGCCTGGACATCCTTGTACTCGAAGGGAATGTTGTGCGCGGCGAAGAACTGTTTGGCCGCGTAGCAGGGTGGGCATCCGGGCTGACTGTAGAGGATGACTCGCTTCATTTCTCTATGAGAATACCAGCTTCGTGAATCCGGCCCCTTCGACAAGCTCAGGGCAGGCTCTTGCCGCAAGGAACGCAATGCGCAGCCGGTCAAGAGACTGCAGGTCTTTCGACTGCGATCGGCGCGTGACGCGCCAATCTCTGTTCAAGATGACATCCGGTGATTTTGCGGCAGTTATTTTTTGGCCAGAAGCGGAGTGTTTGAGGTCTCACCGGGGAACTTTTCGTCGGGATGCTGGGCGATGGCGGCCTTCATGAAGTCCATCCAGATGGGGAGGGCTACGCGCGCTCCGCTTTCCTTGTCGCCGAGAGACTGGCGGTTGTCGTAGCCGGTCCAGACTCCGCAGGTGACGGAGGGCGAGAAGCCGATGAACCAGGCGTCGGTGAAGTTGCTGGTGGTTCCGGTTTTGCCGCCTAAGGGATGGTTGAGGGCGGCTGCGGCGGCTCCGGTTCCGCTGTGTATGACCTCCTTAAGCATGACCATCATGGTGCGGGCGGTTTTGGCGCTGATGACTTCGCTGACCTGGGGCGTAGCTTCTTTTAGCGGCAGGCCGTCGGCGGTGGTGACACGGCGCACGAAGCGGGGCGCTACGCGGATTCCGTCGTTGGGAAAGACGGAGTAGGCGTCGACCTGCTGCTCGAGCGTGACTTCCACCGAGCCGAGAGCGATGGGCAGAAACGGCGGAATGTTGGAGGTGATGCCGAAGTTGTGCGCTGTGGAGATGACGCGGCTGATGCCGACTCTCTGGGCGAGCCGGACGGCGGGCACGTTGCGCGAGTCGGCAAAGGCCTTGGTGAGAGTGATGCTACCGAGATAGTTATGCTCGTAGTCGTGCGGGCTCCAGCTTCCGAAGGATGCGGGTGCGTCGAGCACCCTGTCATTCGGCGTCAATCCAGCTTCGATGGCGGCGGTGTAGACGTAGGGCTTGAAGGAAGAACCTGTCTGGCGCTCGGCCTGGGTGGCACGGTCGAACTGAGAGAGGTTGAAGTCGCGGCCCCCGACGAGCGCGAGCACGTCTCCGGTGGCGTTGTCGAGGGCGAAGAGCGCGCCCTGCGCTCCGGTGTCTTCTTCGAGAGTGGCGCGGAGAGTGCCGCTGTCCTGTCCGGTGATGTGGACGTAGATGATGTCGCCTACGTGGAGAAATTCGTCGGCGGTCTTGAAACCGGTCCAGGCCCAGTCCGGGGGCGTGAGCAGGAGTTGTTGCTGGCCGATGCGGGCTGTGACCTGATAGGGCAGCACGTTCACGACCAGGGCATGGATGTAGGTTCCGGGGGTGGGGGGCTGGATCCAGTCGGGGTGCTTGAAGTCTTCGAGACTGATGCCGCCGGCGATGACGTTCAGCAGACGCCCGCGCCATCCGAGGCGGCGCTCGTAGGCGGCGAGGCCATCCAGCACAGCGTTGTTGGCGGCTTCCTGCAGACCGAGATCGAGGGTGGTGTAGACTTTCAATCCAGCCTCATGGACGCGGTCGGAGCCATATTCGCGGTCGAGCTCGCGGCGCACCTCTTCGACGAACCAGGGCGCGACACTGTTGGGCGGCGGCTCAATGTGGAGGCCGAGGGGCGCGGTGCGGGCAGCGTCCGCCTGCGCGTCGGTGATGACTCCGTCCTCCAGCATGGCATCGATGACGGTGTTGCGGCGGCGGAAGGCGCGGGCAGGGTTGAGGATGGGCGAGAATTCGGTTGGGCCCTTGGGCAGCGCGGCGAGCAGAGCGGCTTCAGGGAGGGTGAGGTTATTGGCGTGCTTGGAGAAGTAGTATTCGGCACCTGCCTCAAAGCCGTAGACTCCCTGGCCAAGATAGATCTGATTGCCGTAGAGGGTGAATATCTGCTGCTTGGTGAAGGCGTGCTCAATCTGCACGGAGAGGAAGATTTCTTGAAGTTTGCGGCTGATGGTGCGTTCGTCGGTGAGAAAGAGGTTGCGCGCGAGCTGCATGGTGATGGTGGATGCTCCCTGGGCGCGGCCCTTGGACCTTAGATCGTGATAGGCGGCTCCGGCGATGCGGATGAGGTTGACGCCCCAGTGGCTCTCGAAATTTTTGTCTTCGATGGAGATGACGGCCTGACGCAGCAGGGGCGAAAAGCCGTTGTAGCTGACGTCGATGCGACGCTGCAGCGCGAAGGAGCCGATGATGCGGCCGTGAACATCGTAAAGCTCCGTGGTGGTGATGGGCTGGTAGCGCTCTAAATCCTGAATCTGCGGAAGATTTACGGAATACACGAGCATAAGCCCGCTGAGCGAGCCGAAGGCGATGGCGAGCAGCGCCATGAATGCCAAGGCTACGCTGCCAGCAACTTTTCTGCCTCCGGTACGGGGACGAAAGGAGGATGGAGTGCGGGAGGCGCGGGGACGCGCTGCGGGCTTTTCTGGTTCTGGAGGCGCCCACGGGCCGCGCTTGTTCAAGGGCAGCCCTCTATGCGCTCTTACTCTTCAGGATGTCGAGGGCTTTGTTGAGTTGATCGTCGACATGCTGAACGGGCTGCGCGAGGTCGCCCTCCTCGGCCAGGAATTGATCGATGGTTTCGTTGACGACGATGTTGGGCGTGACCGCCTTGTCCTGAATCTTGCTGCCGGAAGGCGATTCATATTTGGCCACGGACAGGATGAGCGCCGCGCCGTCGGGCAGCGTGATGGTCTTTTGCACGACGCCTTCGCCAAAGGTGCGGCTGCCGACCAGATCGCCGCGCTTGTTGTCGAGGATGGCTGCAGCGACGATCTCGGCGGCGCCGGCGGTACCGTCATTGACAAGGATGACGAGCGGGGCCTTGGTGATGAAGCGCGAGGGGTCGGCGGTAAAGGTCTGCCTAGGGACCGTCTGGCCCTGAATGGAGGCGATGGTTCCGGACTGAAGAAAGGCGTTGGCGAGGCGGATGCCCTGGGCGGGATCGCCCTCGGCCACATCGCGCAGATCGAGCAGCACTTTGGTATTGCCGTTCTTCGGCATGGCGCGCAGACGGGCTTCGATTTGATCGACGCGTTCGCGGCTGAGCACGCCCGGCTTCAGATACAGGATGGTTGAGTTTTCATACTGCTCTTCGCCCATGGGCGGATGCGTGACCTGGGTGCGAGTGAGGGTAATCTGTTCAGGCTCGGGTTTGCCGCCGGGACGAATGAGGCCGAAAGTTACGCTGGTGCCGGGCTTGCCTTCGAGGAGCAGTCGAATCATGGTGAGGGACATCAGGCGCGTGGTATGGCCGCCAATGGATTCGATCATGTCCCCGTCGTGGATGTGCGCCTGGTTATCGGCCGGGCTGCCGGGCACAACGGAAACAACGGTTGCATAGCCGAATCGCTTGGAGACGTCCAAGCCGACCTGCGCGGAGCCCTCATCCTGATGGGCCTTGTAGGTGACATATTCGGCAGGCGTGAGGTAGCTGGAGTTGGCGTCGAGCGACTCAAGCAAGCCGTGGAGGGCGCCCGTGGTTACGGTATTGAGGTTCGGCACCGTGACATAGTCGCTTTGGATCTTTTGCAGGACTTCTTCATAGACGCCCATTTGGCGGTAAGCACCGTCCCCCTGGGATCCAGCGGACACACCGCCGGAGACGAATCCGCCGAGAAACACTACGGCGACGAGGGCAACTGAGATGCCGAAGATAGCGCGCTTAAAGCTTTTGGACATATAGGTAAAAGACCGGCCGCGGAGAGCACTGGTTAGCTTGATGATACCTCCAATGCACAAGAAGAGACAGTGCCCTCTGAACGCCCGCTCAGGCAGGGCGCGAAAGGATGATTGCAAAGCGATTCTTCAGGCGCAGGAATGGCTTCTCAAAGAAGCGATAGGAAAGCGCGGCCGCCAACAGGGTCAATCCGATTTCGATGAGAAGGTCGGCAACCGGGAGGTGATGTTTGAGCTTATTGATATATGGCGTAGCAAGCGAGTGCTGCGCCAAATCGAAGGTGAATCCTTGAAATAAATAGAGGCCGAAAGAGATTTTTCCTAAGTATATGGCCCATCGAGGAATCCACCTCGAGGATATTCCGTACACCGCCAGAAATAACAAAACTGTTCCTATCAGAACGAGACCATATCCGGCGCAGAGCCCGAAGGCAGAGGGTTCGGCCGGATATCCGCCCAAGAGACGGAAAGAGTCGCCGGCGATGCCCCAGAAGATCAAACCCAACAGGAAGGCAGCGAGGCGCACCAAGCCGCTGTTCCAGACAGTTTGGCGATCCTTTAAGACCAACGCCAGGATGCAGCCAGCGGCGAAAAACTGAAATTGAACGATGCTGTTCGTCCAGACCCCGGGAGCGCCGCTCACATGATGCAAACCTAAGAACAGCAGCATCAGCTGCGCTGCGATCAGAAAAAAGATCGACAGAATCCAGATGGCGCGCTTGCCTCCGAATTTGGCGATTGTCGGAACCAGAAGATAGAACTGCTCTTCCACCGAGATGCTCCAGACTGGATCGATGGCAAAATTCACCCAGCCCCTGGCTGCGAAATACCAGTTGCCGGCCATGAAAAGGAGTGCCAGCAACATATAAGGATGAGCGGTAGCGCCCGGGAAAAACGGAATGAGGACGACGTAGAGCAGGATGCAGCCAAAATATAACGGCCAGATGCGCAGGATGCGGCGAACATAAAACGATCGCAGGTGAATGGAGCCGGTCCTGTCCTTTTCTTTCCAAAGCAACTCGGTAATCAGATACGCGCTCAAAAGGAAAAACAGACAGACGCCGAAAACGCCCGCCTTCTGGACCGGACGGGTCCAGGGATTGGTTACGATAAAGTTCCGGGTCCCCCCTGAATGGTGGATAAAGACACTGAGGCAGGCAAAAAAACGGAGCGCATCTAACTCTGGACGGTAGAAAGCTGCTCCCCTCTTAAGCGGGGCTGATGAGGAATCAACCAATATCCCTGTCGCCATGCCTGTAAGCCTTCCGTGACGGGAAAGTTATCGCGAGCGTAGGCTTCAGCATACACATTTTGCGGCAAACCCGGCTTACCCATGGACTGGGCTCCTCAGCGATGTCCTCCGTCGAACGTGGCATAGGGTGCCCGCATGATTCAGCCGGGAAGCCGGCTCATTGTTAAATGGGCCGGGAGCGGACCACCTCAAACCGTTCCTTCAGCCGTAGAAATGGCCTCTCGACGAATCTATAGGATAGAGCTGCGATGAGACAGGTACAGAAGAGGCTTATAAGCATTGAAGAACCGGGAAGATGCTTCAAATATTCGCCTAACGAATCTCGAACGATCTTAAGAAACACGGCGTGGAAAACATAGAGTCCATAGCTGATCCTGCCGAGATAGATCATCCATCTAGGAATCCAATTCTCTGGAACTTTTAACGCTCCCACTAATAGGAGGCAACAACCCAGAGCAACCATAAGATAGCCCGCGGTAGTTAACAGGGGGGTGGAAGACGGTCCTACAGATTGAATCTCTCCGACGGCTTCAGCGATTAGCCAGAGGACGAGCCCACAACTCATCATCAGGGCTGAAGACAGAATATTTTTCTCAAGCACTGGCGGCAAAGTGAGGGCCAACAGCGCTCCGGATGCAAAGAATATCCCTTCAACGCCACTATTCAGCCAGAGCGCGACTACGCCTCTACCTGATGACGCCAGCGCAAAAGTAATTGTCAGGGAGATCAAGCCAACAACCGAAGCGAAGAGCAAGAAAGCCTGTTTACTCAAACGCTTGGCGACCCCGGGCCACACCAAATAGAACTGCTCCTCCACAGAAATGCTCCAGAGATGTCCAATTAACGCTGAGCCCATTCCAGCAGCAATGGAATACCAATTGGCACAGAGAAGACTCATCGCGAGCATCCTCTTCACCCTATATGGGCCAAGGGAATTCGGAGACCCACGATGCAAATAATAGAGATGTAAAAGAAATAAAGAGGCCAGATTCGCAGGATACGGCGAGTATAAAAGCTGCGTAGGCTTACCGTTGAGGTTCTGCTTTTTTCAAGAAAAAGCAGTGTCGTGATCAGATAGGAACTTAAAAAGAAAAATAATGGCAATCCGAATCCCGCCGCCGCCTTGATGACCGGAAGCAGAGCACCGAATCTTCCCATGAATTCAGCCCGACTCATTTCCGTGTTGAGGCTATGGTGGACAAATACGCTCAAAAATGCGAAGAACCGCAATGCATCCAAGCCGGGACTATAAAATCGGCCAGTCGACGCCGTTGCTCGACGATGCTCCGGAACTTCTGTTGCTATTGGCTTATCCACGTCAATTTAAGAAGTATCCAGTTTGCCCAGATGCAACGGAAATCAAGTCAAATCTCTCCGAAATTCTGAAAGGCACACATTTGGTGTTACTCAACGGCCTTGTCTGGTGGCGGCGGGCAGAATCGAACTGCCGACCTACGGGTTATGAGTCCGTCGCTCTAACCATCTGAGCTACGCCGCCTGAATTGGAATGGATCGAGTTCTATGATACGAAGGGCACAGGCGGGGGTCAAACGTCAGGAGGTTCAGGATGCGCACAAATATAGAAGAACGAATAGCTTTAGATGCATGGATTCACTTTGAAGTAACAAAAAAGAGCCACGAAAATGTCCACAAAAGTGTGATGTGAATGCTGTAACCTTATCCGCGCTGGGCTGTCCAAAACAGCACAGCCAGGCCCCCATCGGCGGATATCGTCGAGTCTCGGCCTGACTACAACGGAGGAATGACCAATATGAAGCACTCGATGAAATCCCTGATGGTCGCCGCAGCCGTCTCTGGACTGATGAGTGGAGCTACTGCGCTGCAGGCAGCCACCACCAGTTCGCCGAGCACCGTAGTGCAGGCGGCGGGCGCGTTGTTCGGCAGCTCGTCGCTCGCCAGCCACGTTGCAAAGCACGCCTGTAAAGGTCAAAACAGCTGCAAGGGCCAAGGTGGCTGCAAGAGCGGCGACAATGGCTGTAAGGGCAAGAACAGCTGCAAGGGCAAAGGGGGCTGCGCTACTGACGGCTCCAAGATGCCTGGCTAGACCGAGCAAGAGCCTCGCAAATCATTCGGGGCCGGCAGCGATGCTGGCCCTTTCACCCCGTGCCATGGAGGCTTCTCTCACATGCCAGCGAACCGCTACAACGGATTTACCGATTACGGGGTGGGAATCGGACTGCGCATTCCGCACTACCAGCACATTCTGACGCGCAAACCGGTTGTGGACTGGTTTGAGATCATCTCAGAGAACTACATGATCGACGGCGGACGCCCACTGGAGGTGCTGGACAAGATTCTGGACCAGTACAACGTAGTGCAGCACGGCGTTTCGATGTACTTCGGCTCGGCGAGCGATGCCGACCCTGAACACTTACGGCGCTTGAAACGCCTGGTGAGGCGAACCAACACGCCCTGGCTGAGCGACCATCTTTGCTGGGGCTCGGTGGACGGGCGCTACACGCATGATTTGCTGCCCATGCCTTATACGTGGGAAGCGGTGAGGGTTACGGCTGACCGCATTCGCCAGGTGCAGGATTTTCTTGAGGTTCCGGTGGTGGTTGAGAACGTGTCGAGCTACGCGGAGTTCCACGTATCTGAGATGACGGAGTGGGAGTTTTTGAACGAGGTGGTTGAGCGGGCAGACTGCGGGATTCTGCTGGATGTGAACAACATTTATGTTTCGTCGCAGAACCATGGCTTTGATCCTTTTACCTACGTGAATGCAGTGCCGGCGGAGCGGGTGGCACAGATCCACATTGCGGGACATTCGAAGTTTGAAAAATACACGCTGGACACGCATGACCATCCGGTGCTGGGGCCGGTGTGGCAACTGTACGCGCGGGCGATTGAGCGCATTGGACCGACGGCTACGCTGCTGGAATGGGACGACAATATTCCGAGCTTTGAAGAGGTGCATGCCGAGGCGATGAAGGCGAACCAGTTTCTAGAAGCGGCACGGGCCAAGGCGGGGACGTCTTCGGCCAAACATTCGACTCCAGAGCTGGCGGGAGCGGTGCTGTGAGCAACGCGCACGGGAGCGAGTTGCTGGAGCTGCAACGACGCGTGGCCGCGGCAATTCTGCATCCGCTGACGCGGAGCGAGACGATGCCGCAGCGGCGGCGGGATGGAACGTCGAACCAACGCGAGGCTGAGGCACTGATTCGCCCGAATGACCGGCTGACCTCATTCGAGCGGCTGGAGATTTACAACCGGCAGTACTGGTTTCGGCTTTACTCGGCATTTGAAGAGGATTTTCCCGGGCTGAAGGCGATTGTGGGCAACGCGAGGTTTGAGGCTCTGATGCGCGATTACCTGACGGATTGCCCGTCGGAGTCGTTTTCGCTGCGCAACCTCGGCTCGCGGCTGGAGGCATGGCTGGCTGCACAGCCGGAGCATGTTGAACCGCGGCGGCAACTGGCGATGGACATGGTTCGGCTGGAATGGGCACATATTGAGACTTTTGACTCTGGCGCGGATGAATTGCTCGACACGGATGATCTTGCGGCGATCGATGACGATTCTCAGCTAGGCCTGCAACCCTATTTGCACGTGCTGGAGTTGCACTATCCGGTGGATGACCTGCTGATTGAGCTTCGCAGCGAGAGCGGCAGCAGCGACTCCTCAAGCAATAATGCCAGCGCAGCGCGAAAGACGAAGCATGTGCGGCGCGTGGCGATGCTTGAGCCGGAGGAGATTTTTCTGGCGCTCCACCGGCAAGAGAATTCCGTGTATTACAAGCGGCTGCACCGGGAGGATTTCCGGCTGCTGCGTGCGCTGATGGAGGGCGACTCTATTGGCCATGCGATTGATGTGGCCATGGAAGGCAGCTCCCTACCAGAAGGGGAGCGCGAAGTGTTTCTTCAGGAGGCTTTTGCTTCGTGGGCTACGCTGGGCTGGTTTACACGGTCGATTCAGAATTAATCAATCAGAGTTAGTCAAGGACGAAAGTTTTTATGAGCTCGATTCGCAACTCCGGACTTGTGCGCCTTCATGGGCATTTCACACATGCGTGCCGCTTGCTGCAGTCACCGTTTCTGCTGTTCGTGCGGCTGTATTGGGGCTGGCAATTTGCCCAGGACGGCTGGGAGAAGCTGCAGCACCTTGCTCGCGTGACGGACTACTTCAGCAGCCTGGGATTGCCTCATCCCGGCGTGGTCGCGCCTTTCGTGAGTTGCGTGGAACTTGTTGGCGGCGTCCTTTTGATTTTGGGTCTGGCGAGCCACATTACGGGGCTGGTGTTGTCGGTCAATATGCTCGTTGCGTATTGGACCGGGGATCACATGGCGCTGGAGTCGATTTTCAGCGATCCTGGAAAGTTCTATGCGGCCGACCCTTTCACATTTCTCTTTGCCTCATTGATTGTGTTGGTGTTTGGCGCTGGATTGTTTTCGCTGGATGCTTTGATTCAGCGAAAGTAATAGGACGCTGGGCTAGAGTTGGCGGAGCTCGCGTGTGACCGCAGCGCAGACTACATCCAGTTGTTCACTCGTGAGTTGATTGAAGAAGGGCAGCGCGATGGTTCGCGCAGCTTCCGATTCGGTGATGGGTAGATTTGCGTCCTTCCACTCCGCATAGGCTGGCTGTAGGTGGATGGGTGCGAAGTAGCGGGCGCACCCTATACCCTGGCTGGCGAGTGATTGCAGCAAGGCATCGCGATGGCTTTGGTTACATTGGGGCTGGAGCCGGATTACGTAGACAAACCAACTGACGCGGGATTGCGGGAGTTCGAGTGGCGGCAGAATCAGCGGTTGATTCTGCAGGCGGTCGTGATAAGCGCGTGCTACGCTTGCGCGACGGTCGAGGATGCTTTCGATTCTCTTGAGTTGCTCGGTGCCTAACGCGCAGTTGATTTCCGACAGGCGGTAGTTGTAGCCGAGGTCGGAGTGTTGGAACCAGTCGTCGGTTTCATAGCGGCCTTGATTCCGGAGAGCGCGTATGCGCGTGGCGAGCTCCGCATTACGTGTGATGACCATTCCGCCCTCTCCGGTGGTGATCTGTTTGTTGGGGTAGAAGGCGAAGACGGCGGCGTCTCCGAGGCTGCCGACGCGACGGCTCTGATATTCGGCTCCGATGGCTTCGCAGGCGTCCTCGATGACCAAGAGATTATGACGATGGGCGATTTCGAGAATTGCCTGCATGTTAACGGGGATGCCGAAGGTGTGGACGGCAAGGATGGCGCGGGTTCGCCGTGTGATGGCGGCTTCGATCTTTTCAGGATTGAGGTTGAGGGTCGCGGGTTCAATTTCTACGAAGACGGGCGTGGCGCGCTGGTAACGGATGGCGTTGGCGGCTGCGATGAAGGTGAAGGATGGGACGATGACTTCGTCGCCTTCGGCGATGTCGAGAGCGCGGATGCAGAGGTGGAGTCCGGCGGTTCCGGAACTTACGCCGACGGCGTTCGGGGCTCCAATGTATTGGGCCATGGCGTGCTCGAATTCTTCGAGCCTGGGGCCGAGACTGAGACGGCTGGTGCGCAGGACGGCGGTTACCGCTGCGATTTCAGCGTCGGTAATGTCGGGTGCTGAGAGCGGGATGTTCATTGCGATTGGTTGACTGGCGGCGATTTCTTAATGAGAAGATCCTGCGTGAGCGGGACGGTGGTGAGCACTTCGACGATTCTTTCTGAAGCGTGGCCGTTGCCGTAGGGGTTTTCCATTCCGGCGAGCGATTGGCGGAAGGAGGCAGTGCGGGCCTGCGCGATTTTCTGCGTGATGTCAGCGACGCTGGGGTCGGCATCGAGCACATTTGCGGCGCGTTCCCTTCCCTTCTGGCGCAGGCCGATGTTTACGGCGGGCAGCGCAAAGGATGCGGCTTCCATGATGCCGCTGCTGGAGTTGCCCAGAAGTGCGTCGACTTGACGGAGGAGGCTCCAGTAAGTGATGGGGTCTAAATTCGTGAAGATTTTTCCATTGCCGCGGCGGGCGAGAAAGCTTTGCGTGCGCTCAATGATGTGATGGCTGCCAGCATCAGCGTTGGGATAGCAGAAGAAGACTTGGCCTTCGATGTGCGCAAGTGCGGCGAAGAGCGCATTGACCTCTTCTGTGGTTTCGCGGCGGATGGTAACGGGATGGTATGCGACGAGGAGAGCGGTTTGATTCAGGTCGATGTTGAGTTGATGTTCCAGCTGCTCGCGTGTCAGGAGTTGGCTGCGGCGGAGATGATCGAGAGACGGGGCCCCGGCTCGGTGGACGCGCCAGGACTCTTCTCCCATGGCGATTACACGCTGACGCGCGAGATCGGTTGAGGTGAAGTGGATGTGGCTCATTTTGGTGAGGGCGTTGCGAACGGCGTCGTCGATGGCGCCTTCGCTGATTTCTCCGCCCTCGATGTGCGCGATGGGGATGCGCAGAGCCAGGGCGACCGAGGCTGGAGCGAGCATTTCGTAACGGTCGGCGATGAGGAGGAGTAGATCGGGGCGCATCTGGCCAAGCGTGTCGGCGAGGCTGAGCGTGGCTACTCCTATGGTTTTGGCCATGCCGATGTCGGTGTCAGAGTTGAGAAGACATTCGATGCGCGCGGCGATGATGATTTGGTCGCGGGCGATCTCCTGCGCGGTGGTACCGAAGGTGGGCGCAAGGTGCGAACCCATGACGATGAGTTTGAGATCAACACCAGGGTGCGCGGCGAGGTCTTTGAGCGGCCAGTAGAGATGGCTGTAGTCAGCGCGGGAGCTGGTGACTACGGCGATGGTTCGTTTCGCTTGCTTCATGCGCGGCACTCAGCCCGGGCTCGCTCGAAGAGCAGGGTTTCGCTGGGTTTGTAATTCGGGATGAGCTTTGCTACCGCGCGAAGAAGCTCCGTAAGGTTTCGTGCATGAATGGCTTGTTGCAGATCTTCGATAGTCTCTTGCGCGTCCGTTGCTGAGATGGTTGCGCTGAGTACGGCACGGAGGGGGGATCGGAATTCAGGGAGGAACGATTCGCTTGCGGAGAGAAGCTGTTCGTGGAGTTTCTCTCCGGGACGCAGGCCGGTGTAGACGATTTGCGACCGTGAGCGGCTTTGTTGAATGAGAGCTTTGGCGATTTCCTCGATGCGAATGGGGTTTGCCAGGTGGGGGACGAGAATGCCGCTTGGGAATTCGTCGGACAACGCGAGGAGCAGGAGCGCGGCGGCTTGTTCCACTGTGAGGAAGAAGCGGGTGGCGTCTGGATGCGTAATGGTTACGGGCTTTTGCTGTGCGATCTGTTCGGCGAAGAGTGGGACCGCGCTGCCTTGCGAAGCATAGACATTGCCGAGGCGCACGGCCTTAATTTTTGTTGCCGGAGACTGGAGCGCGAGTGTGGTGAGTTCAGCAATTCTTTTTGATACGCCCATGATGCTGGCGGGATCGACGGCTTTGTCGGTAGAGACGAGAATGACTTGTCCTGTGCGATGGCGAATTGCTGTTTGCGTGAGGGTGAAAGTTGCGATGGTATTGTTTTGCAGGGCTGCAAAGGGATGCAGCTCCATGAGGGGTACGTGTTTGAACGCGGCGGCATGGAAGACGATGTGCGGGCGGTGCTGTTCGAAGACTTCTTCGAGCGCGGATTCGTCGCCGACGCTAGCGAGGATGGGCTTGTGCGACGCTGTGATCTCGCGATCGATGCGATAGAGAGCCTGCTCAGAGGCTTCGAGGAGCAGGATTTGCGCGGGTTTGCGGGCTGCGACGGCTTGCGCGAGAGCCGTGCCGATGGAACCGCCTGCTCCGGTGATGAGGATGCGCTTTTGGTCAATGAGATGGCTTTGAAGCGCGGTGGATTCGGGTGTAACGGAGCTGCTGAGGCTGTGCCATGCGCGTTGATCCTGCGAATTCATTGCTTCGATTGTAGTGCCTTCAAGTCTTCTATAATCAGGCGCAGCAATGAACTCCACACCTCTCCACACACGCGCTGCAGGCCGCTGGTCTTCTAAATCAACCCATTTTGTGAATGCTGCACTTGCGCTGGCTCTGGCGACGAGCCTTTTTGCGGTTGGCGCGGCGGCCGAGGCTCCAGAAGCTGCGTTGACCGCGGGCCGGCTGAATAATGTTGGCGTGGCGCTGATGAACCAGCAGCTCACGGAAAAAGCTGTGGAGAAGTTTGAGGCTGCGCATCACGCTGACCCTTCTGCTGTGATTCCGGTGGTGAATGAGGGCATTGCCCTGCTGTATTTGCAGCGGCTGCCGGAGGCGGAGATTGCGCTGAAGCAGGCGGCGGCCATGGATCCAAATGACGCACATGCCTGGTATGCGCTGGGGTTGATGCATATGAATGCGGGACGTCCGAAGCTGGCGATCGATGCTATGCAGCACGTAGTCAAGATCGACCCTACGGATGCAGATGCGCACTATTACCTGGGCTCTTTTTATCTGAGCATGGCAGATTATCCGCATGCAAAAGAGGAATATGAGGCGGCGCTCGAGTTGAATCCGTTGCATGCTTCTGCGCAGTTCGGGCTGGCGCGCGCGCTGCAGCGGATGGGGCAGAGCGATGCGGCGCATGCTCGATTGAAGCGCTTCCAGGAGCTGGTGCAGTCGAAGATTTCGTCTCCGCTGAGTGCGGCCTACGGCGAGCAGGGACGCTATGCGAAGGTTGAGGACATGATTGCGCCTCCGGCGGTGGTGGGGGCGATGATTCCGGTTAAGTTTGAGGCTCGGCCATTGCCGGGAGGGCCTGCCGGCGGCGGCGCCTGCGTGCTGGGCATTGAGAGCGCGGCGAGCAAGGATCTGGTTGTGATGGGCGAAGGGGCGTCGGCGATCCACGCTTATAAAAATGTCGGCGGAAGGTTTGTCGAACTTCCTGCTTCGCAGACCGGCTTAAAGGCAAGCGGCAAGGCTGTTGCCTGCGCGGTGGGTGATTATGACGCGGACGGAAAGCCTGATCTGGCTGTGGCGATGAGCGATCGCGTGATTCTGTTTCACAACCTGGGCGGCGGCAAGTTTGCGGATGTCACGAAGGCGGTTGGGATTGGGCAACTGAATAAGCCGTCGGGGCTGACGTTTATTGATTTCGACCATGACGGCGACGTGGATCTGTTTATTACGGGAACTTCGACGGGACATGGCGCAAATGTGATGTGGCGGAATAATGGCAACTCCACATTCACGGAATGGACCGGGCCTACAGGGTTGGCGGGAGCGAGTCCGACGACGGCGGTGACGCTTTCGGACATCAACAATGACCGGGCTGTGGACATGATTGTTACGGGCTCGGGCGCGCCTGTGATTTATGAGAACCGGCGCGAGGGCGCGTTCAAGGCGGTTCCGTTATATACGGATGCCGGGCTGGCGGCTTCGCGCGGTGTTTCGGTTTTCGACTTCAACAAAGACGGATGGATGGATGTCGCGGTGACGCACGCGGGCGCTCCGGGGCTGAGCCTTTGGCGCAATGTGGAGGGCAAGAGGTTTGAGCGGGTTCCGCTGCCGCTGAAGGGCGTGAACGCGGCGTGGGGGCTGACTCCGATTGATATTGATAACGACGGCTGGATTGATCTGGCTGTCCTGGTGGAGACAGATAAAGGCGCAGAGCTACGCGTGCTGCGGAATTGCGGCGCGAAGGGGTTTGAGGACGTGAGCGCGGTGGTTGGCGCGGACAAGCTGACGCTGAAAGACCCGCGCTCGCTGATTGCGGCGGATGTGGATGGAGACGGCGCGGCGGATTTGATTGTGACGCAGGCGGATGGGCCTCCGATGGTGCTGCACAATGTTGGCGGAGATAAGAACCACTCGATTCGCATTGATTTAACTGGATTGGCGGATAACAAGACGGCTATCGGAACGAAGGTTGAGGTGTTTGCCGATGGGCTTTGGCAGAAGTTTGAGGTTGCCGGGGCCTCGGGGTATCTGGGGCAGGGATCGAATGAGATTATCGCCGGGCTGGGGCAGGTGGACCATGTGGATGTGGTGCGGCTGCTGTGGCCTACGGGCGTGCCTCAGGATGAGATTGATCTGGACGCGAATAAGCTTGTGGCCTTGAAGGAGCTGGACCGGAGGGGTAGCTCGTGTCCGGTGCTGTTTGCGTGGAACGGGAAACGGTACAAGTTTATTTCCGATGTGATTGGCGCGGCGGTGATTGGACACTGGGTTTCGCCTACGGCTACCAACGAGAACGATCCCGACGAGTGGATCAAGGTGGACGGCAGCGACCTGAAGGCGCACAACGGGCTGTATAGTTTGCGCTTTGGGGAGCCGATGGAGGAGATCAACTACATCGATCAGGTGCGGCTGGTGGCGATCGATCATCCGGAGGGGACGGAGGTTTATCCGGATGAGAGATTCTTGAGCGAGCGTCCGTTTGCATCCGGCAAAACGGTGGTGGTTTCTCCGTCAGCGCATTTGCTGGCGGGCGCATGGGACAACAAGGGCCACAATGTGCTGCCGCTGCTGGCTAATGTGGACCACCATTACGTGCGTGACTTCACCAATCTGAGGTATGACGGGTATGCGAATATGCATTCGCTTACGCTGGATCTGGGGACGTGGACGCCGAAGCATCCGCTGCGGCTGTTGATGCACGGGTATATCGAATACTTCAGCGCGAGCTCGATGTATGCGGCCTGGCAGGCAGGGCTGAAGCCGGTTCCGCCTTACGTTGAGGCACAGATGCCGGATGGCAGCTGGAAGCGAATCATCAACGACATGGGATTTCCGGCTGGGCTGCCGCGCACGATTGTTGTTGATTTGACGGGCAAGCTGCCGGCGGGCGTCAGGAAGATTCGGCTGACCACGAACTTGCAGATTTACTGGGATCAGGTGCTGGTGGATAACGGCGCGAGTGATGCGACGGAGGTTCGGGAGACAGAGATGCCGCTGGCTGCGGCGCGGCTGGCGTTCCGCGGATATCCGCAGCAGATTGAGGGCGCTACGCCGGGTGATCTGACATACAACTATGACCGCATCAGCGTGACGGGGCCGTTCCGATGGCAGCGCGGCGACTATACGAACTATGGGACGGTGACTCCGCTGCTGAAGGCGATTGATAACCACTATGTGATCTTCGGGAGCGGTGAGGAGATTGATGCGGAATTCAGCGGGGCGAAGCTGCCTCCGCTGCCTGCGCACTGGACGCGGGACTACTTCTTCTATGCGAATGGATTTGTGAAGGACATGGACTTTTATGAGGCCATGCCGTTCACCGTGGCACAGATGCCGTTCCACGCTATGGGGACGTATCCGTATCCGGCGAGCGAGCATTATCCGGATGATGAGAAATCGGTTGCGTACTGGCTGAACTGGGATGACCGGTTTGAATCCGGCAGCAGGACGCAGCGGTTCCAGTTTGATTACCAGCCTGCGCATCAGCAACCGTGAGCATCGCACTTCTCTCTGCCGTGGAACAGCTGGCCCTGCTTGCGCGGGGCGCTGTTTCTCCGCTGGAACTGGCGGAAGAACACATTCGGCAGATCGAGCGGCTGAATCCGGTACTGCATGCGCTGGTGGATTTTGACGCAGAACGGGTGCGGGCGCAGGCGAGGCAGACGCAGCGCGGACCGCTGGCCGGACTTCCGGTTACGGTGAAGTCTTCGATTGCGGTGAAGGGCTACAAGTGCGAGATCGGCAGCGTGCTCCATCGCGGCTTTGTTCCCGAAGAAGACGCGGCGGTTGTGGCGCGGCTTCGCGCGGCAGGTGCGACACTGTTGGGCACAACGAATTGTCCCGAATTTTTGATGGCGTATGAGACGGACAACCTGCTGCATGGTGGGACAGTGAATCCGTGGAGCCTGGAACATTCGGCAGGCGGATCGAGCGGTGGCGAGGCGGCGGCCATTGCCGCTGGACTCTCCGCGGGTGGGCTGGGCAGCGACAGCGGCGGGTCTGTGCGTGTGCCGGCCCACTTCTGCGGCATTTGTGCGCTGAAGCCGACGCCGGGGCGTGTGCCGGGGCGCGGACATCTGCCTCCGTGCGTGGGACCGTTCTCGATTCTTGGCGCGATTGGACCGATGGCGCGGACGGTTGGAGATGTTACGTTGCTGTTTCGCGTGCTTTCGGGACAGGATGCGGTTGATCCGGTGAGCGCTCCGGTGGAGTTGCGTGAAGTGTCGCTTGAGGAGGCGAAGCGAATTCCGATTGGGTGGTTTGAAGATGACGGGATTACTCCGGTGACGGAGGAGACGCGGCAGGCGATACGAGATGCGGCGGCTGCGCTTGAGCGGCGTGGATTTATTGTGGGTAAATTTCGTCCTAAATCGCTGGAGGCAGCTCGGAAATTGTGGTGGAAGTTTTTTGTGCAGTGCGGCGAGATGTTTTATGCGCCGATGATTCGCGGGCGCGAGGCGGAGCTGAGTCCCGTGTTTCGGGAATTTCTTTCGATTGCACGCGCTGAGGAGCCATTGTCTGCAGAACAACTGCTGATGGCCTGGGCGGAGTGCGATCTGGTGCGGAGCAGGCTGCTCGCGGAGATGGAAGATTATCCGCTATTGCTTACGCCGGTGTGCGCGACCGCGGCGTTTCGGCACGGCGAGCGCGAGTGGATGATTGACGGGCAGAAAGTAAAGTATCTGGACTCAATGCGTTACACGCAGTGGTTCAATCTACTGGCGTCTCCGTCTGCGGTTGTCCCAGTGGGGCGTTCAGCTGAGGGTTTGCCAGTCGGCGTGCAGATTGCGGGACGTCCGTTTGCGGATGAGGCGGTGCTGACAGTAGCGGCTGCACTCGAAAGCGAATTCGGCACCTTCCCGCCGCCACTTGCTCTGGCAAAGATAATCCCTTCTGAATAAATGGCTTAGTGGAAACGCCCGATAAGATGATTGCTTTTTTATGTTCAGGCCGGCAATTTTTGCTGCACTTTTGGTGACTTTTTAGGTAATCTAGCATCTCAATGAACGGCGGTCCTCCCGCTACGCGCGCCGATTTTCTATTTCTCGAAACCGAAAGATGGGTGACGAGGGAAAAAAGAAGAGGGCAAGTCCATGAGCATTCTTCGTGCGATTTTTTATTTTCTGTATGAAATTTTCCTTGGTTGCAGTCACAAGCATCTGACCCGTCCATTTACGTTAGAGCAGGAGACGTATATGGTGTGTCTGGACTGCGGCAAACAAATCTTCTACTCACCCGATTCCATGCGCCCGCTCAGCGCGCGCGAGGCGCGGCGTATGCACGCGGCTCATGCGGGCGAGGTACGCGTGATGCCTGCAAGCCTGGCGCGTCCGAAGCTGGTGCCTGTGCGATCGAGGAAACCGGACGCGGCTTAGGTTGTGAGCTGATGCTACTTGGGAGCGCTTCGATGCGCTCCCTTCCGTCTAAAGGGTAAGCGCGGAGGCACGTGTGGCTTGATACGGCTCCGTATAATCGAAGCAGGCAACGTACTTCCCTTTTCAGATTGGTTCTCCTTTTGTGATTGTTGAAATTACCGGCCTCAGCAAAATCTACCGCGACAAGCAGCAGAGTGTGACGGCGGTGGACGGCATTGACCTGACGGTAGAGGCGGGCGAGTTGTTTGGCTTGCTGGGCCCGAACGGCGCGGGCAAAACCACGACGATCGGCATTTGCACTACCCGCACGTTGCCTACCAGCGGGCAGGTTCGCATAGCCGGAATCGATGTCGTGGCGCATCCTGCCGCGTCGCGGAAGAATATCGGCGTGGTGCCGCAGTACAACACGCTGGACCGGTCGCTTACGATCTTCGAAAATCTCTATTTTCATTGCAAATACTTTGGCTTTAGCGGGGTGGAGGCGCAGGAACGCGCGAACGCACTGCTGAAGCAGTTTCTGCTTCTGGAGCGTGCGAAGAGTTTTCCCTCGCAGCTTTCCGGCGGGCTGCAGCAGCGGGTGCAGATTGCGCGTGCGATCGCGCATCGTCCTGCAGTGCTGTTTCTGGATGAGCCGAGTGCGGGTCTTGATCCACAGAGCCGCATTGCGATGTGGGACGCGGTGCGCGGGCTGCGGGCTGAGGGCATTACGGTTGTGTTGACGACACACTACATGGAAGAAGCGGATGAGCTTTGCGAGCGAGTGGCGATTATCGATCACGGCAAGGTGCTGGCGCTCGATTCTCCCGAACGGCTGAAGACGACGCTGGGCGCGAATACGAGGATTGAGCTGGCGCTGCGCTCGGATGAGTCTCCGGACCTGCTGGCAGAGAAGTTGCGGGCCATGCCTCAGATTCGCACGGTGGAGTCGATTTCCGGAGGGTTGCGGATGTTTGCGCAGAAGATCGATGGGCTGCTGCCGGAGCTGGTGCAGGCGGCGCAGAGCTACGGCGTGCGGGACATCTCGATCAACGAGCCCAGCCTGGAGACGGTGTTCATCCGGCTGACGGGAAGGGATTTGCGTGAGTAGTGGATCCATGGTTCGGGTGCGTGAACGCGTGTCCTATCCTGAAGCGTTTCTGGGACTGATGCTGCGCGATCTGCGGGTGCTGCGGCGCGAGTTGGGGCCGTTTGTTGTCCGGATTGTGATGCAGCCGCTGCTGTTTCTTTTTGTGTTTACATTCTTAATGCCGCGCATTGGGCAGTCGAGCGAAGTGGGCGGCCCGAATTTTGCCACGGTGCTGCTGCCCGGACTGATGGCCGTGGCGATCATGTTCAGCGGCATCGCCGCAGTGGCCCTGCCGCTGTCGCAGGAGTTTGGGATTACGCGCGAGATTGATGACCGGGTGATGTGTCCGCTGCCTGTGGCGGCGGTGGCTGCGGAGAAGGTTTGTTTCAGCGCGATCCAGAGCATTCTGGCTGCGCTGCTGGTGCTGCCGCTTGCAATATGGGTTCCGGCAACGCCGGTGTATGCACATGTGGCGAGTTGGCCGATGCTCATTGCGACGTTGATTCTGGCGAGCTTAGTGGCGGGCGCGCTGGGGCTGGCGATTGGATCGAATGTGAAACCGCAACAGATTGGGCTGGTGTTCTCGATTGTGGTGGTGCCGATTACCTTTCTGGGCTGCGTGTACTACCCGTGGGAGGTTTTGAGCCATGTGCGCTGGCTCCAGATTGCGGTGTTGGCGAACCCCATTGTCTATATGAGCGAGGGGTTGAGGGCTGCGCTCACGCCGGGGGTTCCACATATGCCTTCCGGGCTGATCATAGTGGCGATGCTGGTTTCTCTTGCAGTGCTGGGAGGTATTGGATTGAAAGGGTTTATGGGCAAAGTCATCTCCTGAGCCGGAAAATCTGCACACATGTTGGTGTAGACTTTCATACTATCCCCCTGGAAAACCGGTCTAACATGAAATCGCAGGATCAAACCCTGAGGTCTGCCTATTTTTTATGATTACTCGCCTCCATCGACGTTGGGCGATCGCGCTTCCGGTGCTGCTGGTATTTATTGCCGGATGCGGCGTGGGCCAATATGACAGCGTGAATGCGAGCGGCGGATTTTCGATTGCGGCATCGGCGTCGACGGTCAGCTCGAATGAGCAGGTTCAGTTCTCGGCGCAGTTTCCTTCAGGAGATACTGTTCCGGTTGTGTGGTCGGTGGCGGGTGGCGACAATGCGTCATCGCTGGGCGAGGGGCATATCAGCGCGACCGGGCTGTATACGCCTCCGTCCGCGCTCTCCCAGGATATGGTGAGGATCCAGATTTCGGCGCACCCGCAGGGTAATTCGCTGGAAACGGCGAGCCAGGTGGTGAGCGTTACTCCGGGGTTTGTTCAATCGCTGCTGCCGGAGAATGCCGCATTGACCGCCGGAGCAACGCTGGTGGCGACCGCTGAAATTGCTGAGGTCAATGCCGGAACGGTGAATTGGAGTTTGACTGGCGGGACCGGCGATGCGGGAACGTTGAGCGGCGCGAACTGCCAGCACAGCCTTGACCAGTACACGACATGCAAGGTGATCTATACCGCGCCGTCTTCACAGGCTCGGGGCACGGTTTATCTGAATGCATCGGTGGATACGTCTTCGACGGAGGATCCACTGGAGATTCTGCTGAACGACGGTGTGAATAGTAGTCCGGTTACGAACCAGGCAGCGCAGACCGGGGCGATTTCGCTGGGCGCTTCGGGCGGCAACGACAACGATTTTGATACGTATCAGGGCGCGAACGGCGAGTCCTACATCGCGGATTGCTGTGGGGGTACGCTGGGGGCGCTGGTCGAGGACGGACAGGATAACCAGTACATCCTGAGCAATAACCATGTGCTTGCGGAGTCGGACCAAGGGCGGGTGGGGGACACGATCGATGAGCCGGGACTGATTGACGACGGCTGCGTTCCTTTGAGCCATGCCGGATCGACGCTGCGCGCGGTAGGCACACTGAAGTATGTTGTCCCGCTTGATACAACTGAGACGAACGTGGATGCAGCCTTGGCGTCGGTTGTGCCCGGGGCTGTTGATCCGACGGGCAGCATTTTACAGCTTGCGGCTCCGGTTCAACCCGTGTCATCGACCGATACTTTAGGCGCGGCTCCGCCGATGGGCGGCGATGGCGAGGTATTAAATGCAGCCAACCTGAACGGACTGAAACTGGCTAAGAGCGGACGGACGACGGGGCTGACCTGTTCGACGGTTACAGCGGTCGACCTGAGCGTGAAGGTGGATTACTTCAAAGACTGCGCGGAGACACAGCCCTACTACACGAAGACGTTCACGAACCAAATTGGGATCGCAGGCGACATGTTTTCTGACAGCGGCGACTCGGGGTCGCTGGTTGTGGATGCGTCGAATGCAGAACCGGTGGGCTTATTCTATGCCGGCGGAACGGACGGCCAGGGAAATGGATTGAGTGTCGCCAACCCCATAGGCGAGGTGCTGCGCGAACTCGGGGCGCAGACGGGTACAAGCCTGAGTATTGTGGGCACAGCGACGCCGCATCCGGTCGCGTGCATCCAGTATGCGGCGACGCCGGCGGCGAGCGGCACGTCAGCATCTTCGGCGGTGAAGGCTCGCGCGAACCTTGTGGCGGAGACGGCCGGTGCCGGGCTTGTGAATCCGGAGGCGGGAATTCTGGGGGTGGCCGGCGGCAGCAGCCTGGATCAGCCGGGCACGGCCGCTTTGATTGTCTACGTTGATGAGACGAAGGCCCGGGTGAATGTTCCGCTGTTGGTCGATGGGGTGCGCACGCAGGTGATCGCTACAGATACGGCCGCGTTGGCACGGGATACGGCTCCAAGGACGCCGGTGGCAAAGAGTGGGATTTCGCTTTCCGCGAATGTTCTGGCGGGGGCGCAGGCAGTGGTGCAGCAATACAGTGCGCAGTTGCTGAAAGACCCGTCGATTTTTGGCGTTGGCGTGACGCAGAGTCTGGATAATCCCTCGGATCCCGCGCTGTTGGTGCTGGTTGATCCGAAGATTGCTCCGCTGGCGACGCCGGCGACGATTGGCGGTATGCGGGTGCGGTATATGACGCTGAACCGCTTCCATGTAACGGAATCGAAGTATGCAGCAGCGAACGCTGCGCCAAGCTGTGCGCTTAAGAAGATGGCGGGCGTGAGAAGTTCAGACCGCGGCCGGCTCAGGCCGTGATGGAAAGAAGACTGTAAAGACGGTTCCGCAGGATTTTCCGTTTTCTGCGCGAGAACGGCTGCGCACGCGAATGGAACCATCGTGCTTGCCGATGATTTCCGCGCTTACCCACAGACCGAGGCCGGTTCCGGTAGCTTCTTTGGTTGTAAAAAACGGCTCGAAAATGTGGCGCTGCACTTCTTCGCTCATCCCCGATCCCGTATCCGCAACGGTGATCCGTACTCCGGTCTCTTCAGGCTGCCGCAGCGAGCGGGCGTAGCGCACACGCAGCGAGAGGCGGCCCCCGCTCGGCGTCATGGCGTCCATGGCGTTGCCGATGAGGTTGGCGAAGAGCTGCCGCAGTTCTCCTGCGAAACAGAAGAGCTGCACACCCGGAGCGTAGCGGCGACATACCTCAACCTGCAGAGAAGCTATGCGACCGTGATGCAGCGTGAGCACGGATTCCACCAACTCAGACACGTTGGACATAACGGGCAGCGTCGATTGGCGGTAGAAGCGCAGCGTCTGCTGCGTGATCTCTGAGACGCGTGCCACTTCATGCACGGCCAGCTCAACATAGCCGGTGGATTCGGCGTCCAGCGAACCCTGACCGATCAAAAAAAGCAGGTTCGTCACCGCTTCCAAGGGATTGTTGATTTCGTGCGCAATCGATGCGGCGAGGCGTCCGGCGGCGGCAAGCTTTTCTGAACGGCGCAGGGCATCTTCGGCACGGCGGCGCTCGGTCGTCTCAACGAGAATCATGCCGGCCCAGCGCACGGCGTGCGTTCCGGTGCGCACCGGATATACGTTCGTGAGCCAGCTGCGACCAGCGCCGGGTTCAGGGCCAATTTCGCGAACCAACTCCAGGTTCTGCACGGCGTGGCCGGACTCAAAAACCGACTCAATGCTCTCGGCGACCAGCTGGGCTGTGTTGCCGGTGAATACCTCGTCCACGGTCCGCCCAAGATGGCGGCTTACGGGCATATTGTTCATGGTGGCCATGAACTGATTGACGCGCACGAAGCGGAGATGACGATCGAAGAAGGCGAAGCCTATGGGAGCATTGGCCAGCATGGAGTCCAGCAGAGCGAGGGTGTCATTGAGTCCGTCACGCTGTTCCTGAATGGATGCGACCATGAGATTAAAGGCCATAGTGAGGTCGGCAGCCTCATTGGCGCTGGTGACAGCCAGTGGGAAAGATGCGGTGTCTTCCGGATCGCGAATGAGCTGGCGGGTGGCCCGCATGAGCACGCCGATGGGTTTTGCGATCGACTTGGCCATGAGGCTTGCAAAAACAGTGCAGCCAGCGACGCCGAAGATGGCGGACAGCAGCGTGACGGTGAGCAACTTGCGGAGCTGGATTCGATCCATCGTGTCGTCGGGGTAGATCCAGACAAGGGCTTTCATGGCTCCGCTTACGCGCACGGGTGCGACTGCTTCCCGGGTTCGGTCGTTGATGGAAAAGATGACGGGCTTGCTCAGGTCGCGCAGGTAGACGCGCTCGCGGGGCGATAGCGTGAGCTTACCCTTCATTTCAGGATCGCTGCTGAACAGGGTGCGGCCCTGCAGGTCGGTGATCTGCACAGCGTGGATGCTGGGAGCATCGCGCGCGGCGGTCATGATGCGATCCAGCGTGGAGTATTGATGGTCTTCCATGGCAGCGCTGCCCTGAATGGCAAGCAGCGAGGCCTGATATTCGAGACGGCGATCGGTGCGGTTTTGCAGCTCCCGGCGTTGTTCGCGTACGAGCACGAGAGATACGACGGCGAGCACGAGGATCTCAAAGAGAATCAGACCGCTCATGAGCTGGCCACGGATGGTGCGTGGTTTCAGCAGCGGCATACCGAACCATTTTGATGTGACAACACGATCACTCCGCTCACAAGGCCGCGACCTCCGGTTGTTTTCCCTCGGGCAGCTTGCGCTTCAGATCGTCCGCAATCTGCCGCCCGTGAAAGCGGCCATTTTCAATAAAGATTTCATTGGTGCGCGAACCAGCCACGATGACACCGGCGAGATAGACTCCGGGAACGTTGCTTTCAAGACATGCGGCATCGCAGGCGGGAAGGCGATCCTTGCCTTCGAAGCGCACGCCGAGCGCGGTCAGGAAGTCGAAGTCGGGGTGGTAACCGGTGAGGGCGAAGACGGTGTTGTTGGGGAGGGTTCGCTTACCATCGGGGGTTTCGAGGGTAACAGCGTCGCGGCTTATTTCTGCTACGCGACTGTTGAAGTGGGCTGCTATTTCGCCATTTTTGATGCGGTTTTCGATGTCTGGGAGAATCCAGTACTTTACGTGTCTGTGCATGCCGGGGCCGCGATGGACGAGGGTGACGCGGGCCCCATGGCGCCAGAGCTCCAGGGCAGCGATGGCGGCTGAGTTTTTGCCTCCGATTACGACCACATCGAGATCATAGTAGGGGTGGGGATCGTCATAATAGTGATGGACTTTGGGCAGCTCTTCGCCGGGGACCCCGAGATAGTTGGGGAGATCGTAGTATCCCGTGGCCACGATGACTTTTTTTGTGCTGAAGGTTTCCGTGCGACTGAAGGTGTCTTTGGTAAGGACCTGAAAGTTGCCGTCGCTGCCGGTGACGGATTCGACGAGCCGGTAGAGGCGCGCGTCGAGCGCGTAATGCTCGGCTACCTTGCGGTAATACTCCAGCGCTTCGTTGCGGACGGGCTTCTGGTTCGGGCTGGGGAACGGGATGTCTCCGATTTCGAGCAGCTCCGGCGTGGTGAAGAAGGTCATGTGAGAGGGGTAGTGGAAGATGGAGTTGCAGAGGCACCCCTTGTCTATCAGGACACTCCGGAAACCAGCGCGCTGCGCCTCGATGGCGCACGCCATTCCGGTTGGGCCTGCGCCGATGACCAGAACATCAAAGTTTTCCGCGTCTTTCGCTGAGTTTCTGACCTGGCCGTTCATCTTTCTAGATTAGACGATCGGGTCGAGTAATCGCTCGCGCGGGGAATTGGGTGGGTTCCGGCTCCTATAATTGAGACACATGGCTACGATCAGGCAGAATGATTTGATTCAGAGCGTCGCGGACGCGCTGCAGTACATCAGCTACTACCATCCGGCGGATTACATCCGAAATCTGGCGCGTGCGTATGAGATGGAAGAGTCGCCGGCAGCGCGCGATGCGATGGCGCAGATCCTGGTGAACTCGAGGATGTGCGCGGAGGGTCACAGGCCGATCTGCCAGGATACGGGTATTGTGACGGTGTTCCTGAAGATCGGCATGGACGTTCGCTGGGATGCGGATTTGACCGTGGAGGAGATGGTGAATGAGGGCGTGCGTCGGGCCTATCTTCACCCGGACAACAAGCTGCGGGCTTCGATTCTGGCCGATCCGGCAGGAGCTCGGCGAAGTACGCGCGACAATACTCCGGCGGTGGTAAATGTGCAGCTGGTGCGCGGGGGCGAGGTTGAGGTTACGGTCGCGGCCAAGGGCGGAGGGTCGGAGGCAAAGTCGAAGTTTGCGATGCTGAATCCTTCGGATTCGATTGTGGAGTGGGTGTTGAAGACGGTTCCGACGATGGGCGCGGGGTGGTGTCCGCCGGGGATGTTGGGGATTGGGATTGGCGGCACGGCGGAGAAGGCGATGCTGATGGCCAAAGAGGCTCTGATGGAGCCGATTGACATTCAGGACGTGATTGCGCGCGGGCCGAAGAACAAGCTGGAGGAGATGCGGGTTGAGCTGTACCGTAAGGTGAACGAACTGGGCATTGGCGCGCAGGGGCTGGGCGGTCTGACGACGGTGCTGGATGTGAAGATCCTGGATTATCCGACGCATGCGGCGAACCTTCCCGTGGCGATGATTCCGAATTGCGCAGCGACGAGGCATGCGCACTTTGTTCTGGATGGGTCGGGGCCGGTGGCGCTGGAGCCTCCATCGCTTTCGGACTGGCCTTCGATTACGTATGACGTGTCTACGGCCAGGAGGGTGAATCTGGATACTGTGACGCGCGAAGAGGTTGCCGCCTGGAAGCCGGGCGAGGTTCTGCTGCTGAATGGCAAGCTGCTTACGGGGCGCGATGCGGCGCATAAGCGCATGACGGACATTTTGAATCGGGGAGAGAGGCTTCCGGTGGACTTCACGAACCGCTTTATCTACTACGTTGGGCCGGTTGATCCGGTGGGCGAAGAGGTGATGGGACCGGCGGGGCCGACGACGGCGACGCGCATGGACAAGTTCACGAGGCAGATGCTGGAACAGACGGGACTGCTGGGCATGGTGGGCAAGGCGGAGCGCGGTCCGGCCGCGATTGAGGCGATTCGGGATCACAAGGCTGTGTATCTGATGGCGGTTGGCGGCGCGGCTTATCTGGTGTCGAAGGCGATCAAGGGCTCGCGCGTACTGGCGTTTGAGGAACTGGGCATGGAGGCGATTTACGAATTTGAAGTGCAGGATATGCCGGTGACCGTCGCGGTCGATTCGGCGGGTGTTTCTGTGCATCAGACCGGGCCGAAGGAATGGCGGGCGAAGATTCTGTCGCGGATTGCAGGAGTGCCAATTCTTGCATAAGGAGTTTCTGGATGGCTGAGACGCGTCGGGAGAAGGATTCGCTGGGGTTTGTGGAGGTGCCTGCGCGGGCTTATTACGGGGCGCAGACGGCTCGGGCGGTGGAGAACTATCCCGTTTCGGGGATGCGGGCGCATGCTGCGCTGATTCGGGCGATTGGGATGGTGAAGTATGCCTCGGCGGAGGCCAATCGCGCGCTGGGTTTGGTGGATGCGGAGCGGGCGGATGCGATTCTGGCGGCTGCGCGCGAAGTGATCGACGGCAAGTGGGACGCGGAGTTTGTGGTGGATGTGTTCCAGGCGGGTGCGGGCGTCTCGTTTCACATGAATGCGAACGAGGTGGTTGCGAACCGGGCGAATGAATTGCTGAACGGCTCGCTGGGCGAGTATGCGCGGGTTCATCCGAACGACCATGTGAATTATGGGCAGTCGACGAACGATGTCTTCCCTACCGCAATGCGGCTGGCTGCGTTGCTGGAGCTGGAGACGCTCTATCCGGTAATGGATGGGCTGGCGACCAGCTTTGCGACCAAGGCGAAGGAGTTCGACGGCGTGTTGAAGTCGGGCCGGACGCATATGCAGGATGCGGTTCCGATTCGGCTGGGGCAGGAGTTTGCGGCTTACGGCGTTGCGGTTGCTAAGGGCCGCGCGGCGCTTTCGACTGCGGCGGATTCGCTGCGCGAGCTTGGACTGGGCGGATCGGCGGTTGGGACTGGGATCAATACGCATCCTGAGTATCGGGCGCTGGCGGTTGCGAATCTGGCTCGTGTTTCGGGGCAGAGGCTGCTTTCTGCTGAGGACATGCGCTGGGCGATGCAGTCGAATGCTTGCATGGGCGAGGTGAGCGCGGCGCTTCGAGCGGTTGCGCTGGAAGTGATTCGCATCTCGAATGACCTTCGGCTGCTTGCGTCGGGGCCGAATACGGGTTTGGCGGAGATCAATCTGCCGAGCCTGCAGCCGGGATCGTCGATTATGCCGGGGAAGATCAATCCGGTGATGGCGGAGCTGGCGGCGATGGTGAGTTTCCAGGTGATCGGCAACGACGCGGCGGTTGCTTACGCGGTGCAGGCCGGACAGCTGGAGCTGAACGTGATGATGCCTGTGATGGCCCACAATGTTTTGCAGAGCATTTCGATTCTGACGAATATGCTGCGGGTGTTCGATGAGCGGTGCGTCCGCGGGATTACGGCGAATGTGGAGCGGTGCAACTTTTATGCGCAGAGCACGGTTTCGCTGGCTACGGCGCTGAACCCTTACATTGGCTACGCGAAGGCGGCGGAGATTGTGAAGGAGTCGGTGGCTTCGGGTGATTCGATCATTTCTCTGGTTCGAAAGAAGGGGCTTTTGAGCGAAGCGGAGATAGCGGAGATTCTTGATCCGATTACGATGACCGATCCACATTCACCACTTGCTGCCTCCAAAAATCGGGACAAACTTTCTACGAAGTGACTTTGTTTTCCTGCAATATCCGCTCGACTCTTTGCAGGTCCTCTTCGGTGTCGACTCCTATTGTGTCGTAGGGAGTTTGGGTTACGTAGATGTCGATTCCGTTTTCGAGGAACCTCAGCTGCTCTAGTTTTTCGGTGGCTTCGAGGGTGCTAGCTGGGAGTTTTGGGAACTGCTGGAGCGCGGCTTTGCGGTAGGCGTAGATGCCTAAGTGCTTGAAATATTGTATTTTACCTTGCTGGTCGCGATCGTAGGGGATGGTGGCGCGGGAGAAGTAGAGGGCTCGTCCGCTGGCGGCCGTGACCACCTTTACGGCATGGGGGTTGTGGATCTGGTCGGGGTCGCAGGGGGTGGCGAGGGTGGCCACGGCTGCCTGCGGGTTGGCGAAGGGCTGGAGGAGCGCGTCGATATGTTCGGGACGGAGCATGGGCTCGTCTCCCTGGATGTTGACGTAGATGTCCGCCGGAATGGACTGGGCTACGGCGTGGACGCGATCGGTTCCGCTGGCGCAGTCGGCGGGGGTGAAGACGGCGGGCAGGCTGTGCTGCTGGGCGTAGGCGAGGACTTCTTCCGAGTCGGTTGCGATGAGCACCTGGTCGAGCAGCGGACAGGCGCGGGCGCCCCGGTAAACCCAGGCGAGCATGGGCTCGCCGGCGATTTCGCGCAGGACTTTGCGGGGCAGGCGCGTGGAGCCGAGGCGAGCGGGAATGACGGCGAGGGTTCGCGGGCGGGCGGATGGTTGGGTCAAGTTCGAGTGTCTCCCAAGCGAGTTTACCTTGCCGCTGGTTTGAAATGTCCGCGGACCCCGCTCAAGTCCCCCGCTCAAGCCGAAGAGCGAGGCTTGAGTGAGGAACTTGCGCTGCCATCTTCGATCGGTTACTTTTGCGCCTCGCCACAATCAAGGTGTTGATTGCCGTGATAATCGGTATAGATTTCCCTTGGCATCGGTTACGAGACCGGTTGGCTGCTGCTGATAGTTATTGGGCGTGGGGCTGAAGGTCTGCAGGACCGTCGGTGACTGCGCCATCGATGCCGATGTGCCAAGAATAAGTGAAAGTGCGCAGGGGAGGTAGCTGGTGTGCTTGAGGAGTTTCATGGCCCGTTCTCCTCCGAGATGTGATTTGGACACAGAGCATGGCTCCGGCTCGCGGCTGGAGCAAGCACATTCTTGAATCATTCATGGTGAATTGTTCTCAGGGTAGATCTTGATCCAGTGAGTCCTTACCTGTGGTCTCATTCTCCTGCCATTCCAATTGAACACGATCAGGTTGGTCTGCTGCCTTGGCATGTGGCAATCAATACAGTTCGCTGAGACCGGGTGGTCGGGGTTTGAGAATGTGGCGGAGTCAGGTTTGTGGCAGCTGAGACACCGCTGGGAAAACTCAGTCAGATTGTGTTGCGTGACATGAACATCGTGGCAGGTGAGGCAGGTCATATTCGAGGAGCGGAAGCAACGGCTCTTCTCCAGCATGCCCACCTGATTACCATGAAGATCCGGTGGGGCGTCGGGATCGGGCGGCGGAAAACTAATGAACTTATCCAGCGGATCACCGGGACGGTAGGAAAACGCCGGCAGGAGAGACTGGCCAGGTCCGGCATGACACCAAGCACAAAGATCCATTTGGCGGTCTCGCGAGAATCGCGCCGGATTCAGTATGGCGGTCGTTGACGGAGGAACCGACTTCGATGTCTCCCGCTCAACGTGTGCTCGTCCCGGCCCGTGGCACACTTCGCACTGGATGCCAAGCGAGTAGCCCACGATGCTATAGCGGTTGGGGAGCGGCGGGAGAGCCTTAAAATAAGTTGCGTGACACTCCAGACACCGTGGAATGATCGGCCGGTCGAAATCGGCGAATCCATCACGATAGCCAGGACTATTTACCCAGCCCAGGTCCGCCCAATATGAGACTGGCAGCTGAAAAAGCTGATCCTCGTCCCAGTACAAATAAGTTTGACCCTTTTCTCCGGATCCAATCACCACAGCAATGCGCTCTGTGCGCGAGGTTGTGTGGGGAGGTGCTCCTAATACTGCCGTCTGAAAAAATTCAGATCCCTTCCCATCGTTGCGCCGCTCATCCATTCTGAAATAAAGATCCGGATTCGACGTTCTCAGGACGTTGCTGCCCGGTGTGAACTTACCAAGAATGGAGTTTTCGGCCGGCGCCATGGAAGTCAGATAGTGCGTCGTCTGGTGAAAGGAATGGACCTTGTCTGCATGACAGGATTGGCAAATAGCATCGCCTACGTACCCATCCCGCGCATGGTTCCCTGCCTCGATTACCGAGGCGGAGTGGGCATGGTCCACTTGAAGTGGACCATGCCAGCGTGGCTCAGCGCACAGGGGTACGGCCAGCACCACAGCAATGACGATCGTGAACACTCGATTCGTGCTTCGGGGGCATGCCACTGACCGATATAGTATCCCGGCAACGCCGAGCCTGTCGCAGGCGGGCTCCCGCCGGGTGCGAAATCTTATTCCACGCGTTGGCTTTTGCGGTTCGAACGATCGTCAGTCTCGGTTCAGGGCGTGGGATTGGGGTCGATCCAGTATTCGCTTCTGGATTGCAGGCGGAGGTCGGGGTGGTCGTTCAGTTTGAGGTTGAGGACGTGGAGGCCCGGCGTGGGGGTGGTTGGCGTGAAGCTTAGCACGTAGTAGTTGGGTACGTCGTGGGAGACGGCGATGAGGGCTCGCTGGAGGGTTCGGGGGTCGTGGAAGCGGAAGAATTCGCCTCCGGTAAGATGGGCGATGGACTCGGCGGTGTTTTTGCGGAGAGAGTCGCGGGCGGTGAGAAAGGCCATGGTGGCGAGGCGCAGGGGCGGGGCGAGATCGCTGATGCAGTCGAGCATTTGCTTGTCGTAGTGGCCTTTGTATTCGGGGTCGGCTCCCTGGCGAGCGAAGCAGCCATGGGGAGGGCCGGGCTCGTCGGGGCGGCTGAACTTTGAGGCTTCGTGGGACACGGCGGAACGGGTGCTGGAGAATCCGAAGCTGTACATGGCGGTGTTGGTATTGCTGATGAGGCGGAGCGCGTCGTTAAGGGTGGTGCTGGTGCTGCCCTGGTCGATGGTTTCGCTGAGGAGTAGGACGGCGCGGCGATAGCTGGTGGGCTGGGTGCTGAGCTGGTGGACGGCGAAGGCGATGGCATCGAGGATGGAGGCTCCCTGATCGCCGGCGGCGAGGTGGTTGAGCTGGCGGGAGGCTTCGTCGGTATCGGGGGTGAAAGGCAGGATGAGGCTCGGGGTGCTGTCGAAGGCGATGACGGCAACGCGATGGGGGACGTTGCCAATGATGGCGTCGAGGATGGGGCCGAGCTGGCGGTAGTCGGCGAGGTGACGGGCTCCCGCTCCTCCAATCTCAACGGCGATGGCGAGAGCGAGAGGCTGGGAGTCGGTGTCGGGCACGAGGTGGATGTGCTGCGGGGCTCCGTTGTCAGAGAGGGTGAAGTCGTCGGCGGTGAGAGCGAAGACGACTTGTCCGGATTTGGTGGTGACGAGCGCGGGGACCTCGACGAGGTTGGAGCGCACGGTGAGGGTGGTGGTTCCGGTGCTTTGCTGGGCGCGGAGTGCGGGTGCGGCAAGGCAAAGCAGGAGCGCAAGCGTAAGAGCGGGGCGCATGGACTGATTTATTGTACGGGCGGGGCGCGGATGGGTTGAATTGCACAGGAAGATTGACGCTATAATTCGCCACGCCGGGAATAGCTACTTAAGGTTCCGGCAGAAGAAGAGGTGAATCTATGTTAGGAGAACTGATCAGCGAAACCAAAGGCAGGCGACTGGTAAGACGGGTTCTTTCGACGGAGCCGCCAACCGCGGAGGTTTCATTTGAAGACAGCGGCCACCTACTCGGTGTTCCGGTCACCGGAATGGGCAGCTATACATCAGTCGTCAGTGCGGATGGCTCGATTTTTGGCCAGGGCCAGGGGATGAGCATGACGCAGGACGGCGAGGCGATTACGTGGAAGGGCGTGGGGCAGGGAAGGTTCGGACCGGGTGGCACGGTGAGCTATCGCGGCATGCTGTTCTTCCGGACCACGTCGCAGCACAAGAAACTGGCGCGGATCAACAATGCCTGCGGCGCCTTCGAATATGACGTAGATGCCTCGGGTAACACTGTCGCCAAAAGCTGGGAATGGAAATAGGACAGAATAGCTCAGAGTTTGGGCCCTGGTTTCAAAACCTCCCCCTTTTTTGACCCTCCTTCCCTGGCTTACTCGCCCTCTCAATCCAGCGGAATCCGCCAATGGATGGGTGCGGAGCGCTGTGGAAATTGCGCCTTGACCATGCTTGCCAATGCCAGGCGGCGAGCTTAGTATCATGGCGCTCTCTTTTCGCTCCCCCCCAAAAAATCCAAAATACCGGCTCGTCACCGATCAGGTGCGAGCTATCCATTGGAGGAACCCATGCCTAATGATTTGCGAGCTATTCGTAATGGAACATTCCACAACTACCGTCAGCAGATCCTGACCGGACTTGCCGTGCTCTTGTGGTGCGGCGCTTCCGGCGTGGCTTGTGCCGCGACGCTGTGCGTGAACCCGCATGGAACGTCCGGCTGCAAGTCCACGATCAGCGCCGCGGTTGCGGCGGCGTCAGCGGGCGACACGATTCTGGTGGCAAGAGGCACCTATAAGGAACAGGTCATCATTACCAAGACAGTGGCTTTGATGGCGCAAGGCAATGCGCAGCCCGTGATCGATGCGACCGGGCTGTCCAACGGCATCTTTGTGAACGGCATGTGGGCCGCACCGAATCCAGGAGTCGCCAATGTGCTGGTGTCGGGCTTCAGGATCGAAAACGCGAACTTTGAAGGCGTTCTGGTCGCGAACGCTTACGATACCGTGCTGGTGAACAACGAAGTGGAGGATAACAACCGGTCGCTGGATATTTCTGCCGGGACATGTCCCGGCATCCCGGCGTTTGAAACCAACGAGGGCGACGATTGCGGGGAAGGCATTCACCTGATGGGGGCGGTTCACTCCTCGGTAATACGCAATGAAAGCGCGTATAACTCAGGCGGAATTCTTATCACAGACGAAACCGGCGTGAGCGGAAATAACCTTGTCAGCGGCAACCGCATCCATGACAATCCATATGACTGCGGAATCACATTGGCGTCACATGGGCCTGCGACCAGCGTGATTCCGACGGCAACCGTATCTTATGGCGTGATCAGCAATACGATTGCGGACAATGTCTCCCAGCACAACGGCTATGAGGTTCCAGGCGCGGGAGCGGGAGTGGGAATCTTCGCGCCGTTTCCCGGCACCACGGCGGCAGGCAACGTTGTGATCGGCAACGAACTGCTAGACAATGGGCTGCCGGGAGTTACGATGCATAACCACGCCGCTGCGCCCGCTCCGGCGCCTCCGATCAATCTGAACGACAACGTGATTACCGGAAATTATTTCTCCGGCAACGGAGCAGACACGGCAGACGCAGGGACATCCGGCCCCACCGGAATCAACGTCTTCAGCGTGGCACCGATCACGGGAACGGTGATCTCGCAGAATGTGTTTGAGGATGAGGCAATTAATGTCGCTTTCAGCGCACCCACGGGCGAGGTCAGCGCGCACTTCAACAACTTCAATAATGCGGGGATTGGCGTTGAGAATCTGGGCACCGGCACGGTGAATGCGACCGAGAACTGGTGGCATTGTCCATTCGGGCCGGGCGCAAAGGGATGCGCGAGTATATCCGGGCCGGGAGTGGCCTTCTCACCGTGGCTCACCACGCCGTGGATCAACGTTCCGCTGAGCAACAGCTGGTAGCTCGACCCTTTAGGGCAGAGGTTATTCTTACAACCGGATCTTCCAAGATCCGGCTATTTTTTTCGTGCCTTGTTAAGGTTTCTTTTTGGCGCTGGGGGTGAAGCGGCGGAAGATGAATTCCTGCGCAAGGGCGTCGGCGATGCGGGCGCCGGTGGTGATGAGGGTTCCTTCAAAGACGAGGCTTGGGCCGCGATCGCTGGACGGGTAATAGAGGTTGGAGATTGAGGCGGAGACGAGGTCACCGCCGATGCTGGAGATGTTGAACTGGTTGCGACCGTTGTCTCCCTTGCAGACGAAAGGACTGGCCATGGCGTGCAGGATGCGGGAGTGTATGGTTCCGGTGCCCTGATAGAAGTAGCGCGGGTCCTGGTGAAAGAGCGAAGGCAGGATGGCGCCACCGAACATAATGTCGGTGACGCTGTCGGCATAGCCAGCTCCGACACGCTGGCCGTAGCCAGCGAGTCCCTGCTGGTAGTCGGGCGTGTCTCCTGCCTGGTCGATGCCAGCGAAGAAGAAGACGGCGGCGAAGTTGATGGGATCGACGGAAGTACGGAGGGCAAGCTTGTATTTGAGCTTTGTGGTGAGCGGGACGGGATGGGGCGTGTAGACGGTGTAGAAGTTGGGGAAGACGCCGAGGACGCGCTGCTTTTCTGCGACTTTGACATCGTGTGTAGCGATCTGCTCGTCGGAGAGGGCGGTGACGGTGGTCTGGACGACGGAGAGCTTGAGGCTGATGGCGGCGAGGTCAAGCTGCTGGCCGGGATCGAGAATGATGGGCTGCGAGGTCCAGTCGGCGAAGTCTTTGGCCCGGACAGTGAGGCGGTAAGCAGCAGTGGGGCGGAGGTTTTTGAAGGCGAAGAATCCACTGTCGTTGGTGGTGACGGTGGCGTGATCAGCAGGAGTTGGCCCGTTGATGATTACGGTCGCCGCGGGGACGGCGTCGTTGTCGACGTCGGTGACGGTGCCGATGATGCTTGCGGGCTGCGGCTGAGGCGCAGAGACCTGCTGGCCAAACGCGAGGAGTGGAGAGAGAGCGAGCGTGCAGGCCAAGAAGGCTTGATGAATGCGCATAGAGATGAGACGTGATGTAAGAAGGATGGTCAAGTTCGAGAGAAAGTCTCACCTCCGGGCGATTCTTTACCACTTTTAAACACGCCTCAGGGGCTAACGGCCCTGAACTTACGACGGTTTGCGACCTGGCTGCAGTAGTGCTCCGATCCTAAGCCGCTTATGTCGAGACTTCAGTTCCCCGCGTGCGCGATGGCAGAGGAGGCATGATCGTCGGCGTGGAAGAGGGCCCAGGGATTGCCCTTCATGTCACGGAGCAGCGGGGCTTCCCAGGCAAATTGGGGATGCGCGGCGAGGAAGGGCTTGACGAGAAAGGGTTCGCCGCAGGGGCGTCCGCTGCGGGCGTAAAAGGACATGTGGCTGACGAGGGCGCTGTCGGCGGCTTTGGCGTTGACGGCTCCGCTGGGGCTGAAGGGCGGTGTTCCCCACTCGGGGACTCCGCGCGGAGAAAGATCGATGTGGCCGCAGAGGGTGCGCTCGTCGGCTCCTTTTTTGCCGGTGTAGGCATCGACGTGGTCGGCGAGAAATTTCTCGGCCAGCTTGGCGTCGATCTGACCTTTGTATTGGGCCATGAGCTCGTTCCAGCGCTTGTGGCGCGCGTTCATGGAATTGCTGGGGTCGTTGGGATCGAAGTCGGTTTCTTCCTTGATGAGGGTTGGGTCGCTGGGAAAGTTGGAGCCGACAAAGTATCCATTTTTGGTGCGCCAGAGGCGATGGACTTTGAGGCCGAGCTCGAGGCGGGCGACTTCGTTGGTGCGGTTATCGGCGATGAGCCAGTCGTTGGCGTAGCCTCCGTTGTTGCCGGCGAGCATGATGCGCTCGAAGTCGTCGATGCTGGCCGAGTACTGCATGGCTTTGCGGGCGCGGACGAACTCGGGCACGCCGTTGGGATCGAAGCCGGTGAAGCCGGTGATGGTGGTCTCCGTGATTTCAATTCCGGCGGAGTTGATGCCGAAGTCGTCGCCGCTGTCGATTTTTCCAGGGAAGCCATCCATGAGGATGTGGTAGCCGTGCTCGGGCGCGATGTCGAAGATGATGCGCCAGTCTTCGCCGGCCATAAAGGGATACCACATGCTGTGGGCGATGACGGGATGGTGGTCGCGGGTCCAGTCTCCGGTGGCGACGAAGGCGCTGCAGTTGCCGGGAGCCTTAAGGTCCGCAGAGTTTTTGATGTGCTGGGTCTGCTGGAGCCAGGGGACGTAGTACTGCGGCGTTTCGAGAAAGCCGTTGATGGCGATGACGTCCCAGAGATCGATGTTGTGAATGCCGTGTGCTTTGAGGCCTTCGTCTATCCCTTGCAGCTCTTCGCGGTATTGGGTTTCGATGTGGGGCCAGTAGATGTTCTTTGCCGTCGCGCGGAAGAAGTGCCAGGGGAGTCCGGTGCTGTGGGTGTTGTCGAGGCGGGCGACCTGGAAGGCCTGCTCGATTTCCGGCGCGAGCAGGTAGCCATGCTGGAAGCCGATTTGATGCGGCGTGCCGTGGAGGTGGACGTAGACCCAGTTGGCGCGCTCGAAGCGGTAGGCTCCTTTGAGGTCGGCCTGCTGCGCTGGTGTGAGGGCTTGTGCGTGGGTGAGCGGTGAGATCCAGACGAAGATGAGAGACGCGAGCAGCGCGCGGCGAACCAAATGCATCGAGTAGCCCCTTTGGTGCAGCGTACCGTTGCGGATGTGGAAAGGCAATGGGTTTTGTGGCGGGAGGAGCGTCGGGCCTTTCCTGCCCAAGGCAGAACCAGGCTTGCATGGGGCACTCCTCATGCGTGTGGTTGAGAAACCGCAGGTCCTTCGACTCCGTTTGGCGCGAGACCGCGCCAAACTCCACTCAGGATGACATTGTGGTTGGTTGGTGTTCATGGTTTTCCACGCTGTTGCGTAGGCGCGAAGCGCGAATGCCTGGACGGCGAGTCCCCTTGCGTGTGGTTCTGTTGAGCCTTTAAGGTTGTGCGTGGGCCTGAGCCCCTTGATTTTTCGTTTTGAAAGCAGGATGCGACGTATATGGCGAGTTCTTCTACTTCTACCGATCAGGACCTGGACTCTACCCTTCGCGAGAATCGCGTGTTTTCTCCTCCGGCGGCGTTTGCAGCGAAGGCGCATGTGGGAAGCGAGGCGGCGTATGAGGAGCTGTATGCGCGGTCGGTGGCCGATCCGGAGACGTTCTGGGCGGGGATTGCCAAGGAGCTGCACTGGTTTAAGCCGTGGACGACGGTTCTGGATTGGCAGGAGCCTTGGGCGAAGTGGTTTGTGGGCGGCAGGACAAACCTTTGCTACAACTGCGTGGA
>Ga0335075_10001274_pt1 | contig 41854 bp, 32 predicted proteins | sample Lox_Sample_24_FD_206723 | JGI IMG/M metagenome (GOLD analysis project Ga0335075, IMG submission 206723) | Soil microbial communities from Loxahatchee National Wildlife Refuge, Florida, United States - Lox_Sample_2.4 | ecosystem: Environmental > Terrestrial > Soil > Wetlands | place: USA...
CCCGCTGCAGGACAGCAATCCCGGCAGTAATCCGAATCCTAATTAGGGGCGCTGGATCCGGGCTCCTGCGATAGTTTCAAAGCGCTGGATCCGGGCTCCTGCCCGGCCCAGCGCTGCTTCGAGCAAAAAGCGTGGTTTTTGCTCGAAGCGCCGCCACCTGCGGCGGCGGGGCACGTCCCTGTGCCTGGAGGCGCACGTCTTGACGCTGGTGCGCGTGGGGTGATTTCGGCTACAACGCCGTCATGGCGTTGTTCGAGGTCGTCATCGCGCTGCTCCTCGTCGGGGCGGTGCTCTCACTCTGGGCAGACCGGCTGGGCGTGCCGTACCCGGCGTTGCTTGCGCTCGCGGGCGTCGCTCTCGCACTGATTCCCGCCGCGCCGCAGGTCGTCCTCGATCCGCAGCTCGCGCTGGCGCTCTTCGTGGCGCCGATACTCCTCGATGCGGCCTACGACGCCTCGCCGCGTGATCTGAAACGCAACCTCATCCCGGTAAGCAGCCTCGCCATCGCGGCGGTGGTGGTCACGATCGCCGCCGTCGCCGCCGTCACCCACCGCATCGTGCCCGGCATGAGCTGGCCGGCCGCCATGACACTGGGGGCCATCGTCGCGCCGCCCGATGCCTCCGCGGCTGTGGCCGTATTGCGCCGCCTGCGGCCGCCGCACCGCATGCTGGTGATCCTCGAGGGCGAGAGCCTGTTCAACGATGCAGGCGCCCTGCTCGCCTATCGCATCGCCGCAACGGCCGCCATGACGGGTGTCGTCGCGGGCTGGACGGTCCTGCCGCTCTTCCTGCTGACCTGCGGCGGCGGCGTGGTCGCGGGAATCCTCCTGGCGCGCTTCTACCTGTGGGCGACACGTCGCGTGCGGGACATTCCCATCTCCGTGATGCTGCAGTTCATCGGCACCTTCGGGGTCTGGCTGCTCGCCAGCCGCATCGGGCTGTCGGCGATCATCACCATGATCGCCTACGCGATGACCATTGCGCGCCGGGTCCCCGCCCGGATCGACGCCCGGCACCGGATATCCTCCTACGCGGTCTGGGAGGTCGCGGTGTTCGTGTTGAATGTGCTGGCCTTCGTGCTGATCGGCCTGCAACTGCGGGCCATTCGTACACGCGTACCGCACTCGCAGTGGCATGTGTACCTTTGGTCCGCGGCAGCAATATGCGCCACCGTCATCGTAGTGCGCTTCGCATGGGTCATGTCGTACGGCAAGTTCGCGCGCTGGAGGCTGCAGCGAAGGAGAGCGCGGGTTGCCGGTGCCGGCGGTGGGCGCGGCCGTCCGATGACCATGCCCACGCTGGGCGGCGGCCTGATCGTCTCGTGGTGCGGTATGCGAGGCATCGTGACCCTTGCGGCCGCCATGGCACTGCCGGACGGCTCTGCCTCCGCGCCCTTTCCTTACCGCGATTTCATCCTCTTCTGCGCGTTCGCCGTGGTGCTGGTCACTCTGGTGCTGCAGGGCATGACCCTTCGCCCCCTGATGGCCTGGGTCGGGCTGAAGGACGACGGGGCCGTGGACCAGGAGGTGCGCCTCGCCCGGGCGGAGACCGCTCGCGCGGCACTGAAGGCGCTCGATGGCCCGCATCCTTCTCCCGCGCTCGAGACGCTGCGCCGGGAATATGAGGCCCGCATACGCCTCGGGGAAGGTGAGCCGCGGGGCGCCCGGGCACCGGAGGCGGGCGCCACCCTGGCCGAGACGCTGCGGCGGGCAGTGGCCGCCCAGCGCAACGCCCTGGTCGAGTTGCGGGCACGCTCCATCATCGGCGACGACGCGTTCCATCTGGCGGAGGAGGAGATCGACCTGCTCGAGCTGACGGCCGACGAGCGGGTCAGGCCCGAAACCTGATTCCGCCAAAGGAGAGATGGGATTCCGGGGCGCAATACGGCAAAGTGACTGCACTACCCCCGGGACGCAGGTCTCCCGCCCAGGATCCTCCGTGAACGAAGCCGCAGCAAGCATGAGCCGGGCAAACGCCGCCGGCCGCACCGCCTTCTCGGTGCTGGCCGCGATCAGCTTCTGCCACCTGCTGAACGACATGATGCAGTCGCTGCTGCCGGCGCTGTATCCGATGCTGAAGACGTCGTACTCGCTGACGTTCGGTGAGATCGGAGTCCTCACCTTCACCTATCAGATCACCGCCTCGCTCCTGCAGCCGCTGATCGGGCGCTACACGGACAGCAAGCCGCGTCCGTATTCGCTGGCCACCGGCATGGGCTTCACCCTGGCCGGCCTCGCCCTGCTGGCGTCGGCGCGGACTTATCCCCTCCTCCTCGTGGCGGCCGCGATGATCGGCACCGGCTCCTCCGTCTTCCACCCGGAGTCCTCGCGGGTCGCGCGCATGGCCTCGGGCGGCAGGCACGGCCTCGCCCAGTCGGTATTCCAGGTCGGTGGTAACTTCGGCACGGCCATCGGGCCGCTCCTGGCCGCCTTCATCGTCCTGCCGCACGGGCAGGGCAGCGTGCTCTGGTTCTCGTGCGCCGCGCTGCTCGGCATCTTCGTGCTCGTCAACGTGGGCCATTGGTACAAGCTTCACGGGATGGAGCGCCTCAAGCCCCGCGCCGCCGGCGCCGGCGCCGGCGCGCATGGGGCGCCCACCCGCAGGCAGGTGACCATCGCCATCAGCGTCCTGCTCGCGCTCATCTTCTCGAAGTATTTCTACCTGGCGAGCCTCACCAGCTACTACACCTTCTATCTGATCAGCCGCTTCCACGTGTCTGTGCAGGCCTCTCAGGTGTATCTCTTCGTGTTCCTCGGCTCCGTGGCGCTCGGCACCATATTGGGTGGGCCGGTGGGTGACCGCATCGGGCGCAAGTACGTGATCTGGGGCTCGATCGTCGGGGTCCTGCCATTCACCCTGCTGCTGCCGCACGCCAATCTGCTATGGACGGCGGTGCTGACGGTTCCCATCGGCGTCATCCTGGCTTCGGCTTTCCCGGCGATCATCGTCTACGCGCAGGAGCTGCTGCCCGGCCGCACGGGCACCGTGGCGGGCCTCTTCTTCGGCTTTGCCTTCGGCATGGGCGGCATAGGCGCCGCCGTCCTGGGTAAGGTCGCCGACTCCTACGGCATCAACATTGTGTACGAGATCTGCGCATTCCTGCCGATCATCGGCCTGCTGGCGGGCTTCCTGCCCGATGTCGACAGCTCAGGTGGCATCAGGGTTGCCCGGAGCGAGCCACCTTCGGCGGAGGCATCAGTACCTGGGCGCTGAGATGCGTCCCCAATGTGAGCTGGTGGGGCACGCAGGTCGACCCGTAGTCGACCTTACGGGTCGTGAAGAGCGGCAGGAACGTCTCCTTGAACTGCTCGATCAGCTCGCAGTTGCCCTGGTCCTCGTAGGATGCGTTCGACGGCATCAGCACCACTTCCTTCCACTGAGCCTGCACGGGCGCACCCGTGCTCTTCGCCTTGGAGGCCTGCGCTGACGAGGCCGGCACGAGCACGTTCATGGTGACCCTGACGCCGGGGAAGGGAGTGGGTCCTTCCAGCCGTGTGCATGCCATCTGCCGCACCTTGAGATCCTGCGCGCCGAGCTTCCGCAGCATGCCGCGGATCTGCTCCTGCAGTCCGTCGCAGGAGTAGTGGGTCGTGAAGCCCTGGTAGATGAATTCGACGTGCTTCGGCACCCAGACGGCGTCCACGCTGTCCTGAGCCGCAGCCAGTGCCGGTACGGCGGCAAGAAGGACCGTGGCCGCAGCCGCCGAGGTCAATCGCAGAACGGATCCGACGAGGCTCATGGCAACACCTCCAGGTTTCTCACACGCCCATGGACATGCAACGCGCCGGCCGGGTTCCGCGTTGACCTCCCATCATAGTTGCCCAGGGATACACGTCCACTCCCGAATCATGAAGCTGCGCAAACGAGTCGCAGAGGCAGGTGCCCCGCCGCCGCAGGTGGCGCTTCAACCGAGATACTGCTGGCGCTGCGCGACAGGCGGCGGCGCATACTGGTACATCCAGGTCTCCGTCAGCGCCTGGCCGTCCAGGGACAGGTAGAGTCTCAGATCGATCGGCTGCTCGCTGTCATCGGGCACCAGGTCGAACATCGCGCGCCAGCCGTTGATCGGCAGCAGCGGCCGCGCGGAGGTGATTTCGACCTGTCCGCGCGAGGCGCTGATGACGGGAATCACCTTGGCGTCCGGGCCGAGCATGCCGAGATCGCCGCCGACGAAATCGATCACGAAGCGCCAGGCGAAGTGAGTGCGCTTCTGGCCGACCACTCCGCCAATGCCGTCGCGCGTCGCCTCCACGTGGGCGACCGGGGACTGGAACGGATTCTCCCGGCACCAGTACAGACGATAGCCGTAGAGGTATTCGCGCCCGGGCACGGACTTGTCCGCCGGGTTCCAGAACGCCACGATGTTGTCCATGGTCTCATCGCCGGTCGGGATCTCCACCAGCATGACACCGCCCTTGCCCCAGGGAGCCTTCGGCTGCACCCAGCAGTCCGGCCGCCTGTTGTAGAAGACACCGTCGTCCTGATACTGCGAGAAACGCCGCTCGCGCTGCATCAGCCCGAAGCCGCGCGGATTCTCGTCGACGTAGGTGTTGACCCGTACCGCGGCCGGGTTGACGAGCGGGCGCCAGATCCACTCGCCGGCGCCGGTGTTCATCTGCAGCCCGTCGGAATCGTGGATCTGCGGCCGCCAGTCGTCGTCCACGCGATGATCGTTCTCGCCGACCAGGAACATGCTGGTGCAGGGGGCGATGCCGAGGCGTTGGATCTCCTTGCGCGGATAGAGGGCGGCGTCGATATCCATCACCAGGGTATTGGCGACATCGATGATGAACCGGTAGGCGCCGGCGACGCTGGGCGAATCGAGAAGAGCGTGTACCGTGAGCAGCGAGGAGCCTTTCGCCGGCTTCTCGAGGTAGAAGGCGACGAAGTCGGGAAATTCCTCCGGCTGCGACATGCCGGTGTCGATCGCGAGGCCCCGCTGCGACATGCCGTACTGTCCGTCGCCGTCCACGGCACGGAAGTAGGAGGCGCCCTGGAACACCGCGCGGTCGCTCGTCCAGTCGGTGTGAAAGAGCACGTTGAAGCCGGCGAAGCCGAGATCCTTCGGCAGGTCCGCCGGCTTCAATCCCGACCGGCCGTAGTCGAACAGGGTCGGGTCGAATAGAATCTCCTGCGCCTGGCCGTTCTCCACCACGTGCAGGCGCACGGGCTTCGAGAAACTGAAGCCGAGATGATCGAAGCGGATGCGGAAGGAGAGGTCTTCCCCGTACCAGAGCGCCCGGTCGGGCCTGCAGACGATGGATTCCCACTGGTCCCAGGTGAGGTGCTGCAGCGCCGGCGGCAGCGGCTTGTACTGCTCCTCATAGGGTCCGATGGCCATCGAGCGCGCGAGCCCCTTGAGATCAGCGTAGCTGAAGGGCTCGGGCTTGCCGAGGAGCGTCACACCCTTCGCGGGCGGCGCGGGCGCCTTGCGGCGGTTGAAGACCCACGGCCAGGGCGCGAATCCCGCCACGGTGGAGCCGCTCGCGCGCAAAAACCCACGTCGATGCATCTGGCTGTTCCTCATTCGTTGACAGTCGGGAGCGCAGGCTGGAGAAGCCAGCGGCATGCCTGCGGCCGCAGCCCGGAAGGCTATTTTAGACCCAGCGTGACCGCTACTCTGCCGGCTGTGGCGCGCTGCGGCGATGCCGCCGTCACGTCCACGCGTCCCGCCGCGACGCCTCCGGCCGCAAGAATGGCTGATCGGATCGCCTGCGCGCGGCGCTGGCCGAGAGCCTGAAGGTCGGCGTCGGACACCTGGACGTGCTGCAGCAGCGCGGACTGCAGCTCGAGGATGGCGGGCTCGTAGGGCGCGGGCGGCACTTTCTGGGCCGCGGCGGGCAGCGGCGTCTTCGGGCCGAAGGCCTGCTGGTAGGCGGCGCGCAGCAGCCGGTAGTGCGTCCCGGGAAGCTCGAGCACCTCCCGGCCCACGGGCGCCGGCGTGGTTCGGGGGTGCCCCTCGCGCCGGGCCCCCGCACCGCCGCGGGCGAGGGTCAGCAGCTCATCCCGAAGTTGGCGCTTCGCCAGGGCCGGCTTATCGACATCCGACGCGTAGACGGCGGGCACCTGCAGCTGCAGTTGCGGACGCTGCGCGAGCGCTTTGGCCAGGGTTGCCACTTGGGCTTGCGCCGCGGGCAGGAGGGTCGCGCTGCCCGGCGCGAAGTCGATATGACTCATGTCCGACCCTCCGCCGAAAGCCCGCCCGAGCAAGGCGAAGGGTGCGGTGACCGCCCTCTCCAGCAGGTGCAGCAGCGCCTTGCCGATGAGCGGTCCCAGGCTGAACTGGGGATCGTTCAGGCTGCCGCTCACCGGCAGCCCGATCCGGATGACGCCGTCGCGGTCCTTGAGCAGGGCGACCGCCAGCCTCAGGGGCAGCCTGGTCGCGTGCGGGCTCGCCACCTGGTCGCCGAGCTGCAGCTGGTCGATGATGAACTGGTGATCGGCGTTCAGCCTGCCGTGATCCACCTTGTAATGCAGGTCGGCATCGAGCGTGCCGCTGGCGATTTTGTAGCCGGCGAAGCGCACGGAGTAGGGAGTCATTCGCGTCAGCTCGAGCCCGCGGAACTTCATGCTGATGTCGGTGTAGGTCGAGGCGGCGAGCAGATTCACCACGCCGCTGATGTCGACCGGGGCGTAGCGATCCACCTTCCCCTTGAGGTCGACGGCGGCGCGCGAGCTCGGGTCGGAGGAAAGGCCCTTGATCGTGCCGTGCAGGTCCTGGATGCCGGTCGCGAAGTTGGGTTGCATCGAGAAGTCGGCATAATCAGCGGTGCCGTTGGCGATCAGCACCTCGCCGATGGCCATCGGCATCGGCGCGGAGCGGGCGGGCGGCGCAGCCGGCGAAGCGGCTTTCGCCTGCCCGCTCTTCACGGGCGCGGCCTGCGCGTGCGTGCCGCGCGGATGCAGCGCCTCCGTCAGGTTGACAGTATGGTCCGCGCCGATGATGACCCGCGCGTACGGCGCCACCGCGACGATGTGGTCGATACGCAGACTCGCGGGCTTCGAGTCGTAGCGGAAGCCGAGGATGTGCAGGCCCTGCCACTTGACGAAATCCTGTTTCAGGTCGTCATCGACCGCACGCAGCTCCGCGACGTCGATCCGGCCGGCGGTGCTGAGCCGTCCCTCGGCGCTCCGGTCGATGTCGAGCGTGGCGCTCAGGTATCCGCTGGCCAACGTGAGCGCGGTGTACTTGCTCATGTAGGGTTGCAGCGGACGCAGATCGATGCGGCTCAGGGCCAGTTTCGCACTCATCGCCTGGGGCTGCAGCGCCCCCTCCGCAGTCAGGTTGATCCGCCCCTTGCCGTTGACCCCGGACTGCACCGACAGCTTGATCCGGCTCTGCGGCGAGCTGTCGTAGCCGGAGATCTGCGCCGACAGCGGTCCGAGGCTCAATTTGGCGGCGGGCCTGATTCCGCGATCCTCCAGGGACACCCGTGCGCCCTCGATGCGGATGTCCGGAGCGGCGATGCGCCACGCAGCCGCGGGCTGCGCGGGCTGCGGCGCAGGCTGCGCACCCGACGTGGCATCCGCCGCACCCGCTGACCGGCCGAGTAGCTCGAGCAGATTCAGCCTGCGGTCCCGATCGAGCCAACCCTCGATATCGGCGCCCGCGAGGGCGACCCGGCCGACACGGATGGAGTGCTGCTGCAGATCGATATGGGCGTCATCGAGAGTGAAGCGGCTGAGCTGCACATAGTCCGACGGGGCATGCCGCGGCCTCACACCGAGCCCGGTGACCTGCGCCTGCGGCACATCGATGGTCATCCTGACGCCGGGCGCGGCCGCGCCGGCCGGGCCGCCGTCGATGGCGAAGCTACCCTGCAGCGCCAGGGTGCCTCGCGAGATCTCGGCGGGCAGGAGCGGGCCGAGGTACGTCGCGACGGTCCGCGCGCCCAGGCCGTCGAGCCTGAGGGAGCCGTGCAGTGAGATCGGCTGCGTGCGGATCGTTCCCGTCCAGTCGAGCCGGCCCCCCTGGCCGATGGTGGCGGTCAGGTGATAGCTGCCCGCGGTATCGCCCGTGGTGCTGAAGCCCACGAGCTCGAATCCGATCGGATCGAGATCGAGGCGGAAGGGCGTGGGCCGCGAGTCGTCCTCGTAGGTCGCGCTGCCGTCCGCGACCGCGAAGCGGGCGACGAACAGCCTGAACGGCTTGGAGGCTGGAGCCGCAGCTTGCGGCTGGGCCGGCTGAGCCGGCTGCGCGAACGGCGTCGCGAGATCGGCGAGGTTGAGTTTGCCGTCTCGCCGCACCACCGCGTTGACGCGGGGAGCCTCCAGCTCGATGTCGTTCAGGCTCGGCGCCAGGTGCGCCAGGCTGGCGATCCCGACCGCGACCTGCAGGCGCGCGAAGGAGATCATCGGCCGGCCGTCGGTGTCCGGCAGCGAGAAGTCCGAGATGTCGAGCTTCCAGGTGAAGGGATTGAAGCTGACCTCGCCCAGCGTGAGCGTCCTGCCGAAGTCACGGGCGGCGAGTTGCTGGAGCTCCGAGCGCGTCCAGCGCGGCACCAGCAGGAAGCCCGCGGCGGCATACAGTCCCACGAGCCCCGCGATGACCGCCAGGATGACGAGCAGGCGTCGACCCCACACTCCGGACATGGAGCCACCTATGTTTGTTGCACCCCTCCGCCTGCAGTATACCCCGGATCAGTATCCCACCGCCCGGGCGGCTTCGGTGCGCGGATCGCTCGCCCCCAGGCGCTCGCCGGTGGCCGGATCGATCTCGATGCACTCGGCATCGCCCTCATCGCCGAAGGTGATGTGATAGCCGTGGGCCGCGAGCAGGCGCAGCGTATCGGGCGAGAAGCGGTCCGGCTCCATGAAGATCTCGTCCGGCATCCACTGCTGGTGGAAGCGCGGCGCCGCGACCGCCTGTTTGATGTTGAGTCCGTAGTCGGCGGCGTCGATCAGGACGTTGGCCACGGTCGTGATGATCGTCGGGCCGCCGGGGCTTCCGAGGACCAGCCAGAGTTTGCCGTCCTTCAACACCATGGTCGGCGTCATGGAGGAGAGGGGGCGCTTGCCCGGACCCACCGCATTGGCCGCCCCCTGCAGCACGCCGAACATGTTGGGCACGCCCACCTTGGAGGCGAAGTCGTCCATCTCGTCATTGAGGAGGAAACCGAGATGGCCCGCGGTCACGCCGGAGCCGTACCAGGCATTGAGCGTGGTGGTCACGGCAACGGCATTGCCCGCCGCATCGACCACCGAGTAGTGCGTGGTCTGATGCGACTCCGGAGCCTGCCCGAGCACCGGATGCGCCGCCGCATACCGCGTGAGCTGCGGAAAAGTGGTGGGCCGCTGCAGCCGCAGCGATGGACTCGCATCCTGCGGCTGGATGGAGCTGCGCCACGCCGCGGCGTACCGCTTGTCGAGGAGCAGCATCATCGGCGAATCCGTATACGCAGGATCGCCCATGAACTCCGCCCGGTCGAAGAAGGCGCGGCGGTAGGCCTCGGTGATCAGATGGATGGAAGCGGCCGAGTCGAGTCCCGCGCTCTTCAGGTCGTAGCCCTCGAGGATGTTCAACAGCTCGATGAGGACGATCCCGCCCGATGAGGGCGGCGGCGAGCTGATGACGGTGAGCCCGCGGTACGTGCCGGTGACCGGCTTGCGGTCGAACACCCGGTAGTCGGCCAGGTCTTTCGCGGTGATGAGGCCGCCGCCTTTCTGGATGAAATCGGCGAGCTGCCGGGCCATCGCCCCGGTGTAGAAGGTATCCGGATCACGCTCGATGCGCTCCAGCGTGCGCGCCAGCTCCGGCTGGCGGAAGACATCACCCTCGTGCCAGCCCTTGCCGCCGTTCTGGAAGATGCGCCGCGAATCGGCGAAGCCCGTCAGTCGGCTGTCGCGATCCAGCAGGCTGGCATCGAAGTAGCTCAGCGGATACCCCATCCGCGCCAGGCGGATGGCCGGGGCCATCACGCGGGCGAGTCCCAGCTTGCCGAAATGCTGCTCCGCATACGCCAGGCCCTTCACGGAGCCCGGCACGCCGATCGCCTTGTAGCCCACGGTGCTCAGGCCGGGGATCACGTTTCCGGCGGCGTCCTGGTACATCGTCGCCGTGGCCTTGCCGGGCGCGGCCTCGCGAAAATCGATGAAGTGAGTCGCCCCGTCATGCAGGCGGATCAGCATGAAGCCGCCGCCGCCGATATTGCCCGCCGCCGGGTGCGTCACCGCGAGCGCGAAGGCGGTCGCGACGGCCGCATCGATCGCGTTGCCGCCCTCCTTCATGATCTCGACGCCGGCCTCGGAAGCCAGCGCATTGCTGCTCGTCACCATGCCGTGCCGTGCGTGCACCGGCGCGAACTCCCCGCCGGTGTCGCGAGACGCACTCAGCGCCTGCCGGACCGGTGCGGCAGCGACCAGAATCAGCAGGGCAAGGAATGGAGATCGTGCCTTCATCGCACACCTTCGGATCGCCGGCGGATGGGTGAACGCGCAGTATAAGACAAGCGGCCCAGGGGTTGCCCCCTGGGCCGCTCATCGACCCGCCCGGGTTGCGGATCAGTCGCGGATGCCGGGCACCTCCGGCGAGATCGATACGAAGATCGGCTGCGTGCCCGCCGGGAAGGGAGCGGACATGGCGGTCAATTTGCCCGTGGTCGAGCTGATGGTGAATCCCGTTATGTTCGCCGTGCCCTCATTGGCGGTGTAGCCGAACCGGCCGCTGGGATCGATCGTGATGAACTGCGGCTCACTTCCGGCTCCGGTGCTGAAAGGGCTGTTTGCCAGGGCGGTGAGCATGCCCGTCGTGGCGTTGATCGAGTAGCCATACACTTCAGCACCCTGGCTGCTCGATACGTAGGCATACGGGCCTGCCGGGTCGAGTGCCAGGTAGATCGGACCGACGCCCGCGGGAGTGCTGCCCAGTGACGTCAGCAGCCCCGTGGCACCGATCGTGTACACCTGCACCGCGCCGGCGGTCGACCCATTGGCAACCGGGGCGTAGAGGTGGGTGCCGCTGGCATCTATCGTCAGATCCTGCGGATGCTCATCCGAAGCGACCGTGGGTGTCGCCATCGGAGTCAGCACGCCGGAGGCCACCGTGTACTCGGAGATGGTGTCCTCACCCTTGTTGGCCACGTAGGCGTACTTGCCGTTCGGCGTGAAGGCGATCCAGTCCGGGCTCGCTCCCGTCGCAACGGCGCCGCCGGCGAGAGCCGTCAGAGCGCCGGTGGTCGCGCTGATCGAGTAGCCGGAGACGGTGTTGGCCGTCTGATTCATGACGTAGAGATAATTGCCGTCGGGGCTGAATGCCGGAATCGCGCCCGCACCGGTACCGGCGGCGTAGGGGCTACCCGACAGGGCGGTCAGCGCGCCGCTCGAGCTGATCGAAAAGCCCGCGACTTTGCCATCGCCGGCGCTCGCGAGATACAGATGCGCGCTCTGCGCATCGACGGCGATGTCGGGATACGGTGAGCCCGTCGTAAATCCGGTGCTGAACGGGCTGCCGGCGACCGCGGTGAGCTGGCCGTTGGTCTGACTGATGGTGTAGGCGTAGATCTGCTTGCCGTCATTGCTCGCGGAGAACGCGAACATGCCGTTCGGCGACAGGGATACCGCGGCCGGTCCCGTACCATCCGCATACGGATTGCCGCCTACCGCCGCGAGCGCCCCGCTCGTCGGATCGATCGTGAAGCCATCGATCGTCCCGTCGGAATAATTCGCCACGTACGCGAACTGGGCGCACATGACGGTCACGCTCGTGACATTGGCGCTTGCTGTAGTGCCGCTGCCGTTCTCGACGACGCAGTATTGCGTGGGCGAGCTGGGCTGAGTCGACACGGTCACCGCGTACGGCTTGCCCGTGGCGACGGAGGTCTTGAAGGTGAACGAGCCGTCGGCCGCGACCGTGAGATTGTCGCCGCCGTTGTCCTGCAGCACGAGGCCTGTGCCCGCGAGCCGCGACACCGTTCCGCCGATCGTGACGCCCGTGGCCGTGGTCGTGCAGGAGACGGCAACAGTGGTGACGTTGGCACTGACGTTACCGGTGCCGTTCGTCACGGTGCAGGTCTGACCTGACGGTTGCGTCTTGACGGTGACGTCGTAAGCGGCCCCCGAGGCGAGCGCGGTAGCGAAGGTGAACGCACCTGCGGTACTGACAGCGAGGTCGTCACCGCCGTTGTCCTCGAGGACGAGTCCCGTTCCCGAGAGTCCGGTGACAGTCCCGCCGACCGTGTAGGTCGTGGTCGTCGTACCGCCGCCGCCGGTACTGCCGCCACCGCCCGTGCTGCCGGAACCGCCACCACCGCCGCCGCCGCCGCCGCAGGCCGCGAGCGCCAGAGCGGCGATGCCCACCGCCACCAAGCCAACTCGCGAACGAACGCCCGGCCGCATTTCCGCAACACTTACACGGCTTTCGCCGATTCCATTCAATGAGCCGTCCGCGCCGTGCACGGGCGCATCCAATCCGCAGCCAAGGATATTCATGTCGAGAGGCCTCGCAACAGTTGATTGTCATCCCCCACCCCACCGGCTGCGAGCCGACGGAGGTGAGACGCTCGAATAGCCTTTGGGGAAGGCTTTGGCGTCTGCTCAGCACGAAGCGTGCCGAGCTGGGGCTAGAGACTCTCTGCTGCGGACTCGGGCGCGGGCTGGGCCGCAACTCAGCGGGCGGGAGCCTGCGTACTCCTGCCGACGGGACACGCGACGCCGGTGCCCCGCAACCCGCAATAACCGTCGGGGTTTTTCGCGAGATATTGTTGGTGATAATCCTCGGCGTAGTAGAACGGCGGCGCGGCGTGAACCTCCGTCGTGATGGCGTCCCTGCCGGCGGCGGTGAGCCGGGCCTGATATTCACGGCGCGATTCTTCGGCGGCCTGTCGCTGTCCGGCGTCGGCGGTATAAATGACCGAACGGTACTGCGTACCGATGTCGTTCTGCTGGCGCATGCCCTGAGTCGGATCGTGTGCTTCCCAGAAAACCTTCAGCAGATCCTCGTAGTCGATCTTCCCGGGGTCATATATGACGCGCACGACTTCCGCGTGCCCCGTGAGACCGGTGCAGACTTCCTCGTATGTTGGATTCGGCGTGAGCCCGCCGGCGTAGCCGACCGCGGTCGAGTAGACCCCGGGCAGCTGCCAGAAGAGCCGCTCCGCGCCCCAGAAGCAGCCGAGACCGAACACGGCCTCTTTCAGGCCGGCGGCAAACGGCGGCACGATGCGGTGACCGTTGACGTAATGCGTCTGCGGCACTTCGAGCGGCGTACCGCGTCCGGGCAGTGCTTGCGCGGCATCGGGCATCGCGGTCCTCTTGCGGAGAAAGGCCATGGCAGTGCTCCCCGGGGGCATGAACGTACGCATGAGCCAATGTAGGGGCCCCGGGCCGCCAACTCAAGCTTCAGTGTGACATCATGACCGGCAGGCGCAGGCGCGACAGCAGATCGCGCGTGACGCTGCCGAGCAGCACGTCCCGCAGCCACATGTGGCCGTGCGCTCCCGCGACCAGCAGGTCGGCACCCTCCGCCCGGGCACGCTGCTGCAGAGTATCGGCGATCTCCGCGGGCGGCACCCCGGTGAGCTCCACGCAGCGCGCCGAAATGCCGTGTCGTTGCAGATGCTCGAGCAGGTTTTTCAACGGCAGGGAATCGTGCTGCCCGATGAAGTCCGCCGGATTGACGGCGATCACGGTCGCGCGCTCGCAGCGCTCGAGCAGGGGCAGCGCATCGTTGATCGCGCGCGCTGCGGCACGGCTCGAGTTCCAGGCGACGGCCACGTGCCCGCCGAGCGTCGCGCGGCCGCTCGTCCGCGGGACGAGCAGCACCGGCCGGCCGGCGACGAACAGCATCTCCTCGGAGAAGCGATAGCCTGCCGAGGTGCTGGCGGCCGGGATCTCCGCATCGAGGACACAGAGGTCGGCATATCGGGCATATTGGGGCAGGACGCGGTTGGCCTCGCCGTCGGCCACACGCCAGTCGATCGCGATTCCATACTCCGCCGCGATGCTCGCGACTTCCGCCTGCGCCTTGACGGCCGAGTCATCGAGAGCGGCTTCGACCGTGTGATTCAGCCGCTCGACGTCGGCCAGCGGACGTCCCGCCAGCTCCGCCGTCCTGCGATGCGCCAGCTGCGCCGGATTCCACTCGCGCACGTAAAGCGCGGTCGTGTAGCTGCCGTGGCGGCGGGCCAGGTCGGCCGCGAGACGCAGATGAGTGGACGACCGATTGGTCTGGTCGAGCCATACGAGCACGTCCTTCAGTGCCACGGTCAGGAGCCCTTCAGAGGATTGGACCGGGTCAGCGTGTCTCTGAAAATGGCGACCACCGCCGGCAACGGCCGCCGGATCGGCGGCAGGTTCTGGAAATCCTGCCAGCCGCCCCCCAGATCGCGATACAGCTCGATGAACTGCTCGTCGACGCCGGCCTGCGTCCCGGCGTATTGCCCTTCGATCGTGTATTCGGCGCGCTCTGCTTCGACGACGTTCAGGTAATCCGTCAAACCCCGGCGGTAACGCTCCGTTGCGAGAGTGACGGCCTGCTGGCTCGCCACGAGCGCATCACCGAGGTGCTTGACACTCTGCTGCGCGGCGCCGAGGCGTACGGCGGCTGTGTCGACCTGCTGCACGGCTTCCTCGATGGTCGCCTTGTAGCTCTCGAGTGCGGCGCGCGTGCGCTCATTGGCAATCTGCACGCGTGCGTCCAGTTGTCCGAAATCGAGCAGCGGCCACACGACGCCCGGACCGGCCGACCAGATGTGCTCGCCGATCGTCGCCGGCCCGATCGTGCCCTGTTGGGCGCCGATTCCGGCCGTCGCGAAGAGGTGCGGAAACAAGTCCGCGGTCGCGACGCCGATGCCCGCGTTTGCGACCGCGACCCTGCGCTCTGACTCCTGCACGTCGGGCCGGCGGCGCAGCAGGTCCAGCGGCAGCCCGGGCGAGATCGCCGCCGGCACGGCGGGAATCATCCGCGGCGGCGCAAGCTCGTGGACGAGATCCTCCGGATACTCGCCCAGGAGCGACGCAATCGCGTACTCGCCCGAGCTGACCTCCGCGTCGATGACCGGGATTTGCGCCTCGACGGTTGCCAGCTCGCGCCTGGCGAGCATCACGTCCAGCTCGTTCGTGATGCCCCGCTGATAGCGCTGATTTTCGATGTCGACACCCCGCTGGAGAACGCGGGCAGCGGACTGCAGCACTGATTCACGCGTCTGCAACTCTCGAAGGTCGACATACGCCTGCGCCACATCGGCGATGACGGACACCAGCACCGCATTGCGCGCGTCGGCGGCGGCCTGCGTGTTGTAGCGTGCCTGCTCCATCTCGCGGCGGACCTTGCCGAAGACATCGATCTCCCAGACCGCGTCGAAGCCGCCGATCGTCTTGAGGTTGGTCAAGCCGTGCGTGTCATCCGACGCGATGAGTGGCTCGCCGGCGCGCCCGCGCGTGAGATCGTCGCCGGTGCCGCGGCCGAAAGCCCCACTCGCATCCGCCGCCGGCAGCAGAGCTCCCGTGAGCCCCGCCTCATAGATCCGCGCGGCCTGCAAACGGTCGAGCGCGATGATGATGGTCGGGCTTCCCGTGACGGCGCGCTGAACCAGCGAGTCGAGCTCCGGATCGCCGAGCGCCTGCCACCAGGTGTCGAGATCAGCGCCGGCGCCGGTGGCGGCAGCCCCTGACCGGGACGCGGCGGCAGCCGCGACGTACTGTCCGGGCATTCGCACGCTCGGCGTATGGTAGTCGGGACCGACCGCGCACCCCGCAAGGGCAGCGGCGGCGAACAGCGTAACGGCACGGGCCGCCCGGCGGCTGTGCGCGACGGCGGAGCTCATGGCTTGTTGGCCATGGTCACGGTCTCACCGTCGACGAGCGAATCCGGCGGGTTGTTGACGACGCGATCCGAGGGCGAGAGTCCTCCGAGGACGCGCACGTCGTTGCCGAGATCCCGGCCGAGCGTGATCTGCTTGAGCTGCACCCGGTCGTGGGGTCCGACCACGGCCACCTGCAGGTCCGACTCGCGAAAGACGAGCGCGGTCGTCGGAATCGTCAGCACGTGCGAGTTGGGGGGCAGGTTGAAGTGGACTTCCGCGTATGTGCCGGGCTGCAGCAGGCCGCCCGGATTCGTCGCGTGCAGCTCCACGAGCAGGGTGCGGGCGGCCGTGTTGATCGCCTGCGAGGTGGTCGCGACGACGGCCTTGAATTGCCGGTCCGGGTATTGCGGCAGGTCCAGCTCCGCGGTCATGCCCGGCCGGATCGATCCGGACATCGCCTGCGGCACCTGGACGAACACGCGCATCTGGTGGACATCGGCCATCCGGAAGAGCTGCGGGGCGCTGCCGGCGCCGCCGCCGCTGCCCGCGGTGATCAGGTCGCCTATATCCGTGTTGCGTGCGGTCACGACGCCGTCGAACGGCGCCGTAATGTTCCTGAACTGCTCCAGCGCCTGCAGCCGATCCACCGCGCCTTCGTCCGATTTCACATCGGCAACCGCGGCATCGTACTGCGCGAGGGCACTCTCGTAGCCGGCCTTTTTCGACTCCCTCTCCTGCTCGGACACGACGCCCTGCGGGGAATCGCGCCAGCGGGCATAGGTCGTCTGCGCGAACTGCATGTTCGCCTTGAACACGTTCACCCGGGCGCGCGCGGCATTGAGAGTCGCCTTTGCCGCGGCGAACTGCGCATCGAGGTCAGGCGTGTCGATCACCGCGAGAACCTGACCTTTCTTCACGTGGGCGCCGTAGTCGAAGTTCCAGCGCTTCACGTATCCGCTCACCCGCGCATAGATCGGGGCCTCATACCAGGCGGCGATGTTGCCGGGCAGAACGAGCTGCGTGCCGTGCGCCTCATGCTGGGGCATCACGACGGCGACGGTCGGAATTGCCTGCGCATTGGTCCAGCTCGCCACCTCATGGGCTTTGATCTCCCGGATCACGATGCCCGCGGCGGCGATCGCCAGGGCGGCCACCGCGGCGATGACGCCCAGACGCCGCAGCTTTCCCGGCGGGAACGCCGGCGCCGCATTGGCGGCCGGCAACGGATGCGCGGCCTCGTTTGTGTCGCTCACTCGGCTCTCCTCTTGAAAAACGGGATCAGGACAGGAGCGCGCTCATTTCACGCGCTTCCTGGTGACGGTGCTTGCGGTGCAAGACGCTGAAGACGGTAGGAACGAAGAACAGCGTCGCGATGGTAGCGACGATGAGACCCCCAATGACGGCGCGTCCAAGCGGAGCGTCCTGTTCACCACCTTCGCCGAACGCCATCGCCATCGGCACCATGCCGACGATCATGGCCAGCGCCGTCATCAATACCGGCCGCAAACGGGTAACGCCCGCCTCGAGCGCCGCGCTCGCCGCATCGAGTCCGTTCGCGAGCCCCTCGCGCGCGAAGCTCACGACCAGAATGCTGTTGGCCGTCGCGATGCCCATGCACATGATCGCGCCCGTCAGGGCAGGCACCGAAAGCGGCGTGCCGGTCATGAAGAGCATCCATACGATGCCCGCCAGCGCGCCCGGCAGGGCGGTAATGATGATGAACGGATCGGTCCACGACTGGAAGTTGACGACGATGACGAGGTAGATGAGCACGACGGCGCTCACGAGACCGAGGAAGAGCTGGCCGAAGGCGGTCTGCATCGTCGCGACCTGCCCACTCATCTTGACGTACGATCCTTTGGGCAGCTCCTTCTGCGTCCGCTTGACGATACGCTGGATGGCGTTCGCGACGCCTCCAAGGTCGCGGCCTTGGGTCGTAGCATAGATGTCCACGGCCGGCTGCACGTCGTAGTGCGTGAGTACCGCGGCGCTCGCCACCGGAGTGACCTTCGCAAGGCCGCCCAGATACTCGGGCGTGCGCGTCAGCTTGGACGTGATCGGCATGTCCTCCAGATCCGCCAGGGAATCCATGCGGTACTGGGGCATCTCCGTGACGACACGATAGCGAACTCCGTTCTTGGGATTGAGCCAGAAGTTCGGCGACACCTGCCCGCTGCCGGAGAGCGATACGAGCGTGCTGTTCGCGACGTCACGCTCGGTCAGCCCGACCTCGGAGGCCAGAGTCCGCTGCACATCGACGTCGAGCTGTGGATGATCGAATACCTGCTGGATGCGGGCATCCGCGATCCCCGGAACATGGCGGATGCGCCGCAGCAGGTCCGAGGCATAGGCGAAATTGTCCAGCTGCTTCTCACCGATGACCTTGAGGTCGATCGGCGCCGGCTGGCCGAAGTTGAGGATCTGCGAGACGATGTCGGCGGGCAGGAATGAGAAGGTGGTGCCGGGGAACTCGCGCGGCAGCTCCGTACGCAGCGTTTTGACGTAACCGGCGGTAGGCGAGTGATCGGCGCCGAGGGAGATCAACATGTCGCCGTCTTCCTGCCCGACGGTGCCGGTATTCTGGTATGCCATGTTGATGCCGCTCGCGGGCAAGCCGATGTTCTCCGTGACATTGGCGAGCTGGCTCGGCGGGATGACGCGCCGCACGGCGTGCTCGACATCGCCGAACAGTTTCGCGGTCTGCTCGACGCGCAGGCCTCCATGACCACGAATGTGCATCAGGATCTCGCCGGAGTCGACGTTCGGGAAGAAGTTGCGGCCGAGGAACGGCGTGAGGCCGAACGACAGCACGACGCAGGCCAGAAATCCGACGATGAACGCTCTCGGATTGGCGAGCGCGACCGCGAGCAGCGACCGATAGACCGCCCGCAAGCGCTGGAACCGCGCCTCGAATCCGATCTGGAATCGCCTGAGCGCATTGACGATCCCGCCGGATGACGGCGCGGTGCCCGGGCCGTGACCGGCGTCGCCCGCGTGAGCGCGGATCAGATAGCTCGCCATCGTGGGCACGAGCGTCCGCGAGAGGAGGAACGAGCCCACGAGGGCGAAGACCACCGCCAGCGCCATGGGCCTGAAGAGGAAGCCGGCGACCCCACCCAGCTGGAACATCGGCACGAACACGATGCTGAGGCACAGCAGCGTGACGAACGCGGGCACCACGATCTGCTGCGCGCCGTCGAGGATCGCGGGCACGATCGCCTTGCCGAGCTCGAGGTGATAGTTGATGTTCTCGATCGTCACCGTGCCGTCATCCACCAGGATGCCGACCGCGAGCGCGAGCCCGCCGAGAGTCATGACGTTCATCGACTGGCCGCACAACGACAGCGCCACGAGCGCGAACAGGATCGCGAGCGGGATCTCGATCAGGATGATGACCGTCGAGCGCCAGCTGCCGAGAAACAGCAGGATGAGCAGTCCCACCAGCACCGCCGCGATCACCATCTCGCGCACCACGCCGGAAACCGCGGCGCGCACGAACACCGATTGGTCGTTGACGATGTGCAGGTGCAGGCTCGCGGGCAGGCCCGCCTCGACCCGCGGCAGCAGACTCTTGATCTGCGAGATGATGCTGAGCGTCGAGGCCGCCCCGGACTTGAGGACGGACATCAGCACGGCGTTCTGGCCGTCAACCCGCACGACGTTCGAGGTCGGCGGCCCGCCGTCATGCGCGAAGCCGACATCGCGCAGGTAGATCACGGTACCGTTCACCCGTTTGACCGGCAGGTCGTTGAGCTCGGCGCGCCGCAGGGGATCGGCATTCAACTCGACGTTCCAGTTGAACGGACCCATCTTCACCTCGCCCGCCGTCGGCGTGAGGTTCTGACTGTTGAGGGCGTCGACCACATCCTCGGCCGAGACGCCCTCGGCCTGCATCTTCTGTTGGTTGAGGTCGACCTGAACGCCGCGGACCTGGCCGCCGTAGGGCGAAGGCAGCGCCGCGCCGGGCACCGTCTCGAGCTGCGGGCGGATGAAGTTCTGACCGTAATCATAGAGCTGGGCGGGGCCGAGCGAATTGCTCGACAGGGCGAGCTGCAGGATCGGCACGCTCGAGGCGTCATACGCGAGGACGTAAGGCGGGGTGGTGCCCGCCGGCAGGAGCTTGATCACCGTCTGGGAAACCGCCGTCACCTGCGCGACCGCATTGGCGATGTCCACATCGGGCTGGAAGAAGATCTTGACGATGCCGTACCCGTTGTGGGAGTCGGACTCGATGTGCTCGATGTCGTTGACTTCCGTCGACAGCGTGCGCTCGTAGAAGTACACGATGCGGCCCGACATGTCCGTGGGCAACATCCCGGAATAGCTCCATACCACGCTCACCACCGGCAGCCTGATATCCGGAAAGATGTCGGTCGGCGTGATCACCGCGGCGCGCAGGCCGAAGAGCACGATGAGCAGCGCAAAGACGACGAACGTGTACGGCCGCCGCAGGGCGAGCTTGACGATCCACATGGGTCAGATGGCTCCTTGGGGTACGTGGGACTGCGCGCGCTCGGAGGACGGCTGCGGGAAGCAGATCCGGAACCGGCTGCCCTCATCGGGGGTGCTCTGCACCGCAACCGATGCGCCGTGCGCCGCGCAGATCGACTTGACGATGGAGAGGCCGAGGCCCGCGCCGCCCTGCTCCCGCGAGCGGGAGCGCTCCACCCGGAAAAAGCGCTCGAACACGTGCGGCAGCGCCTCGGCCGGAATCCCCATGCCGGTATCCGCGACCTCGAGCACGGCCTGTCCGTCCTGCAGTGCGACCCTGAGGCGCACCGTGCCGCCGCCCGGCGTGTACTTGATGGCGTTGTCGAGGAGATTGACGACGACCTGCTTCAGCCGGGCGCGGTTGCCTTCCACCATGACTCGGTGCGGGGCATCGCAGGTGACGGCGATGCTCTTGTCCTCCGCCAGCAGGCTCATCTGATCGGCCGTGGTCGTGACCAGCTCCGCGAGATCGAACTTCACCCAGGCGGCGCTCGCCTCGCCGGTGTCGAGGCGCGACAGGGCGAGCAGCCCGTCGACCACCGTCGCCAGCCTCTCGACCTCCTCGAGCAGGCTGGCGAGCATCTCGCGCGAGCCGCGCGCGGCCTGGGGATCGGCCGCCATGCTCTCGAGCTCTCCGCGCAGCACCGTGAGCGGCGTGCGCAACTCGTGCGAGGCGTCGGCGACCAGGCGCTTCGACCCCTGGACGGCCTCCTCCAGCCTGCTGATCATGTGGTTGAGGGAGAGCGAGAGCCGCTCGAGCTCGTCCCCGGTGCGCTCGACCGGCAGCCGTTCGCTCAGGTTGTGCTGGGTGATCGCTTCCGCCTTGCGCGCGATCCGCGCCATGGGCTCGAGCGAGCGGCGCACCAGCAGGAATCCGCCGATCACGGCGATCGCGACGGTGATCGGCAGTCCGGTCGCGAGCGCGGCGAGCAACCTGTCGAGTGCCGCATCGATGTGCGCGGTCGAGGCCCCAACCTCGACGCCATAGCGCGTGCCGTTCGCGCTGCGATGAGTGACCGTTCCGATGACCAGCGACGTTCCGCCCGGCAGCCGGACTTCCCGCCAGGAAGGCGCGGCGGGCAACTGTCGCAAGGGTGGTATGTCCGCGGAGAAGCCCCGATCCCGCGGCCTCCGCGACGCGAACAACACGTTGCCGTCACCGCGCGTGATGCGGATGAAGCGGTCGTTCGCCTCCGGCGCGTAGAGTGTCTCCACGGAGTTGGCGAGCGCCTGCTCGCCCGAGCGGCTGATGCCGCGCAACAGCGTGTCGGCGATCTGCTGCGCGCGGCGCATCTGGTTGTCGCGCATGCTCGACTGCAGATCGTCCGCCACCGCGGCGAACACCACCGCGCCGAGCAGCAGGAACACGAGCGTGAGCAGGCCCGCGTACCAGGCGACCAGGCGAAAGCTGAGCGAGCGGGTGTTCATGTCTCGGCGTCGCCCACGTAATAGCCGGCGCCGCGCACCGTGCGGATCAGCTTCGTGGGGAACGGATCGTCGACCTTGCCGCGCAGGTGGCGCACGTACACGTCGACGATGTTGGTGAGCCCTTCGAAGCTCTGGTCCCAGACATGCTCGATGATCATGGTGCGGGAGAACACCCGCCCGGGATTGGTGGCGAGGTATTCGAGCAGCGCGTACTCCTTGGCGGTCAGCTCGATCTTGCGGCCCGCGCGCCGCACCTGCTGGGTGAGCCGGTCGATCTCGAGGTCCGCGACCCGCACGACGCTCGAGCGGCTGACCGGGCCGCGGCGCATGAGCGCCTTGACGCGCACGAGCAGCTCCGCGAACGCGAACGGCTTGGTGAGGTAGTCGTCCGCGCCGGCCTCGAAGTTGCGCACCTTCTCGTCCGTCGCATCGAGCGCCGTGAGGATCAGGATGGGCACGTGATGGTTGCGGCGGCGCGTGCGCCGCAGGACCTCCGCCCCGTCGAGCCCCGGCAGCATCAGATCGAGGATGAGGAGGTCGTATTCGTAGGTCTCGATCATCTGCCAGGCCGCCTGCCCGTCGCAGGCGACGTCCACGGCATAGCGCTCGGCGCGCAGGGCGCGCGCGATCAGCTCCGAGAGCTTCTTCTCATCTTCGATGACCAGTATTCGCATGGGTTGGACTCGCGGTGGCAGGAAACCATGCGACGGTTAAAGCGAGGCGGAGGGAAGATTAAATTCCATTCAGGTACACTCCGCGGCCATGGGTATCAGCCAGCCACAGAACCTGCGCGCGCCGCCGCTCGAGAGGCAGCGCCCCTTCGGCATCCGCGTGAGCCTTCCGCCGGGCGACCCCTTCCGCAAGATCCTCGGCCCCGAGTGGCACCGCATCCACTGGTATCCCACGCCCGCCGAGCGCGATGCCGCGCTCGGCGAGATGAGCCGGCGCCACCAGTACTCGCGGGGTGGGGACAAACCGTCGCTTCTCTTCGACAAGATCGAGAATCTGGCCGAGAGCCGCGGTTTGTAAATTGGCCCAAAGTCGCCTGGCGGCGCTTTGGGCGGCCAACCGCCGGGCTTTTTCGGCCTCGCGGCCCAGGGAGCGGCCCTGGGCCGCTTAATTATTTGCTTTCGAACGGACCCTGTCGAGATCGAAGCGCTCGCGAGCTCAGAACGTGCGGCCGAGGAACAGGTAGTACGACTGGTTGCCGTGGTCGTCGAAGCCGCTGCCCAGGTAGACCGGACCCAGAAGGGTGTCGAGCCCCAGGAAGAGGCTCGCATCCTCGTGCAGGTTGCCGAACTTGGCATCGCTCATGTTCTGCCAGACGTTGCCCGCCTCCACCGACATGCCTAGGTAGACCGGCACGTCGAAGTAGCCGGGGCCCCCACGGTCGACCTTGCGGTAGAAGATCAGGCGGCCGATGCCGTAGTGCGGCCCCCAGAGCGAGTACTGCTTCATGCCCGAGAGGTCGAGGAAACCTCCGAGCGGGAACTCCATCAGCAGGTCCGACGGACGCTCGAGATCGCTGCCGCCCGAGAGCGAGAGCGAGAGCGTATCGCGGTCGCGCCAGGTATGGGCGGCGAGATAGTCGAGCGTCACCTGGTTGAGGTTCGGCACCCCGCCGACGACGTTGCGCTCGCCGGTCCACTGCAGCGTCCCGCGTTGGCCGAAATGCGGGAAGTTGATGTCGTCCAGGGTGTCATAGGTGAAGCGGGTGAAGTAGGAGCGGGAGCCGAAGGCCTGGTGCGCCGGGAAGGGCAGCAGCGTATCGTCCGGATCGCCGATCATCAGCCGGGAGCGGTCCTCCTCGCGGTAGACGCCGGTGCGGATCTCGCCCCAGTTGCCGAATTGCTTGCCGAAGTCGAAACCGTAATCGAAGGTATCGACGCGATACTGCGCCCGCTCCTGCTGGCCGATGAAGAACGGCAGGTTGCGGTCCTCCACCGAGATGTGCGGCATGATGAACCAGCCGGAGAAATGCGACAGCGGCAGGAACACCTCCGTCGAGAGCAGCGAGGTCTGGCCGATCTGCGCGTCCGTGACCCACTCCCCGCCGGTGCGCGTGATATCGGACATGACATAGCGCGCCGCCAGGTCGTAGTAGGAATCGCCCTCGAAGTCATCCTGCAGGCTGAGGCCGAAGCGCACGTAGTTGGGGCCGATGGAGTTGCCGCGCGCATCGATCAGCAGTCCATACTGATCGTTCTGCCGCACGACGCTGTAATCCAGGGTGTCGAGGCCGCCCTCGCCGTATAACGTGGTAATCCGGCGCGCCACGGTGTGCGGATTCAACTTCTTGCCGACCAGATCGTGGAACAGCTCCTCGACCGACTGCGAGTAGGCTTCCGAGCCCGTCTGCACCTTGACGAAATCGATGCGCGGCGGGGGCAGGCGCGGCGCCTCGCGCCGGTCCTCGTAGCGCTGATAGCGCTCGGGACTGACCGCCAGCGCCGCCAGCCGGTCGCGCATCTGCCAGGCGGCGGCCGCGCCGATGCCCAACAGGCGGTGCACGTCGCCGAAATCGAACGAGGACGTGTCGCCGAGCTGCGGCCGGATCACGATGTCGTGCGGGCCGAGGTGCGCGAGCTCCTGCTGCGACTTGCGCCGCATCAGGATCGCGAGCATCTGGTTGGAGATCGCTCCGACGCTGGTCAGTTTCTTGCGCGGCAGCAGCGGGAAGCCGACATCCACGACGATCACCACGTCGACGCCCATCGCACGCGCCACGTCCACGGGAACGTTGTCGGAGATTCCGCCGTCGACCAGCAGGCGGCCGCCGCGCTCGACCGGAGCAAACACGCCGGGCGCCGACAGGCTGGCGCGCATGGCGCTGGTGAGATCGCCGGAGCCCATGACGACTTCCTGCCCGGTCTCGAGGTCGGTCGCCACGGCCCGAAAAGGCGTCGGCAGGTCATCGAAGCGGTTGATCCGTGCGACCGGCAGTGTCAGCAGGCGGAGGACTTCCGTGAGGCTCTGTCCCTCGATGAGCCCCATCGGCAGCACGGGCCGGCCGGCCCTGATGCCGATCGGAAACTTGACCAGGAAGTTCTCATCCTCCTGTTTGCGCCGCAGCGTCAGGTCCTCGCGCGGCGGCCGGTCGCTGAATGCCTCCTGCCAGTTCAGGGAGCGCAGCGTCGCCGCAATCTGGTCCGGCGTGAGGCCGCTGGCGTAGAGGCCGCCGACCACGGCTCCCATGCTGGTGCCCGCGATGGCATCGATCGGTACGTGCAGCTGCTGGAGCACGCGCAGGACGCCCACGTGCGCGATGCCGCGCGCGCCGCCTCCGGAGAGCACGAGCCCGATCCGCAGCCGGTGCGGCGCCGTGGCGGTGGGCTGCGCGGCGGCCGCCGCCACCGAGCAGGCGAGCCAGAGAAGGGCCATGGAGAAACCGCTGCGCACTCCACGGCGGCGCCCGACCGATCGTGACGACCCCATGGCGGCGAGCATATCGCATCGAGCCGGCCGAGGCCGGCCCCGGCCCGGGCGTCCGGATGCGATACGATTACGCCATGGGAATCCTCTACCTTCTGGCGCCCTACATTCTTCAGGGTACGGCCATCGCTCATTGCATCAAGACCGGCCGCAATACGCTCTGGATCTGGGTGCTCATCTGGCCGGGCATCGGCTTCATCGGCGCACTGGCCTACCTGGCGGTCGAAATCATTCCCGACCTGTTCCGCAGCCGCGCCGCCCGCAGCACCGCACGCGGATTCAAGCGCGCCGTCGACCCGTTCGCCGACCTGCGCCGCTTCGAGAACGAGGCGCGTCTCGCCGGCAACGTCGACGCGCGGCAACGCTACGCGGACGAGCTGGCGCGCCACGGACGCTACGAGGAGGCGACCGCGCAGTACGCTCAGGCTCTGACGGGACTCTACGAGCACGATCCCAACCTGATGCTGGGCCTGGCGCGGGCGCAGTTCGGCAGCGGCGCCGTGGCAGCCGCCCGCGCCACGCTCGACAGCCTCTTTGGCGCCAACCCCGACTTCCGCTCGCCCGAGGCGCATCTGCTCTACGCCCGCGCGCTCGAGGGTGAGGGCAGCGCGCAGAAGGCGCTGGAGCAATACCGGATGCTGGCCAACTCCTATCCCGGGGCGGAGGCGGCGGTCAGGTATGCGCAGCTGCTCGACACCCAGGGGCAGCGGGACGAGGCCCGCAGAGTGGCGCGGGAGCTGCTCGATCAGGCGCGCATCGCGCCCAACCATTACCGCCGCGCGCAGCGCGCCTGGCTAGATGCCGCCGCGCGGCTGGCGGGTTAGCGTACTCGCCGGTCAGTGCGGTTTCGCAGCGCCGGGCCGCGGCCGCGCGATCCGGTGGCTCGGCACCTGCTGGGTGATGCAGTGGATGCCGCCACCGCCGAGGAGGATCTCGCGCGCGGGGACGCCGACGATCTGCCGGCCGGGGCAGGCCTGCCGCAGCACCGCAGCGGCCTGATCGTCCGTGCGCGGATCGAGCAGCGGCATGACGATGCCGCCGTTCGCGAAATAGAAATTCACGTAGCTCGCGGCCAGCCGGTCGCCCGCATGGCGGCGCTTCATCGACTCGCTCGGGACGAGCCCGCGCGCCTCCTCCGCCGTCATGTGAAGCGGACCCGGCATCGGCACCTTGAACACCTCGAGGCGCCGGCCGAGCGCATCGCGCGCATCGTTCAGGCGCTCCCAGGCATCGAGTGAGATCGCGTACTGAGGATCGCCCGGGTCGTCGGTCCAGCCCAGACAGACCTTGCCGGGCGCGACGAAGCAGGCGAGGTTGTCGATGTGGCCGCTGGTCTCGTCGTTGAAGACGCCCTTGCCCAACCAGATGAACCGGTCGACGCCGAGATACCCGCGCAGCACCGTCTCCACCTGCTCGCGCGTCATGCCGGGATTGCGGTTGGCGTTGAGCACGCATTCCTCGGTCAGGAGCATCGTGCCCTGGCCATCGACGTGGATGGCGCCGCCTTCGAGAACGATCGGCGCCGCGTAGCGGCGCATCTCGCTGCCGAAAGCATCGGAGGAGATGTCACGCGGTACGGTGAGGTCGCGGTCGTAGGGCTTGTAGATCCCGCCCCAGGCATTGAAGCGCCACTGTACGCTGCGCAGCGTGTCCGGCTGCTCCGCCACCACGAATGTCGGCCCGATGTCCCGCACCCAGATGTCGTCGTATTGGAGGCTCACCGGCCGCACGCCCGGCGGCGTGATCGCCCTCACCTGCTCCAGCGCTGGCGGGCTGACGCCGAGATTCACCTTCTCGAAGCGACTGATGGCGGCCGCAATCCCGAGGACGGCCTTCTGCGCGGGACGCGCGCCGTCACGCCAGTTGTCGGTGCGCTCCGGCCACGCCAGCCACGTCGCCTCGTGCGGCTCGAACTCGGCGGGCATCCAGTAGCCCTCGGCCGCCGGCGTCATGGCCGCTGCTTGCTGTGTTTGTACCCGTAAAGCGCGTAGATGGCGGCCCCGAGCGCGGTCCAGAGAACCAGTCTGATCCAGGTCGCGTCGGAGAGGAAACGGGTCATCCCCGCACACACGATCGCGCCGAGCGGGCACAGCAGCCACGCGGCCGGAACGCGGAAAGGACGGTGGACATCCGGGCGTGTGTAGCGCATCACCAGCACACCGATGCAGACCACCGCAAAGGCGAGGAGGATCCCGATGGAGATCAGGTCCGCCAGCACATCGAGCGGAAACACTCCGGCGATCAGCGCCGCGCCGACTCCGGTGACGACGGTCGACACGTGCGGCGTCTTGAAGCGCTCGTGACAGCGGCTCATGGCGCCCGGCAACAGGCCGTCATCGGCCATGGAGAGCAGGATGCGCGGCTGCCCGAGGAGCGAAGTCAGGATCACCGAGGTCATGCCGGCGATGATGCCGATCTTGAGAAACACCCCGAGCCAGGCGAGCGACGGGTGGGCATCGAGCGCCACGGCGACCGGCTCGGCATTATTCAACTTGAAGTACGGCACCATGCCGGTGATCGCGGCCGCCATCGCCACGTACAGCACCGTGGAGACCACCAGCGTGCCGATGATACCGATCGGCAGGTCGCGCTGCGGATTGCGCGCCTCGAGCGCCGTGGTCGACGCCGTATCGAACCCGACGTAGGAGAAGAAGATGATCGCCGCGCCCTGCATCACCCCCGTCCAGCCGAAGTGGCCGAACGTGCCGGTGTTGGCCGGGATGTAGGGATGCCAGTTGCCGGGATTGATGAACTTCAAACCCGCCACTACGAAGATCACGATGACGCCGACCTTCACCGCCACCATGAAGTTGGTGGCGCCGGCCGTCTCCCGGATGCCGACGTAGCAGAACCAGCTCATCGCCGCGATGATGAGCACCGCCGGCACATTGATGATGGCGCCGGTCGCCACCAGGTGACCGGCCGCATTCTCCTGCAGCGGCGCGTTGACCAGGATCGCCGGCAGGTGGATGTGCGCCTCGGCGAGGAGGTTCACCACGTATGCCGACCAGCTCACGGCCACCGCCGAAGCCGATATGCCGTACTCGAGCAGCAGGTTCCAGCCGATGAACCAGGCGACCGCCTCGCCGAGAGTGGCGTACGTATAGCTGTAGGCGCTGCCGGGTACGGGCAGGAAGGCGGCGAACTCCGCGTAGCAGAGCGCCGCGAGCGCGCTGCCGAAGGCAGCGATGAAGAGCGACAGGGTGATGGCGGGTCCCGACTGGTTGGCCGCCACCGTGCCGGTGAGCACGAATACGCCCGTGCCGACGGTGGCGCCGATACCGATCGACATCAGCGACCAGGCGCTCAGGGCCTGCTTGAGTCGCTCCGCCCCGGCGCAGTCGCGCGCCTGCACGGGCCGGACGGCGAAAAGATTACGCAGCACGGATCGCCTGGCCACCGGCTGCGGGGCGCCCCCATCGGTCGCGTTGTACATTGACGAATGCTAGCATGCCGTGCTCTGCCGCGGCGTCGCTCAGCGCACCCGCGGCGACCGCATTCCCGAGGAGCTCACGTAATGTCCACGGCCGCGCCCCTGAAGCTCACGCCGCCCGCCCAAGGGGCCAAGATCACCCTGCGCGACGGCAAGCTGGCCGTCCCCGACAATCCCATCATTCCCTTCATCGAGGGCGACGGCACCGGTCCGGACATCTGGCGCGCCAGCGTGCGCGTCATGGACGCCGCGGTGCAGAAGGCCTATGGCGGGCGCCGCAAGATCCACTGGATGGAAGTGTTCGCGGGCGAGAAGTCGAACCGCCAGTTCAACAGCTGGCTGCCGGATGAGACCGTCGCCGCCTGCCGCGACTACCTGGTTTCGATCAAGGGTCCGCTCACCACGCCGGTCGGAGGCGGTATCCGCTCACTCAACGTGGCGTTGCGCCAGCTCCTCGATCTCTATGTCTGCCTGCGCCCGGTGCGCTGGTTCAAGGGCGTGCCCTCGCCCGTCAAGCACCCCGAGAAGGTCGACATGGTGATCTTCCGCGAGAACACCGAGGACATCTACGCCGGCATCGAGTTCGAGTCCGGCACGGACGACAACCGCCGGTTCCTCGAGCTCCTCGAGCAGCATTTCCCCAAGGCCTACGGCAAGATCCGCTTCCCCGCCAGCTCCGGCATCGGCATCAAGCCCGTGTCGAAGGAAGGCTCGGAGCGGCTGATCCGCGCGGCCATTCAGTACGCCGTCACCAATGAGCGCCGCAGCGTCACCCTCGTCCACAAGGGCAACATCCAGAAGTTCACCGAGGGCGCGTTCCGCAACTGGGGCTACCAGCTCGCGGAGCGGGAGTTTGCCGGCGCCACCTACACCTGGGAGCAGTGGGAGCGCACCAAGGCCGCCGCCGGCGAGAAAGCCGCCAATGCGGAGATGGATGAGGCCAGGCGCGCCGGAAAAATCATCATCAAGGACGCGATCGCCGACATCACGCTGCAGCAGGTCCTGACCCGCCCCGATGAGTTCGACGTCATCGCGACCCTGAACCTGAACGGCGATTACCTCTCCGACGCCCTCGCCGCCCAGGTCGGCGGCATCGGCATCGCCCCCGGCGGCAACATCAACTACATGACCGGCCATGCCGTCTTCGAGGCCACCCACGGCACCGCCCCGAAGTACGCCAACCTCGACAAGGTGAATCCCGGCTCGGTGATCCTGTCCGGCGAGATGATGTTCCGTTACATGGGCTGGATGGAGGCGGCCGACGCCATCATCGGCGCGATGGACAAGGCCATCGGCCAGAAGGTCGTCACCTACGACTTCGCCCGCCTGATGGAGGGCGCCACCGAGGTCGCGACATCCGCCTTCGGCGACGCCCTGATCCGCAACATGTAACGGCGCCCATGACCCTGATCGACTGGGCCCGCAAGGTACAGGCGATTGCCCAGAACGGGCTCGCCTTCACCCGGGACCCGTTCGACCGCGAGCGCTTCACCCAGCTGACGGAGCTGGTCGCGTCCCTCCTCGCCACGGAGCTCGACATCCCCGTATCCCGGGCGAAGGAATTCTGGCAGGGCGAGGAAGGCTACGTGACGCCGAAGGTGGACGTGCGCGGCGGCATTTTCGAGCAGGGCCGCGTGCTGCTCGTACGGGAGCGCTCCGACGGCAAATGGACCCTGCCCGGCGGCTGGGTCGACATCAACGACTCCCCCTCCGGGGCCGTCGTGCGCGAGATCTTCGAGGAGTCGGGCTATCAGGCGCGGGCGCTGAAACTGGCGGCGCTCATCGACAAGCTCCGCCATCCGCATCCGCCCGGCATCCATCACATCTACAAGCTGTTCTTTCTCTGCGAGCGCACCGGCGGCGCGCCCGCGACCAGCAGTGAAACCGACGCGGTGCAGTTCTTTCCGCTGCAGGCGCTGCCGGAGCTGTCCACCGGCCGCGTCCTCGCCTCGCAGATCGAGCGCTTGTACCAACATCAACTGCACCCGGAGCTGCCGACCTACTTTGACTGAGATCGTGCCGCTCGCCGCCCGCCGGATCGCCGGCGCCTTCGTCGAATACAACGCGGAGTTCCGGGCGATCACCCGGCGCGCCCCCGTGCGGTTCGACGCGCGCGACTGGAAAGGCGGTCAGCGCGATGCCGTCGAGCGCATCGGGCTCTACGACCGCTTCGTCGCCGCCACCGTGGCGGAGCTGCGGGCGATGCTCGGCGAGCGGGCGGAGGACCGGGGCCTATGGGCGCAGATCCGCGCCGATTTCGCCGGGCGCATCGCCGGCCTGCCCGATACGGAATTCACCAAGACCTTCTTCAGCTCCATCAGCCGGCGGCTCTTCGGCACCGTGGGCGTGGACCCCGAGATCGAGTTCGTGGCCACCGACCTCGATCCGCTGGCCGACGTGACCACGCGGGTCACCACCAACACCTACGTCAACCACGGCTCGCTCGCTCTTCTTTTCGAGGACCTGCTCGGCGACGTGCGCTTCCGCACGCCGTGGAAGGACCTCGACACCAGCATCCGTCACGTGACCACCGAGGTGCTGGCCCATCTCGCGGCCCGCGGCGAGCAGCGGGCGGTGCAGCGGGTCGAAGTCATCCGCCCCGTGTTCTATCAGATATCGCGGGCGTACATCGTCGGGCGCCTGATGGGGCGCAACTTCCTCGTGCCGCTGGTCATAGCCCTGAAGAACTCCGACGACGGCATGCTGGTCGATGCGGTGATGCTGGCGGAGGGCGATGTCAGCATCGTCTTCAGCTTCTCGCGCTCGTACTTCCACGCGGACCTCGAGCACGTGGCCGAAGCCGTGGTCTTCCTCAAGTCCGTGATGCCGAAGAAGCCCGTCAGCGAGCTCTTCACCGTGCTCGGGCGCTCCAGGCAGGGCAAGACGGAGCGCTACCGCGAGATCATCCAGCACCTCGCCGGCGCGCCGGATCGCTTCGTGCATGCTCCGGGGCAGCGGGGCCTGGTCATGGTGTGCTTCACCCTGACCGCGTTCGATGTGGTCTTCAAGGTGATCCGCGACCGGTTCCCCTCGCCGAAGAGCGTGCTGCGCGAGGAGGTCATCGCGAAATACCAGCTGGTCTTCCGCCACGACCGCGCCGGCCGGCTGGTCGACGCCCAGGAATACCGCCGGCTGCGCTTCCCGAAGTCGCTCTTCGACCCGCCGCTGCTCGCGGAGCTGCTCGGCGAGGCCTCACTCACGGTGCGCGAGGCCGGCGAGCACCTCGTGTTCGATCACATGTACATCGAGCGGCGCATGACTCCCCTCGATGTGTATCTGCGCGGCGCCTCCCCGGCGGCGGCCGAGCAGGCCGCGCTCGAGTACGGCCAGTGCATCCGCGACCTCGCCCATACCAACATCTTCCCGGGTGACCTGCTGCTGAAGAATTTCGGCGTCACCCGCCACGGGCGCGTCATCTTCTATGACTACGACGAGCTCTGCCTGGTGACCGACTGCCATTTCCGCGACCTGCCGCAGGCGGGTAACGCGGAGGACGAGATGCGCGGCGAGCCCTGGTTCTTCGTCGGCGAGCACGACGTCTTCCCGGAGACCTTCATCAATTTCATCGCCTTCGATGCCGCGCAGCGGGCCGCGCTGCTGCGGACCCACGGCGAGATCTTCACCGCGCGATTCTGGCAGCAGGTCCAGCGCCGACTGTTGGAGGGAGAAGTGCTCGAGGTCCTGCCCTATCACCCGCGGTGATATGATTGGCGCAAAGAGCGGCATCCTGCCGCTTTGCGCGAGCGCTCGACACGGACTCGTTCGATCCCGCGACCCAGGGAACGGCCCTGGGTCGCTTACTCAATCGCTTTCGAACATGAGCCGCTTTCTGATAGTCCTCGGCACCGTTCTCATCGTCCTCGGGCTCCTGTGGCCCTGGGTGCGCCGCCTGCCGCTCTTTCGCCTGCCGGGCGATATCATTATCGACCGGCCGCATTTCAAGCTCTTCCTGCCGATCACGACCATGCTGATCGTCAGCCTCGTCCTCTCCATCCTGGCGTGGATCTTCAGGCGCTGAGCGCCTGGGTCACGTCCGCCAGCAGGTCATCGACGTCCTCGAGGCCGATCGAGAGGCGCACGGTGCCGTCGGTGACGCCCGAGGCGGCCTGCTGGTCGGCCGTGAGGTCGCGGCCGCCCATGATGTGCGCCGTGACCACCAGCGACTCGGTGGAGCCGAGGCTCGCCGCCATGGCGAAGAGCTCGAGCGCATCGGCGAACTTGCCGCTTGCCTCCAGGCCGCCCTTGAGATCGAAGCTGACGATGGTGCCGAAGTCCTTCAGCTGCGCGCGCGCCAGAGCATGCTGCGGGTGCGAGGGCAGGCCCGGGTAGTGCACCTTCGCCACCGCAGGGTGGGACGCCAGCATTTCCGCAACACGCTGGGCGCTGGCGGACTGCGCCTGGTAGCGGACGAAGTAGGTCTTGAGGCCCCGGAGAATGAGATACGCCGCGTGCGGATCGAGTGTCCCGCCGATCATGCCGAAATCCGTCCGCATGGAGCGGATCAGCTCGCCGCGTCCTATGACGGCGCCGCCGAGCACATCGCCCGCACCGGAAGCGTATTTGGTCAGGCTGTGCACGAACACATCTACGTCGTATTCGCCATGTTGATGCAGGCCTGCAAAGGTGTTGTCCATCGCGACGAGAGCGCCCGCGCCGCGTGCGAGACGCGTGATCGCCGGAATGTCGGCTACTTTCGTCACCGGGTTGGTCGGGCTCTCGAACCAGACGAGCCGCGTCGGATGCGCCGCCAGCGCGCGCTCGATGCCGGCGACGTCCTCGATCGAGAGCATCGTGTGCGTCACGCCGAAACGGCCGAGGAGGCGGCGGATGAGATAACGCGTCGGGTTGTAGGTCTCGACGAAGCAGAGGATGTGGTCCCCCTGCTTGGTGAGCGCGAGCAGCGTCTGCGCCACGGCGCCGACACCCGAGGCGGTCACCAGGCACTCCTCCCGCCCCTGCATCTCCGCGAGCAGCAGCTCGAGCTGGCGCGAAGTGGGATTCGAGGCGCGGGTGTAGAAAAAGCCCGGACGCTCGCCGCGCAGATACCGCTCGGTCTCCGCCAGGGTATCGAATTCGAACTTCACGCTCTGATAGATCGGAGCCACCACCGCGTGGTTGTCGGCGGCGAGCTCCACCGGCGGCGGATGATTGACTCGGGTGGTTTTCTTCATGGGGGCGCGAGGGTAAACCGACCGGCACCGGCGCAGGCGGGAAGCCTTTCACGAAATGCGCTCACGCCCCCGCCCGGCTCAATGTCGCGGCGAGATCGCCGAGGCGAGCCGCGGCCTGGTCGAGCGTGTCATCGCGCTTGGCGATGCACAGCCGCACGACGGGCAGCTTCGGCGGCTCGGCATAGAAGGGCGACAGCGGAATCGTGGCGACCCGCGCCTCGGTCAGTGCCCGTTCCGCGAACTCCACGTCGCCGGGCGGCAGCAGCCGGCTGAAATCGAGCAGCTGGAAGAACGTGCCCTGGGCGGGGGGCAGGACGAAGCCGGAGCCGGCGAGCGCGGCGCGCAGGCGATCGCGCTTGGCCTGGAAGAAGGCGGGCAGCTCGCGCCCGGTTTGCGGACGCTCTTCGAGATAGGCGGCCACGGCCTGCTGCAGCGGGTTCGCGATGCTGAACGTGTTGAATTGATGGACCTTGCGCACCTCGGCGGTGAGCGCGGGCGCCGCGACGCAGTAGCCGACACGCAACCCCGTCGCATGCAGCGTCTTGCCGAAGGAGAAGACCGCGAAGCTTTTCTGCCGTAACTCGGGATGCGAAAGCACCGATGCGTGCGCCCTGCCGTCGAAGACCACGTGCTCGTAGACCTCATCGGAAAGCACGAGGATGTCGCGTCCCCGGATGATCGCGGCCAGGGCATCGAGATCGCCCTCGGTCGCGGCCGTGCAGGCCGGATTGTGCGGCGTGTTGAAGAGGATCAGCCGGGTGCGCGCAGTGATTGCGCCGCGGACGCGATCCCAGTCATAGCGGAAGTCGGGAGGCATCAGCGGCAAGCGGATGCACCGCCCGCCCGCGAGGCGCACGGCCGGCTCGTAGGAGTCGTATGCCGGGTCGAACGCTATGGCCTCCTCGCCCGGTCCGACCACCGCCTGGACGGCAGAATAGATCGCCTCGGTGGCGCCCAGCGTGACCGTGATCTGCGACTGCGGATCGAAGTCCCCTCCGTAGCTCGCGGCCAGCTTGCGTGCGATGCGCTCGCGCAGCACCGGTACGCCTTCCATCGGCGCGTACTGATTGTGACCCTGACGCATCGCCTCGCCCGTGAGCTCGGCGAGCCGCGGGTCGATGTCGTAATCCGGGAAGCCCTGGCCGAGGTTGAGCGCGCCGAGCTCGCGCGCGCGGCGCGACATGACCGTGAAGATCGTCGTGCCGACGCCAGGCAGCTTGCTAAGCATCGGCTTCCGCAGCCGCGAGCGCCGCGCCGAGGACACCCGCCTGATTGCCGAAGTGCGCCGGCCGCACTTCGGCCTCGCAATGCAGCAGCGGCGCGAAGTCCGCGAAGCGCTCGCTGATCGCACCGCCCAGGATGAAAAGGTCCGGCCAGAGCAGGGCCTGCATCCGGTCGAGATAGACGTTGACCCGGTCCATCCAGGCGCGCCAGTCGAGGTTGAGCACGGTCTTGACGTGGGCCGAGGCGTATTTCTCGGCGTCCATGCCATTGAGCTCCATGTGCCCGAGCTCGGTGTTGGGAAAGAGCTTGCCGTCGATGAAGAGCGCCGAGCCTATGCCGGTGCCGAAAGTCAGCATGACGACCGAGCCCTTCACGCCGCGGCCGGCGCCCAGGCGCATCTCCGCGAGCCCCGCCGCGTCCGCGTCATTCAGGAAGAGCGCGTCGCGGTCGAGGGTGCGGCGGATGAGCGCGGCGCCGTCGGCGCCGATCCAGGATGGGTCGATGTTGGCCGCCGTACGCGCTTTGCCGCCCTTGACCACCGCGGGGAAGGCCAGCCCCACGCGGCCCGTCGCCGCAGGCAGCCTCGCGGCAAGCGCGGCGATCGTCGGCATCATCTCTTCCGGAGCCGAGGGCTGCGGCGTGGGCGCCGAAATCAGCTCGCCGACGAGACTTCCGGCCTGGACATCCACCACTCCGGCCTTGATGAAGGAGCCACCGACGTCGATACCCAACAGTTTTTGAGACATGAGCGCTGTTTCCAGATAAAAAGTGCCCGACCGAGAATTGGCGCATCAAAGGTTGGCGGCGGCGGCAAGCTGCGCATCGCGCTCGCGCCGTCTCAGTCGATGGCGCATCCACACCGTGGCGACCACCACCCCGCTCGCCACCACCGATACCATCAGAGTGGCGAGCGCATTCACGTCCGGGCTGACGCCCAGCCGCACCTTGGAGAAGATCACCATCGGCAGCGTGCTCGAGCCGGGCCCGGCGACGAACTGCGAGATGACCAGGTCATCCCACGACAGGGTGAAGGCGAGCAGCCAGCCCGCCAGCACTCCCGGCAGGATGAGCGGCAGCGTGATGCGCCAGAACACCTTCGCGGGGCGCGCCCCGAGGTCCTGCGCGGCCTCCTCCAGCGACTCGTCGAACCCGGCCAGGCGTGACTGTATCACCACGGTGACGTAGGCCATGCAAAAGGAGATATGGGCGAGGGTGATGGTGACCGCCCCCATGCCCCGCGGCCAGCCGATCGCCTGCTCCAGGGCCACGAAGAGGAGGAGGAGCGAAAGGCCGCTGATCACTTCCGGCATCACGATGGGCGCCGTGGTCATCCCAACGAGCAGCGAGCGTCCGCGGAAGGCGCCGAACCGCGCCAGCGCCATCCCGGCCAGAGTGCCGAGGACGGCGGAAGCGGTCGCCGCGCATATTGCCACCCGCAGCGACAGCCAGGCGGCATCGAGGACTTCGCCGTCGGAGAGGAGCACCCCGTACCACTTGAGAGTGGGCGAGTGCGCCGCGTCCCAGACCGTGACCAGACGGCTGTTGTTGAAGGAGTACACGATCATCGACAGGATGGGCACGTAGAGGAACACCAGCCCGAGGACCAGCGCGGTGCGCGAGAAGACCCCCCTGCTTCTCATTTGTCCGTCGCCTCCGCAACTTCCAGATCCTTCCTCTCCACGCGCTGCAGCAGCACGATGGGCACCACGAGCAGCAGCAGGATCAGGATCGCGACACCGCTCGCCACCGGCCAGTCGCGATTGTCGAAGAACTCGTCCGACAGCATGCGCCCGATCATGATCTGATCGGTGCGGCCGAGCAGCGTCGGGATCACGTACTCGCCCACCACCGGGATGAAGACGAGCAGCGAGCCGGCCGCGATGCCGGGCACCGATTGCGGCAACGTCACGCGCAGGAAGGCCGTGAACGGCCGCGCGCCGAGATCGGCGGCCGCTTCGAGCAATGCCGTATCGTGCTTCTCCAGATTGGCATAGAGAGGCAGGATCATGAACGGGAGGTAGGAGTAGACGATGCCGACATAGAGCGAGAAGTCCGTCTGCAGCAGGGTGATGGGATGTTTGATCAGGTGCAGGTGCAGCAGCAGGGAGTCGATCAGGCCGTCGTTCTGCAACAGCCCGATCCATGCATAGACGCGAAGCAGGAACGACGTCCAGAAAGGAAGAACGATCAGCATCAGCAGGAAGCTGCGCCACGAATCCCCGGCGCGCGCGATGGCATACGCCATCGGATAGCCGATGACGAGACAGAAGAGCGTCGAGACCGCCGCCACCATCACCGAGTAGAGATAGGAGCGCAGATAGAGCGGGTCCGTGAAGAGATAGCCGTAGCCCGAGAGATGAATCCGCGGCACCGGCAATCCGTGCAGCCAGGTGAAGAGCGGCGCGTACGGCGGGATGGCGAGCCGCGCCTCCGAGAACGAGATCTTGAGGACGATGAGAAACGGGATGAGGAAAAAGACGGCGAGCCACAGGATGGGAATGCCCGCGACGACCTGCCGCCCCCGAAACCAGCGCGGCTTGAGCTTTCGACCCTCCCGCTGTTCCATTATCGTCACCTAACGGGTCAGGATAACGGGGCTCTCAGCGTCCCATGACAGCGTAACGGACGCATGCCGCAGCTCATGCTGCGCTGCAAGTCCCGTGCGGTTGGGAAGGGTCACACGCACGGTCTTGCCGGAATCGATCTCCACCAGACAGATCGACACATCTCCCATGTACGCGACCTCCCGTACCTTGCCGCGCACGCGGTTGTCTCCTGACGCTTCAGACGTCGATCCGTCGCTTGCGAGGGCGATCTTCTCCGGCCGGATCGCCGCCCAGACGGTGTCCCCCGGCGAGCACTCGATGCACCGCGGCGTCCGCACGGTGCAGCCGAAAGGCTCGCAGCGGATCGTGAGGTCGTGCTCGCCGCGATCCGCCACCCTGCCCTCCAGCAGGTTCACCGAGCCGATGAAATCCGCCACGAACCGGTTGACCGGTGACTCGTAGATCTCCGCGGGCGTCCCCACCTGAACGATCCGTCCCCGGTCCATGACACCCAGGCGCGTACCCAGGGTCATCGCCTCCTCCTGATCGTGCGTGACCACGATGAAGGTCACTCCGAGCCGCTCCTGGATGCTGCGCAGCTCGAACTGCGTGCGCTCGCGCAGCTTGCGGTCGAGCGCCGCCAGCGGCTCATCGAGGAGCAGCAGCTTCGGGCGCTTGGCGAGCGCCCGCGCCAATGCCACGCGCTGGCGCTGGCCGCCGGAGAGCTGGTGCGGCTTGCGGCCCGCGTACGGGCCCATCTGCACGATTTCCAGGATCTCGGCGACCCGCCGCCGGATCTCGGGCCGCCCGAGGGCCTCCTGCTCCAGGCCGAAGGACACGTTCTTCTCCACGCTCATGTGGGGGAAGAGCGCGTACGACTGGAACATCATGTTGACGGGCCGCTCGTAGGGCGGCACGACGCTCATGTCCTCGCCATCGATGTAGATGCGTCCGCCGCTCGGCGTCTCGAAGCCGGCCATCATCCGCAGCAGCGTGGTCTTGCCGGAGCCGGAGCCGCCCAGCAGGCAGAAGATCTCTCCCCGGCGGATCTCCAGCGACACCTCGTCCACGGCGGGGAAGTCGCCAAACTTCTTGCTGACTGCGTCGAGGCGAACGTAGGGCGCCGCCGGATCGGCCGGCGTCGACGGTTGGGCATTCATCGGCTGCTTTTGCCTGTCGCTCAGCTACCCGTCTTGAATTGCGTCCAGGCGCGGGTCAGCAGACGCATGAACTGCATCGACTTCGCGCGCTCTGGAACCAGTGTATGCATCACCGCCGGCGGCGGATAGATGCCGGGGTCGTCCAGCGCGGATTTCTCCACGTACTGCCGCGATGCCAGATCACCGTTGGCGTACTTGACCAGGTTCGAGTTGCGCGCGGCGACCCGGGGATCGAGCAGATAGTTGATGAAGAGGTTGGCATTGCGCGGATGCGGGGCGTTGGCGGGAATCGCCAGCACGTCGAAGTTCTCGACCGCCCCCTCCTTCGGGATGGCGTAAGCGATGCCGTAAGTCTTGCCGGCCTGCTGCGCCCGCTCCTTGGCCTGCTTCACGTCCCCGGACCAGCCGAGCGCCAGGCAGATCTCCCCGTTGGCGAGATCGTCGATGTAGCGGGAGGAGTCGACATAGCGCACGTACGGCCGTATGGCCATGAGCACTTTCATGGCGGCCGCGAGGTCGGCCGGCGACTCGCTGTTCGGGTTCCTGCCGAGGTAGAGGAGCGCCGTGCCGATGACCTCCGTGGGCTCATCGAGCACCGTCACGCCGCAGTCCTCGAGCTTGGAGACGAGTGCCGGATCGTAGAGCAGCCGCCAGCTGTCGAGGGGCGCGTCGGGCAGGCGGGCCTTCACCGCCTGCACGTTGTAGCCCAGGCCGGAGGTGATCCACATGTAGTCCGCGGCGTATTGGTTGCCCGGATCGTACTGCGCGACGCTGCGCTGAACGGCGGGATCCATGTACTTGAGGTTCGGCAGCTGCGACTTGTCGAGCTTCTCGAGCGCGCCGGCCTGGATCTCGAGCTCGAGGAACGGGGCGGACGGTACGACGACGTCGAACCCGGTGTTGCCGGTGAGCAGCCGCGTCTCGAGCACCTCGTTCTTGTCGAAGACGTCGTAGTTGACCTTGATGCCGTACTGCTTCTCGAAGTCCGTCAGCACCTGTGGATCGATGTAGTCCGACCAGTTGTAGACGTTGACGACCTTGTCGCCGGACTGTCCGCCGGAGCAGGCCGTGAGCAGCAGAGTCAGCGCCGCCGCGAGGCCTATTGAGAGCGACCGCCGCATCACACGTTGAGCAACAAGTGCTCGCGCTCCCAGGAGCTGATCACCTGCAGGAAGACCTCGTACTCGGCTTCCTTGACGATGGTGAAGGCGGAGACGAACGGCTCGCCGAGCAGCTTCACCAGTGGCTCGCTCTGGCGCAGCTCGCGCAGCGCCTCATCGAGCGAGCGCGGCAGGCCGAAGGGCAGCTCGTGCGCGCTGCCGGTGATGGGATCGCCGGGCTGCACCCCCTCGACCATGCCGAGGTAGCCGCAGGCGAGCGATGCCGCGATCGCGATGTAGGGATTGGCGTCTGCGCCGCCTACGCGGTTTTCGACGCGGCGGTCCTCCGGGCCGGACATGGGTACGCGCAGCCCCGCGGTGCGGTTGTCGTAGCCCCAGTGCACGTTGATCGGCGCCGAGAGATAGCGGGTGAGGCGGCGGTAGGAGTTGACGTTGGCGCAGAAGAGGGCCATGGCCGCGGGCAGGTATTTCTGCAGGCCGCCGATGTGCGCGAAGAAGAGCTGCGACGGCGTGCCGTCGGGGTTGCTGAAGATGTTGCGGCGCGTCTTCGCCTCCACCACGCTCTGGTGGATGTGCATGGCGCTGCCCGGCTCCTTGGCGTGCGGCTTCGCCATGAAGGTGGCGTACATCTTGTGGCGCAGCGCCGCCTCGCGCGCGGTGCGCTTGAAGAGGAACGCCTGATCGGCGAGGTCGAGCGGCGGCCCGTGGATCAGGTTGATCTCCATCTGCGCCGGCCCGTCCTCGTGGATCAGAGTATCGATCTCGATCTCCTGGTCCTCGCAGAACTGATAGATGTCGTCGAAGAGCGGATCGAACTCGTTGACCGCCGCGATGCTGTAGGACTGGCGGCCGGGCTCCGCACGCCCGGAGCGGCCGACCGGGGGCCGCAGCGGATAGTCGGCGTCCTTGTTCTGCTCCACCAGGTAGAACTCGAGCTCCGGCGCCACCACCGGCTCCCAGCCGCGCTGGGCATAGAGCTCCAGGACGTTGCGCAGCACGTGCCGCGGCGCCATGGTCACCCGCCGCCCGTCGGAATAGAAGCAATCGTGGATCACCTGCGCGGTGGGCTCCGCCGCCCACGGCACGCGCCGCACGGTCTTCGGGTCGGCCTTGAGGACGATGTCAATTTCCGCCGGGCTCATGGCCTCGCCGGGCTCCGGCGGGTAGTCGCCCGTGACCGTCTGCAGGAAGACGCTCTCCGGCAGGCGCATGCCGCCGTCCTCCGCGAACTTTTCCGCCGGCATGATCTTGCCCCGGGCGATGCCCGCCATGTCGGGAATGATCGCCTCGACCTCGGAGATGCCATGATCCCGGAAGAACTGGCGGATCTCACTGACCATGCGGTTGCCTTTCACTTGGACTCGGCCCGGTCGCGGCAGGCGGCGCCGAAGGCCGAAAACAGGGCGCGCGACATCGGGTTCTCCATCACCTTCCACTCCGGATGCCACTGCACCGCGAGCGCAAACCGCGGCGCACCCTCGACTCTGAATGCCTCGATCAATCCGTCCGGCGCGCGTGCCTCCACCGCGAGGCCGAGACCCAAGCGCTCGATGCCCTGCGAGTGCAGGGAGTTGACCCGGACACGGTCGCTTCCAGCCAGCGAGCGCAGCAGGCCGCCGCCCTCGAGGATCACATCGTGCGCCGGTCCGTACTGCACTTCGAGCGGCTGGCTCTCGTCATCGCGGTGATCCATATGCCCGGGAACTTCGTGGACGCGCTGGTGCAGGCTGCCGCCGTACGCGACGTTGAATTCCTGGAAGCCGCGGCAGATGCCCAGCACCGGAACGCCCGCGCCCACGGCCTTGCGGATGAGCGGCAGCGTGGTGGCGTCACGGGCCGGATCGTGCAGCGTTCCGGGCTGGCTCGGCGGACCTTCATAGTGTCGCGGCTCGACGTTCGAGGGGCTGCCCGTGAAGACGAGCCCGTCGAGATGCTCCACCAGCTCGTCCAGCCGCAGCTCTTCGGCAAGCGCGGGAATGACGATCGGGAGGCCGCCCGCCGCGTCCAGCACGGCACGGGCGTACTTATCCCCCACCGCATGAAAGGGATGCAGGCCGATCATCCGTCGGTCCGCGGGGAGGCCGATAATGGGGCGGGCTGATGACATG
>Ga0335075_10001275_pt1 | contig 41851 bp, 27 predicted proteins | sample Lox_Sample_24_FD_206723 | JGI IMG/M metagenome (GOLD analysis project Ga0335075, IMG submission 206723) | Soil microbial communities from Loxahatchee National Wildlife Refuge, Florida, United States - Lox_Sample_2.4 | ecosystem: Environmental > Terrestrial > Soil > Wetlands | place: USA...
TGAAACTCCGGATGTCCTCTCGGATCTGTTCCGCCAAATCGAGCTTGTTTTTTGCCTTCTTTACATTTGGGCCGTGCAACTTTTTCACGTAGTTCTGATCGAAGGCGGCCTTCATCGGCTCGATGCCGCTGAGAAACTTTTTCGCTTTATCCAAATCTTTCGATTCAAGCACGCCTGCTTTGCGAGCGGCTTCATAAGCGCTGTCGGGAAAGACGTCCCAGCCGCCGAAAACGATGTCGTTCAGCTTCGCAAGGGGAATGAAGTCCTTGATTTTGGGCGCGCGGGCTTCGGTGCGCTTCCCCAGGCGAATGGTGCCCATTTGCGTGAGCGAGCCAATCGGCAGCGCTTCGCCGCGTCGAATTAGTTCGACGCCCGCCATCAGCGTGGTGCTGACGGCGCCCATTCCGGGCGTCAGAATACCCAGTTTTCCCTTCGCAGGAGCAATCTGCACGGGCCTACGCATTCAGTTCTCTCCCTGAACAAAGTTCTACTTGCGACTCTCCGTCATCAGATTGAAACGGATCGACTCGACGACCGTACGCGGACGCAACCTGCCTGCCGGCAAGTGGACCCTGGTACATCGCGCGACGGGAACAAAACGGTCGGCAAGGTCAGCTATGATGCTGCATGCGAACGCGATTTGCAATCGCTCGCGTGAGCGACGCGATCGCTTTCCGATAAGTGAGCTATCAGGTCGGTCCCCAATTACGGTTGAACTTTCCGGATACCGAACATACAATCCGCCGACATGAGATCGTTTCACGCGCCTGCTATCGTATTCGTTCTCGCGATTACCTTTGCCATGCCGCTCGCGGCCCGAGGCACAGCCCAGGATGCAGCGGCCGCTGTGCGTGCTTCCACTCAACAAATGGTTATCCCGAGCCACGGCAGCATGCTGCTCGGCATATTCTATCTCGCAGCCGGACCCGGCCCGCATCCGACCGCCGTTCTGTTCCACGGCTTTCCGGGTTTCGAGCAGAATCTCGACATCGCCCAGGACCTTCGCGCGCATGGATGGAACGTGCTCGCCATGCACTACAGAGGCTCTTGGGGAGTGAAAGGTTCTTTTTCTTTCGAGCACGCAGCTGAAGACGCCGACACGCAAGTCAGTTTCGTGCTCGATGCGGCCAACGCGAGGAAATACCGCATCGACAGAAACCGTATCATCGTCATCGGCCACAGCATGGGCGGATACATGGCGGCTTCGGCCGCCGCTCACAACAAAGGTGTCGCCGCGTCTGTTCTCGTCTCGGCATGGAACATCGGTGAAACCGCATCCAAATTGTCAGGCGGAACACAAGGTGCTGCGGCGATCGATAAATTGGCAGATTGGCTGGCGAAGGACCACAATCTCCTCCCTCTCTCCGGAACCAGCGCCGAGGTGTTGGCTCACGAGATGTACGATCGCAAATCAGCGCTGAACATGAACAATCTTGCGCCGGCGATTGCACCTCGCCCGGTTTTCGTTATCACGGCAAACGATGGCCTGGTTCCCGTCGACGAAGCCTTTCTAAACGCCCTGCGCGGGGCCGGTGATACTCGCGTCGCGGAGCACCATTGGGATACCGACCACAGTTATTCTGGGGAGCGGGTTGAATTGTCACAGGCAGTACTGGAGTGGTCTCAAAAGACAGTTCGGTAATAGCACCCGAACTGCTGGGCTTTGATCGGTGCCACGGCGAAGAAGTCGCCTGGATCGACGATCTAAGCCGCGCGCACTTATCGCCAATCAGGTTCTTTCGATGTGAATTGAGCCGTCGCCAGAGCTTATCCTCAGGAGCCCGCCGCCTGCATTCAGTCGGCCGTGGACGGACGAGCCGTTCAGCGTTCCGGAAACCGTCATTGGAACGTCCACGCTGACGCTGCCGTCGCCCGTGTGGGCGTCAAGCTCAGCGCTCAGATCGCTCGGGACCCGCAGGGTAATCCTGCCGTCGCCGGAATGCAGAGCCCATCCGTCCGCCACCTTTGATCCCGCTGCAGCAGACGCGTCGATGCTCCCATCGCCTGTCTGGGCCTGCAGAGAATCAAACCGGCCGTCAATCGTAATATGCCCATCGCCCGTGTCGACCTTAAGAGTGCCGTCCATACCCGAACTGTCGATGCGCCCGTCGCCCGAATGGAGATACACCTGGCCGTGCAGGCCATTGGCGTCGATATTTCCGTCGCCGGTAACGATGCGGATGTTGCCCGACACGGGCTGTGTGTTTACATCGCCGTCGCCCGTGTTCACGTCGAGATCCAGATTGCGGGGTACACGCACATCGACCCGGATGCTTCCGCTGCTGCCCCAGAATCCCCAGTGGAAGTGCGGCGTGCGGACGTGAACGTCGACGCTATTGCCATTCTGGCTCTGGTCGATCGTGACGCCGCTCGACCCGATCGTGTAACGCGTGGTCGTAACGTGCACGTAGATTTCGTTTTGATCGCCCGAAGTGACTGAGACGCTGCCGTCGTCGGTCTGCACGTGCAGGTCGGCGCGTCCGTTGACGGCGTACGTCTTCGACCAATCGTCGGCGTGCGCCGCCGGCGCCGCAATGACGGCCGCGGCAAACAGAAGCCCTGCGCAAAGCGCAACTTTGTGGCTCATTTCAGTCCTCTCTGACTTGCTATCCATGATACGGAGCCGGCGCGCGAAATGTTCCGTAAGATAACCGAATCGAGGAAACTAGGGAACAAAAGGAAGCGACGAGGAGGCGTGGATTAGGTGGAATTCATCTGGGCCCTCGAAAAACACTGTGCAGCACGTACACGATGACACCCAGAAAAGCGGCTCCTGTCAATCGCACGGAGACCGCACGCCAGCCCCGATTATATATGTTCGCGGAGAGGCTTCCGCTTGCCCTCAACCAACGGGGAAGGCGAAACCAGGCACGCGGCGACACCAGCATATACAGACCGTTGACACCTAGGCCGAGGAGGAGAATGAGTAGACCCAGGATCGCTAACGTCTCCGCGACGATATGCCATATCAAATGCATCTGTGAAACACGAGGTAGTTCTCCTCTGTCTCCTTTAGTTCCTCGCCTCCTTTACCTCGTCATTTCTGTGCGGCTCGTGCGGCCTCCGGTTTGGGCCTCAGCGCTGCCCTGAATTCCTCGAGCGGCAGCGTGTTGATTACGTCCTTCTTCTCGATCCAGCCGCGGCGAGCCGTGATTACGCCGTATTTCATGAACGGCAGATGCGTCGTGGAATGCGAGTCTGTCGAGATCACGACCTTCACGCCGCGCTGCTTGGCCATGCGCAGGTGGACGTCGTTCAGGTCGAGCCGGTCCGGATACGCGTTACATTCCATCACTACGCCGTTCTTCGCGGCGGCGTTCAGAATCTTCTCCATGTCGTACTCATAAGGCTCGCGCCGCATGATCAGGCGTCCGGTGGGATGCGCGATGATCTGCGTGTAGGGATTCTCGATGGCAGCGAGCAAACGGTCAGTCATCTCCGCTCGTGTCAAATTCATATAGGAATGGATTGACGCGACCACCACATCGAGTTGCGCAAGAACCTCATCGTCGAGGTCGAGCCGGCCGTCTTTGAGGATGTCGCATTCGATCCCAGCGAGCAGATGGATTCCTTTCACGTTTTTCTGGGCCGCGCGAATCTTCTTGATTTGCTCGAGCGTGCGCTTTTCGTCCATCCCGTTCGCCACCGTGACGGCTTTCGAGTGGTCGGTGAGCGCGATGTATTCGTACCCGAGCTTCCGCGCGGCGTCGCCCATCTCCTCGATCGAGTTCCGCCCGTCGGACGCGGTGGTATGCATCTGCAGATCGCCTCGAATGTCTTCGAGCTTCAGGAGGGTCGGCAGCGTTCCATTTTCCGCAGCGTCGATTTCTCCGCTGTTCTCGCGGAGTTCCGGCTCGATGTAAGCGAGCTTCAGCTTCGCATAAATCTCTTCTTCGGTCTTGCCTGCGACGGCGCGGCCGCCTTTCAGCGTAGTGAGGGCGTACTCGTTGAGAGTCCAGCCCATGTCGTTCGCGCGCCCGCGCAGAACGATGTTGTGCTCGCGCGATCCGGTAAAATACATCAGCGCGGCGCCGAACGATTTTTTCTCCAGCAGTCGCACGTCAACCTGCAAGCCGCTGCCAAGCAGGACGCTTACTTTGTTTTCTCCGCGCGCGAGGTGTTGGTCGATGCCGGGATATTTCTGAATGTAGTCCGCGACCTTGTCGACTTCTGCCTGCTTGTCGTGGCCGGGTTTCATCGTCACCAGCAGGTCGACATCGCCGATCGTGTCCCGACCGCGTCGCAGCGATCCCGCCGTTGTGACGGATTCCACTGCGTCACACGTGCGAATGTAAGCCGAAAGCTTTTCGGCTTCTTCCGTAGCCCGGTCCAACAGGAAACGGCCAGTCGACTTCTTGAAGAATTCACAGGCCTTCAGGATGTTCTGCTCGCTCTTTTCGCCGAACCCAGGCAGATCGCGCAATTTTTCTTCGCGGGCAAGCTTTTCAACGTCGTCGACCGTAGCGATGTTGAACGCGCTTCGCAGAAAAGCAACTTTCTTCGGTCCAAGGGACTGCAGCTGGAGCACGTCGAGGAGCGTGGGGGGATATTTTTTCAGCAGCTTTCGCCTCAACGCGTAATCGCCCGTCTTCAGGATTTCGCGGATGTGCTCGGCCATGTTCTCGCCGATGCCAGGCAGCTCGCGGAGCTTCTTATCGTCCTTCGCAAGGTCTTCCACACGCTCGTGAATGTTGTAGAGCAGCTCGGCCGCCTTTTCGTAGCTGCGGTAGCGGCCGATAATCGCCCCGTCGATTTCGAGCAGTTGCGCCGTCTCGCGCAGAATTTTCGCCACTTCTCTGTTTTCCATATGCGGCTCCAATCGCAGACCCGTGCCCGATTGCGAGCAGTCGGGCGGCTCACGCGGAAAGTAAGGCTATCATGTCCTCGTCGAGGCGGTATTTTTATCAGGCGAGCGAAACGCGAGCACCAGACAGCCGGAAGGAGGCGACCTTTCCGCAAAAAACTCTTCCGATCTCAGACTTCGCGAATACTTACATGAGGAAGGCACGAGGCGAAACGTAGTGACCGGTGCGGTCATAGTGGGCGAGCATCCTCTGCATCGCATGAGCGAAACCGGGGCAGCGTGGATTATTCGAGTGCGATGCTAACAATTGTCTAGAAGACGCAAAATCCTCGAGATCCCCGCCAACTCCGCTCTCGTCTTCGAGCCATCGCCGAACTGCATCAGCCCTGGCCGGGTCCAGTTCATCTTTGACATGCTGAACCTCCCACGGGAGTTCACAAAATCCAGAAGGATCGCGCCGCATTCATCGCAATCACCATGATTTCGCATTTCGGGTACCGCCATCTAGTCAGACAGTTCGCCTGCGGCTACGCTTCGCGGTGGAACTTCACGTCAACCGGCTGGTGCATGTGCGGCGAGCGAGGGCCCGTCTTTTCGAAAGCGGCGATCTCGCCCTCGTGCTGCAATGTGAGCCCGATGTCGTCAAGGCCTTTCAGCAAGCATTCGCGGCGGAAGGGATCGATGGTAAACGAGTAGCGCAGGCCGCGATCGTCGGTCACCACTTGCTGTTCGAGGTCGACCGTGACCTTATAGCCCTCGTTCTTTTCGGTGCGAGCGAAAAGCTCGTCCATTTGTTCGTTGCTCAGCGTGACAGGCAGGATGCCGTTCTTGAAGCAGTTGTTATAGAAGATATCGGCGTAGCTAGGCGCGAGGATAGCTCGAAATCCGTAGTCGAGAATGCCCCACGGAGCGTGCTCGCGGCTGGAACCGCAACCGAAATTCGCACGCGCGAGGATAATGCTTGCTCCCTTATACCGAGGATAGTTGAGCACGAAATTGGGATTCGGCTTCTCGCCGGGCAGGTAGCGCCAGTCGTAGAAGAGCACGCGGCCGTAACCCTCGCGCGTAAGGAATTTCAGGAATTGCTTGGGGACCATCTGGTCGGTGTCGACGTTGACGCGATCCAGCGGCGCGACCAGGCCAGTATGCTTGATAAAAGCTTGCATCTTTATCTCTGCCTCCAGGGCTCAAGCCCCGATCTTATTTCGTCCGTCTTTCCGGGTGACAAAATCGCCGCGCGGCCGCCTTTTCTCTTAGTAGGGGCACGGCATGCCGCGCCCTGGCAGATGGTTCTAGTTCGATCGCACCTATTCAGCGCCGTTGACGTTCCACTTCCGAATGTCGACGAAATGCCCTTCGATAGCTGCGGCAGCGGCCATCATCGGGCTCACGAGGTGCGTGCGGCTTCCTTTGCCCTGGCGGCCTTCGAAATTGCGATTTGAAGTGCTCGCCGAGCGCTCGCCTGCGGGAAGAACGTCGTCGTTCATGCCGATGCACATGCTGCAGCCCGCGTCGCGCCATTCGAAACCGGCGTCGCGAAACACTTTATCGAGCCCTTCCTTTTCGGCTGCCGCCTTCACGCGCCGCGATCCGGGAACGACGAGCGCCTGTTTCAGCGATTTCGCTACGTGCTTGCCGGCAACCACTTGCGCGGCCGCGCGCAGGTCTTCGATGCGGGCATTCGTGCATGAGCCGATGAACACGCGATCGACGGGAATGTCCTGGATGGGCGTACCCGGCTTGAGCGCCATGTATTCGAGCGCGCGTTCCGCAGCCTGCCGGTCGACAGAATCTTTGAACGAGTCCGGCGACGGCACGCGGGAATCGATCTGCGTCACCATGCCGGGATTCGTTCCCCATGTGACCATCGGAGCCAGCTCTTCCGCGCGCAGCGTAATCGTCTCGTCGTATTTCGCGCCAGGATCGGTGCACAGCGATTTCCAGTAGTCGACTGCAACTTGAAAATCCTTGCCGCGTGGGACGAACGGGCGTCCTTCCATGTAAGCGAACGTGGTTTCGTCGGGCGCCACCATTCCGGCGCGCGCACCGCCTTCGATCGTCATGTTGCACATCGTCATGCGGCCTTCCATCGAGAGGCCGCGTACCGCCTCGCCGGTGTATTCGAAGACGTGGCCGTTGCCGCCGGCGATGCCGATTTTGCCGATGACGGCGAGAATCAAGTCCTTCGCCCCGACGCCCTTTGGACGCTTGCCGCTGATTTCGACCTTCGCCGTTTTCGACTTGAATTGCGATAGGCACTGCGTCGCCAGAACGTGCTCGATTTCGCTGGTGCCGATCCCGAACGCCAGCGCGCCAAACGCACCGTGCGTCGACGTATGGCTATCCCCGCAAACAATCGTGAAGCCCGGCTGCGTGATGCCCAGCTCTGGTCCGACGATATGCACGATACCCTGATCTTTGCTGTGCATGTCGATCAGGTTGACGCCGAATTCTTCGCAGTTGCGTGCCAACGCGGCGAATTGCCCCGCTGCGTCGGGATCGAGCACCGGCAAAGCACGATTCTTGGTCGAAACCGAATGATCCATCACCGCGAACGTCAGTTCCGGCCGGCGTACTTTTCGTCCGGCCGCTTTAATTCCGGAAAACGCTTGCGGCGACGTGCCTTCGTGGACCAAATGCCGGTCGATGTAGATCAGCGACGGCTTGCCCGGCTCCTCGTGGACGAGGTGGGCTTCCCAAATTTTTTCGTACAGTGTTCGAGCAGGCATGCGATCGATTCACCTTCGAGTCGAGAGATTCGCGCGCACCGGTAGCCGAAACGCCTTCCGGTGCAGAGAGCATTGTAACAAGCCGCAAAGCCTTACGCCATCAAGCCGCTACACGCACCCGCACCCGTTCGTAGCGGTCAGTTTGAATTTTCTTTATCGTGACACAAGCAGTTAAAAATTCAAACTGACCCAGTACCCACTCGTCCGTCGCGCAGCCATCCAATGTAGCTCGCGTCTTTAGACGCGAGGCCTTTCGGCTGCGATCGCTACTGTGGCGTGGGCGCCTGTCTGCCGCGGGCAAGTCCCGCCCGCGTTTTTCAGGTTCTTGTGGTTCTATCGTGTGTGGCACAGGCTTGCCCTGAGCATCCGAAGGGCGCCCTCGCCTGTGCGGCTTTTCGTTCGTGAGGGTATCGCCGCTGTCGCTGGTTGAGGCTTAAATGTAGCGCGGCGGGCCTCTGCCTCTAGGCGCGGGCGCCTTTGCCGTGCCTTAACGTATCGCCGCGGGCTTCAGCGCGGCACCCGGGTCGTTTCTGTAGCGGCCGCCTTGGTGTCCAAGCGGGCGCATTTTTGCATTTTTTGTAGGGGCACGGCATGCCGTGCCCGCCGCCGCATGCCAGCCTGCCGTTGCGGGCCTCAGTCCCGGCACGCTTTCGTCCCAATGTAGCTAGCATCTTTAGATGTGACCGGTCGACTATCCGGCAAACCCAGACGTCCTATCCGGCCGCGAGGTACAAGGCAGCCCTAGACCAACACGACACGGCGCCCCAACTATTCGCATAAGCTGGCTAAGCATGTGTTATATATCGGTTACTTTCCCAGGAGCAATTACATATGCCCCGTTCTGCGGGCGTCACCGTTTCGGCTGTTGTCGTATTCATTGGCAGCGCCCTCACCCTCCTGTTCGGAGCATTCGCTGTACTGGGACTCACCCTCGTGAGTCGCCGCCCACTGCCGAATATGCCGTTACACGCCGGTTACCTCGCGAGCATCTACGCGATCTTTGTGCTTGGTTTTGCTGGATGGGGAATCGCGAGCGGCATCGGCCTGCTGAACACACGAGAATGGGCCAGAATATCCACCGTTGTTTTCGCGGCAATTCTTGCCTTGCTTACGATTCCTACCGCGCTGTTCATCGCCTTCATCCCGCTTCCATTTCCGCGCGACCCAAGCTTACCTTCGAATTTCGCCGTCACCATGCGTGTCAGCATCGCGCTCTTTTATGGACTGCTGGGCGCACTGGCAGTCTTTTGGATCTTTTTCTTCAACAGGGCCAGTGTGAAAGATCAGTTCCAGACGAAGCCACGCCACTTCGCAGAACCTGCGCTGCAGCTCGGGCCCGCGACTGCATTCGCCGCTCCCGACAGGTCCGCAACATCCAGGCCACTCAGCATAACGATCATTTCATGGCTTCTGATAATCGGCTCCGCCTTCGCTCCGCTAAGCATGCTGTACTCGCGCACAGCATTTCACGGGATTGAGATACCGCTGTGTTTCTTGGGCTTTTTTCTGTTCGGTCGGACCGCCGCACTGATCATGGTCGTTTGGATGGCCGCACAAGTGATAGCCGCAGTCGGCTTGCTCAAACTGCAAAACTGGGCTCGACTGACGACCATCGGCCTGCAACTCCTCGGCATAATAAACGCCGTGCTCATGGTCGGCATTCCCGCAAATCGCCTCAGATTCCAGCACATCATGGACGCTGCGACGGCTTTCATGAATCAGCCAATGGCTCAGCCGATGTCTTCCTCGTTCCCTGTGTGGATCGGCATGCTCGCGTCGCTGCCACTATTCGTCGTTGTCCTCTGGTTCCTGATCACCCGCAAGCACGCGTTCACCAAGCAGGCATTCGTCGAGTCCACGTAACCGCCTTTTCGGGCGATTGTTTCAACGACGCCTTGCGAATAGCTCATCGTTGCGTAGCGCCGAGGCCCAATAACGTCGCAGAGCAACGATTGACTCGTGCCGTCGAGCGGCAACTCATTCGCAGCGCATAGCGCTGACTGGGTCTACGCGCGTGGCGCGGCGGGCGGGAACGTAGGCCGCAGCTAGCGCGACTACCACCAGGACGGCCCCGACGCTGGCGAAAGTTAGCGGATCGGCCGGGCGGACGGTGAACAGAAGATTGGCGAGCAGCCGCGTGACTCCGAAGGCGATAGCTATGCCCAAGGTAAGCCCAATGAGGATCACCCTCGCCGATTCGCCGAGAATCATGCGCGTGACGTTGCTGCCGCTTGCTCCCAGTGCCATGCGAATGCCGATCTCGTGCGTGCGGCGGGAAACGGAATAGGAGATCACGCCGAAAATGCCCGCGGCCGCGAGAATCAGCGCCATCACGCCAAATAGTCCTACGAGCGACGCGCGAAACCGCGACTGCACGACGGTCGCATCGATAGCGGTGTCCAACGTTTCGACGCCCGTAATCGGCAGGTTTTTATCGATCTCGCCGACCTGCGCCCGAATAGTTGAGGCGACAGCCCCTGCGCTGAGATCACTCCTCGTGACAATTTCCGCGCCCCAGAACGGCGCCTGCGCGAACGGGACGTACATCATCGGCGGGGGCTCGTGCGCGAGTGAAGTATCATGCACGTCACCGACAATGCCGACGATCTGACGAGGCACGGCGGGGCTTGGCGGAAATGAAAAACTCAGATCTTTTCCGATCGGGTCCTGATTCGCGAAATACTGGTGCGAAAAGGCCTCGCTGATTACGGTAATGAGTGGAGCGCCTGGCCTATCCTGTTCATTGAACCAGCGCCCACGAATCAGCGGAATTTCCATGACGTGCAAATAATCGGGACTCGCGGCAACGTAATCTGCAGTGCGTTCGGTTCCTGGAGGTGGTGGAGCGCCACCGATGATGTCGAAAAGCAGCATGGGGACGACAGGGTGGGCTAAAGGCAAGGGAATACCGATCGCGGAGTCATGCATTCCAGGCTGAGCCTGGACGCGGCGGAGCAGTTCATCGCCAAAGGCGGTCCACTGCGCGGGCTTCGAGTACTGGAAGCGCGGCAGATCGACTTCGGCCTTCACGACATGATTGGGATCGAAGCCGGGATTGACGGAGATCAAGGTAAGAAAGCTGCGTCCCAGAAGCCCGGCCGCAACCAGCACCAGCATTGCCAGCGCAATGTCGGCGACGGCCAGAGCGGCGCGAGTCCACTGGCGGTTTTCGCCGGCGCGCGAGGCGTTTTCCTTCAACCCGACGGCAAGTCGGGAATCCGCGGCGAAGAATGCCGGTGCGAGCCCGAAGATGATGCTGGCTAGCATGGAGAGCACGAGCGCGAACGCGAGGACCCAGCCGTCGAGAGTAATCGCGTGCAACTCAGTCAGATCTTTGGGAACGAGCGACCCGAGCGCATGCACGCCCCAATAGGCGAGCAAGATTCCACCCACAGCGCCGGCCAAACCCAACACCGCGCTTTCGGCAAGCAGTTGGCGGACGATCCTGAAACGTCCGGCACCCAATGCGCTACGAATCGCCATTTCGCGCGCGCGCGATGTGGCCCGCGCAAGCAGTAAATTCGAAATGTTGGCGCACGCAATCAGCAGCACAAGGCCAACGCAGCCCAGCAGGACAAGCAGAGCCATTCGCTTGCCGCCGACCAGGTCCTGCTGAAGAGGAACAACCCCGAACTCGAAACCTTTATCGTCCGCCGGAAATTTCTTGGCGATGCGCGCGCTGATTGCGTCCAATTCGGCTTGCGCCGTTGCGATCGAAACGCCGGGCTTGAGCCGCGCCGTGATCGCGAAAAAGCGGAAGTCCGGATGGGTCATAAACGGTCCAAACAGCGGATCGTCCTGCACCGGAATCCAGATTTGTTCGGCAGTGAAGAACGGATAGCGAAAACTGGACGGCATTACGCCGACGATGGTGAAGTCGCGCATGTCGAGATTCACGGAGGTGCCGATGACGCGAGGGTCGGCGCCGAAACGGTCGCGCCAGAGATTTTCGCTGAGGATAACGACGGGTGCGGCTCCTAGCTTGCCGTCTTCCGGAAGAAAAATGCGGCCGAGGAGAGGCTTGACGCCCATGGCCGCCAGCAGGGCCGCCGTGGTGCCAGCGGTGTCGACCTGAAATGGATCGCCGTGGCCGGTGAGCGTGAGATCGTGGCCGGTGAACCCGCCGATATTGCTGAAAACCTGGTTTTCGTCGCGGAGTTCGCGGAAATCCTGATATGACGTACCGCCGTTACGGATTCCTTTCTGCGGGTTGGAATCGGAGATTACGACCAGCTGGTTTGGATGCGCGTAGGGAAGCGGCTTGAGAAGAACCGCGTAGACGACACTGAAAATAGCGGTGTTGGCTCCAATGCTGACAGCGAGAGTGAGAACGGCAACCGTGGTGAATCCGGGAGACTTGCGCAGCATGCGGGCGCCGTAGCGAACGTCCTGGAAGAAATCCTGGAGCCAGCTAACTCGGCGCATGTCGGCACATTCCTCCCGGATCTGGTCGACGCCGCCGAATTCGCGGAGGGCAGCGCCACGCGCGGCATCGGGGGACATTCCGCCGGCGATATTCGCGGCAATTTGTTTTTCGATGTGGAAGCGGAGTTCGTCGCCGAGTTCGCGATTAGCCTCGTTGCTGCGGAGGAGCGACCGAAAGACGAGCGAAATTTTGGTTACGAAACGCATCGTTGTTCAACATGGGCGGTCCCGCCGAGACGGGCAAGCCGAGTCACCCCCACGCTCGCCCTTGGAGGTTGCGACGATTATTCATGTCTCAGAGCGACGATGGGGTCGACGCGCATCGCTCGGCGCGCCGGCACATAGCACGCGGCCAGCGCCACCATAGCCAATAGAATCGCCACGCCTCCAAAAGTCACTGGGTCATACGCGCTGACTGAGAAAAGCAGGCTCGCCATGAGCCTTGTGAGCCCCAGGGCACCGACGATGCCGATGCCAATACCGATGAGCGCGATTTTGCCGCCCTGCCCGAGGACCATGCCTAGAACGGTTCGGTGTTGCGCGCCGAGCGCCATGCGAATCCCTATTTCGTGTGTGCGCTGCGCGACAGAATAGGAAATCACTCCATAAATCCCGATCGTCGCGAGCACCAGGGCCAACAGGCTGAAGGCGCCGAGCAAAATCAGCGTGATACGGCGCGTGCTCACCGACTGGCTGCGCAGGTCGTCCATCGTGGAAATGGCGAAGATCGGCTGGTTCTTGTCAATCGAGCCGACGACGCCACGAATCGACGAAATGAGTGCCGCCGGATCGACAGCGGACTTCACCAGCAGGTTCATATATCCGGGAACGTCCAGCTGCCGAAATGGGACATACACTTCCAGACGCGAGGGGTTGGCCAAGCCGTAGAGCTTCGTGTCGTTCACCACTCCGACAATCGTAATCCACTTTGGTGGATTCGCTTCACCCGGGTGGCCAAACATGAATCGTTTGCCGATCGGGTCTTGATGGGCAAAAAACTCGCGGGCGAGCTTTGCGTTAATCATGCCGACGAGCGGAGCGTTCTCATTGTCTGAATCTGTAAATGTCCGGCCGCGCAGAAGCAAAATCCCCAAAGTGCTCACATATCCGGGGCTCACCTTGTGATAGTCGGGGTGCGGCCAGCTGCCGGGCCGCGGCTGCGGCATTCCTTCGATGGTGATATCGCCGCGACTATGGTCGTCGGTCAAGGGAACCACGGTGCCCAGGGCGCTGCCCTCGACGCCAGGAAGCGCGCGGGTGCGGTCCAGAAGCTGCTGCCAAAAATTGCGCCTCGCCGAATCGGTGGAGTATTGTTGTGCGCGCAGATCCATTTCCATCGTGAGCACATGGTCCGTGCGGAATCCCGGATTCACGGAGAGCAGCCGGTAGAGGCTCCTCGTCATCAGGCCTGCGCCAGCCATCAGAACGAGGGCTAGCGCAATTTCGGCCGTCGCGAGCACCAGACGTAGTTTGTTTTGCTGCGTTCCCGCGCTGGTGGTCCTGCCGCCCTCCTTCAATTCGGACTGTACGTCGGGGTTTGTCGCGTGGATCGCGGGAGCGAGCCCGAAAATGAAGGCCGCGAGAACGACGATGCCTCCAGCGAAAAGGAGGACCATGCCATTCAAGCTGATCGTTGCGCCGGATAGCATGTCGGTGGGAATCAGCTGGCCCATGCCACGAACGCCCCCGAACGCCAGTCCGACGCCAAGTATGCCTCCCAAAACCGCGAGGACAAAACTCTCTGCCAGCATTTGACGGGCGATGCGTCCCCGGCCTGCACCGAACGCAATGCGCAACGCAACCTCTTTTGTGCGGGTTGCGCCACGGACCAGGAAGAGATTGGCTACGTTCGCGCAGACAATAAGAAGCACGAAGAGCACCGCGCCGAACAAGATGAGAATCGCGGGGCGCAGGTCGCCGACGAAAACGTCTCGAATCGACTGCAACCTGACGCCGCACTGATCGTTGGCCGTCGGGTATTCCTTCGCCAGACGGGCTGCAATCCCGTCCATTTCCCCGCGAGCCTGGGAGATCGTCACGCCGGGGACGAGTCGAGCCATAACGACCGAATCCCCTCGCTCTCCTCGATCCCTAATATCGTCCGAGTGATCCGTGGCCCAGACGCCTATCGGCTCGATCACATCCGTCTTATCGGGCGATCGAAAATTAGCCGGCAGCACGCCGATGGTTGTGAAGCTCTTCCCGTCGAGCGTGATCGTTCGTCCCACAGCGCTGGGGTCGGCGCCGAAATGCGACTGCCACAGCGAATAGCTGAGCAGTACAACTGGGGCAGTCCCCGATTTCTCTTCGGAAGGATTGAAGTCGCGGCCCAAATAGGGATGGACGCCCAGCATCGACAAAAAATTCGGCGAGACCGCGTATCCGCTGATGTTCTCGGGCTGAGTTACTCCCGCAAGGTTAAAGTCTATTTGATGGACATCCGTCATTTGCGAGAAGGATCGGCTTTGATCGCGCCAATCGAGGAAATTCGGGTATGACACACTGACGTTGCCCACCTTCGGATTGGTCTCGTTCAGGACGACGATCCGCGAAGGATTCCGGTAGGGCAGCGGTGCGAGCAAGATACTGTAGACCACGGAGAAAATCGCGGTGTTTGCGCCGATACCGAGCGCCAGCGTGAGAATGACAATGGCGGTGAATCCCGGAGATTTGCGCAGAAGCCGAAACGCATAGCGAACATCTTGGGCGAAATCCTGCAGCCAGTTCACTTGACGCATGTCAGCGCACTCCTCTCGGATTTGGTCCACGCCGCCAAATTCCCGGAGTGCGGTGCGGCGCGCCTCACTGGGCGACATTCCGGACGCGACGTTCGCGGTGATTTGCCGTTCGACGTGGAAACGCAGCTCGTCGCCAAGTTCGGCATCAACGGCGTTGCGCCGGAGCAGCGATTTCAATCGCAGGAAAAGTTTGCTCGCCCATCGCATGTTTTGTACCCCTTGTCGTCGCGCTCTTCGATCCAGCGACCAGCGCCTTAGCTTCGTCACGCGGTGTTCATCACGAGGCCGATTGCGGCTGACAGGCGCTCCCAGTTTGCGTGCTCGCGGTCGAGATACTGCCGCCCGGCGCGTGTCAGCGAATAATATTTCGCACGGCGGTTGTTTTCGGATTCGCCCCACTCAGCCTTGATCCAGCCCTGTTGTTCGAGCCGGTGCAGGGCGGGGTAAAGCGCGCCTTGTTTGACCTGGAGAACGTCGTTCGAAATCTGACGAATGCGCTGCGCAATAGCCCAGCCGTGCGCGGGTTCGGGTGCTATGGTTTTCAGGATCAGCATGTCGAGTGTGCCTTGCACCAGATCAATCGGTTTGGTCATTTCGCCCCTTCAACCGGATTTCGTTTCGCAAACGCCTTATGGCTTCGTGCCTTTCTGCTCTCCTGTTAGTAATTGACAGGACTGTACTCCAGCTCTTGTCAATAATCAAGGGGAAAGGCACAAATCGCGGAGCAAAAGCTTGACGAGATCGACCTCCGGTGGTTACGAACGGCGTGGAGAACCGATCTACTTCGCTAACAGCGCCTGGACATCCACGGTGACGCTTTGGGTCTGCGCCGGAGTGATTTCAATTGCCTGTCCCTTATCGCGATACGGTTTGAGCGCAGCGGGATCGGTCCAGTCGAGTTTCCACGCGTTCGAGATCGCCATCAGTATGTACTTGCCTGGAATGACGTCGGACAGCGTGAATGAGCCGTCACTGTTCGTCTGATCTCGGCGCGAATCGAGGGCGATGTCCTGTCCGGACGTGGGGACCAGCAGCACCATCACGCCGGGCGCAGGTTTGCCGGAAAGCTTCGCGATGCCATTGACGACTGCACGACCAAAGCCGACCTTCACCGTGACGTCTACATTCCCAGAGTCAAAAATCGTGATCGTACGGCCAGTCACCTGCGCGCCAGTGGCCGAGACGCTCTCAATGTATGGACGAGTGCCCGATCGGCCATTCAACACATCAGTTCCTGTGCCTATGCGATACGTTCCCGGCTGCAGCGGCGGGAACGTGAACGTTCCATTCTTGCGAACGGACGCTTCGAACACCCCGCCTTCCCGCGCACTCACGAGCATCACACGCGTTTCGCCTGCCGACGCGCCTGCTGGCAAAATTACGCGGCCAGAGATGACGCCGGAAGGCGCGCCGGAGGCATCGATGGTGCTGTTATCGCTGACATTTGTGGCAATCGTGCGTTCGGACCAGCCCTGCGCCGTGTTGTCCTGCATGACGAGAGCAACCTGGCCGGGTGGAAGGCCGTCGATTTCCCAGGTGCCGGGCGAAACTTCGCGCCGCTGGATGGGAGCCAACATGCCCGTCGAAGTGCCAAAGATGCGATCGTCAGCCCTGATATTGGGATATGGCATACCTTGCGGCGAATCGGGCAGGCCGGTGACGAGAACGTGCGCGGAGGGCACAGGAACTAGTTGGACGTCGGCTTCTTCCTGATCGCCGGGGGTAATGTGCAACTCGTTGGCAGCGGCAGGATCGGTAACGCCAGGAAAAAATGTGATGGGATAAACCACGTCCAATAACGGGTCGCTCTTCTGGTCGTCTTGCAAAGGACCGTCACCGGACGGGTGTTGCTCCGGAGGGTGAGTGAAGCCCCATTCCGCGTACCAAGGCTGCGCCTGAACCACGACATAATAGCTACCTTCGTGGAGATGAGCGAAGCGGTATTGGCCAAGGTCGTTCGTCTGCACCGTGGCGCGGTGGACAGGGTGTTGCGAGCCGCTGAGCGCTTGCGCCTCGAAGAGCATCACCTGGGCCATGCGGACCACGTCTCCTTGCGTATTTGTGACGGTGCCGTAGATCACGCCTTGCGGCGCAAGCCGAAAAACGACGTGCTCCGCATCAAGCGCATTCCCGACCACAATCGCTGTGTTGAACTGTCCGTGCTGATCGTAGCTGGCGGAGACGTAGCCGTGCGCGCTGGCAGACAAGTTGTATTTGCCGGGCGGCAAGCCGTCGAAGGAGAAGTTGCCGCCATCGTCGGCTGTTGTTTCAGCGCCATTGCCTGCATCGGAAATCGAAAGTTGCGCGCCAGGGATCGGGGCACCGGAGTTCGCGTCAATGATGATGCCGGCGATGCGATAAGTGCCGATTGTGGTGTACGCATGGCGCATCGCTGTCGCTTGTGGAACAGGGGCTTGCGAGCCAGTCAGGACAAGCGCGAGCAGGACGACCAGCGGGTTCATGGCTGATCCTCATCCGCCGATGGCAGTTCGAGCTGAACGCTGGTTTGGCCGCCGGCGCCGAGCGTTACCGAAGTTGCGTGCGCCAGGTAATTTTGCACGGCGGCGGGATTGCGGAACTCGATGCTATAGGGATTCGAGGCGGCAAAGACTTCATATGTGCCAGGCGCGAGATTATCTAAAAAAAATGATCCGTTCTCGCCCGCGCCGGTTATTTGGGAGCGCTGTGGATAATCGGGTGAATAAATCACAACGCCCGCCTGGATTGGTTTACCGTTTTGCGTGACGCTGCCGGTCAATTGGGCGCCGTCATCGCGCAACGTGACGTCGATCGGCGGCATCGATCCTGTTGAACCGACGGTCAGATCATCTCGCAGTAAGTCGACCGTGCCGCAGCGCAAATCGGCCACATAGAAAGGACCAAACGGTCTGGCTTCGACGCTATACGTGCCGGGTACGACGCTCTCAATCGCTGCAGGCAAGGTTTGACCACGATCATCTCTCGGCGCAACCGTGCCTCGCTCGAAGAAGCGACCGGGAGTGGTCGAGAAGAAGCGAATCAGAACGCGATGCGGATTGCCGGAGTTGTCGTTTCTAGTTTCGTCATCAACGCGGATCGGTATCGAAATTCCCGGCCCAAGCGCCAGGACTACACCTGAAACATCGGAGGTGACTGAGATCGGAAGATAAGCTGCCAGGGGTCGCTGCGGCGACAACTGTAGCCCGGGCGACATGCTGATAACGAAACGCTGTGCACGGGCCGTAAGCACGTATTTCCCGGCAGGGATTCCGGAGACCTGAAATTCGCCTGTGCTGGGATCGACACGCACTACTCGCTGAATGGCGTTACCTTCGCTATCGATGACCGCGACACTGATTCCGCGGGCACCGTTTGCGCCAACAATCCGGCCGGTGATCGCAAACGTCGCTTGTGTTGTCAATGCCTGGTCGGCATGGAACTGCATCCCGGGAGTGAGTGTTATAGGCGTTGCGGACTCGAAATCTGCAACGCCAGGATAGAACTGAGCGCCATAGCCCTGGGAGCCCGCCTTTTTTGGTCCTAGCCCGCCATAAACGCTCTCGGTTCCGAACGGGGCGAACGACAGGAAGTATGTCCCGGGACGTAACTCAGCGATGCGGAAGTTCCCCTGATCGTCGGTTATTCCGACACCGGTGCGCTGGAGCTGTCTCCGGCCATCCTCGATTTCCCAGTGTTGGGCCGTCACGAGGATTCGTTCCAGCGGTTGGCCGTTTGCAGCCGTCACTTGGCCAAAGATAATCGCTTCGGGGACGAGTTTTACGACGAGGCTGGTTTGGGTTGGAACACTCGCTACGTCGGTGATGGTCCGGTTCCCCGACTCCCGCTGATTGAAAAATCCCGGTTTTCGCGCGACAACAGAGAAGTCGCCGCGAGGCAAGCCGGTGAAGTCGAATGCGCCATTGGACCCGCTGAACTGGGCTTGACGATTCGGGCTGTACACTTCCACGAGTGCGCCGCCGATTGGTTCTCCCGTTACGGAATTGACGACTTGTCCGGCCAAATCGTAGGTAGTTGCGGGCTGCTGTGCCTGCGCAGAAGCGACGCTCCAAAGGGAGACGAAAATCGCAGCGAGGAGAGCGAGAAGAGCGAACCTCGGTCGCACGGGCTTTACCCCGGGTCCTGGAGTGACGCAACCGCCGCGTGATGAACGCCCGGCGAGCGTCGACGCCATCTTACACGTTTTTCATGATGCGCGAGGAACTCAGTCCGTTGCATTCGGGCTACGTACAGATTTAGGAAGACGGTGTACGGGGCACAACGAAGGCGCTGTGATGCCTGGTTGTCGTCGAGAGAAGAGCCTGAGGCTCAGGTTTTTATCCGGCAGATGCATTAAACTGGCGCAGCGGCCTCGATGCCGAAGCTCGCAGCGCGGAACAGCGGGTAAATATCCGCGCGTATCGGAGAAAGTCAGCTGCGAAACACCAAACCACTGATCATCGGAATTTGCGGCGGGACCGGTTCGGGAAAGACGACGATCACCCGGCGCATCATTGAGGCACTGGCGTTTTCACCGGCGGAATCATCGCGCGAACACGCGGCGTCGACGGGGTTGCACGTTGTCGGTCCGGACGAACGTGCGCGCAGCGTTTCGATTCTTCAGCAGGATAACTACTACAAGGACTATCCCGACCTGTCGTACGAAGAGCGCATCAAAGTGAATTTCGATCATCCCGACTCGATGGATACTCCTCTGCTCATCGAGCACGTCCGCCTGTTGCGCGCCGGCAAACCAGTCGACTCCCCGATTTACGACTTCGCGAATTTCGAGCGGTCAAAGGACGTCGTAAAGATCGAGCCGCGAGCAGCCATCATTATTGAAGGAATCTTGATCTTCGAAAGCAAGCCGCTGCGCGAGCTGATGGATATCAAAATCTTCGTGGATACGGACGCGGATCTCCGTTTCATACGGAGACTCGAGCGCGACATTCGCGAGCGCGGGCGCACGATGGAAATGGTGGTGGAGCAGTATCTTGCGACCGTGCGGCCGATGCACACGGAGTTCGTTGAGCCCTCGAAGCGCTTCGCGGACGTGATCATTCCCGAAGGTGGCCATAATGAGGTTGGAATCGACCTGGTGATCCAGAAAATCAAGTCACTCGTACCGTTACCGTGACGATTACGTGAGATTCGAGCGCCTAGCCGCAACATGCTATGTCGTCGGAGCATTGCTTCGCTCTTTCCTTTAGTTGACTGGAGCAAAAGCCACTTCGGATTAGTTGTGGGCGGGCCCGGAGAGGCTTCGCCAATCGAGACGAATCAGCGATACGGCTTGGCGTGGCAGCGTGAACGACAGGTTCGCCTGGCCCTCGTGCAATTCCACCGAGGCTGGCGATGAGAGCAATTGAAGCTGTCCCGCTGTCTTCAAACTGGCAATTTGCTCCGCTGACGGATCCTGCGGCGATCCCATTGCCTTCCACGCCGTATAAGAGTTGCTGTGGTCGCCGTCGATGCGGTAGTGAAGAACGCGAACGTGGTTGAGCGCGCGAGGCAGACCGTCGATCCGGAGCGTGATTGATGCCGGCTCGGCGGCAACGGCATCGTCGTCATAGTTCCAAACAAGAATGCTGAGATTATTGGCGTCCCGCGTGGCGATCACCCGCACGTCGGGATGCGTGCGAGCGCTGTTTTTCAGCAGGTCGTCGAGACCGGTTTGCGCCCTGCTTTCGGCGGAGACTCGTTCCGATTCCATCATTCCAAACATCCGAAATGCGTTCAGGATGGGCTTGTCAATTTCGTGCGTGGCGAGGGCGCGGTAGCCATAGAAATAGGGCTGGCCGGGAAACGTGAACGCCCAGGTGAGGCTGCCCCGCAGGTTCACGCGGTCGCGCGCGGCAAGCGCGACGGTGCCCTCGAGAAGTTCGGCTTCGTAACTCGCGTATTGCGCTGTGTTGCGATATTCGTTTTCCGGATGAAGGCTGGCCGCGCAGGCAGCACAGCCCTCGGGATCGGATTCGCTGATAACGATGGGGAGCGCGCGGAGCGTCGGAAAACTGGACACGATCGCGAATCCATCGGCGACATTTTTCAGGCTGCGCCCGATGTCCATGCGGGCGTGGCCGTCCACAACACTCGTGGTGCCCTTTGCATGGAACGAAATAAAGTCGAGCGACGCGCCGGTCTTTCCAGTAGCGTAGTTCCTGCCGTTGACGCAGTGAGCGAGAAAGTCGCGCAAGAACTGCGCGGCTCGCGGGGCGGCGGGTCCCGTGGTAGCGGGACCACCAACGCGCGCTTCCGGCAACGCCCGCTTCACCGCCGCAGCCGTGTAGTCATACAGCTTGCAATATTCCTCGAAAGTGCCATGCCAATAGCCGATGTCTGGTTCGTTCCACACTTCCCAATCCCATTGCGCGACTGCGTTCCGGCCGTAGCGGTCGATTGAGTGCCGCACCCATTGATAGATAAGGTCGGACCATTTGTTGTAGTCCGTGGGCGGATATGTCCATCCGGTGAACAAGGGGCCGTTCGGCCAGTGGTGCTGATATGGCTCAGGATGCGTGGAAAGCGCTTCGGGCATGAAGCCGATCTCGACGTAGGGCACGATTCCCAACTTTTTGTACGTGTCAAAAATGCGGTCGATAATCGCCCAATCGTAGATGGGTTTTCCGCCAAGCCCCTCGGTGTAAACATTCGTCGAGCCCCACTTCAACGCTGGGTGTGCCGTCGCCCGTGGTCAATAGGTTATGCGTGCGGTCGTGGAACCCGTGCGGCTTAATCGCTGCGAGTTGGGCGAGCAGCGCGCGCCCTTCAGGAGAATACGTATAGTTCGGCTCGTCGTGACCGATGTAGGCCCAAACTGCAGCCAATCGACCCGCAGATTGGTCCGCGTGAACGTGAATCTCCACTTTTTGCTGGGCCGAGGCTATAGGAGCCGCCGCGACCGCCACGAGAAACGTCAGTACGCGAGCGAGACGTAGATAGTGATTCATCGCGACGGCTTTTTACGACGCATCAACCGAAAACGCAAGCAGCCCATGCGAGCGAACGGGATTCCGCCCTACCTGTTCGATAGGACAGGATGACCACTTGTATATGCCTAGGTTGCGCTGGAGCCCTATGGGCCTGCCGGTTTGATAGCCTGAATTCAAGTTCCGCGACCATTATTCTGCCAATCGAAGCTGCCGGCGCGACGAGAAATGCCCGCGCAAATGCCGCTATCCGCGGAACCTGATGAGGTGACACCCGTGAAACGCGCACATGTGAATTCGCTCCTGCTCACGTTCTCGCTTTGCTGCGGGTCCGCTTTGGCGCAGACGCAAGAGCCTCTGCAAGCTCCCGGTATGGCCTTCGCGCAAAGCCAGCAGCAGGCGCCCGATCAGCAGTCGCAGCAGAATCAATCGAGCCCGCTGTATCGCGTCACGGTGATGGCGCAAACGACGAAGGCCATCAACTATCGCCACCTGAATGGCGCAACGAAGATCGATTTCCAGGGCACCGTGCTTTTGCCGCTGGCGCATGGCGAAGCGAACGTGGAAGTGAAGCGAGGCGCGATTCGCATACAGGCGAAGTTCGATAAACTGCAGCCGGCGACGCGTTTTGGCGCCGAATATCTCACCTACGTCCTTTGGGCCGTTTCGCCGGAAGGACGCGCCGATAATCTGGGCGAAATCCTGCTCGATGGTTCGAAAAGCAAGTTGGACATAACTTCACAACTCCAAGCTTTCGCGCTCATCGTTACTGCGGAGCCCTACTTCGCGGTGACGCAGCCGAGTCAAGTCGTCGTGCTCGAGAATGCAGTCCGGCCGGATACGATCGGCGACATCGAGCAGGTCGACGCGAAGTTCGAGTTGCTGCAGCGCGGCCAATATTCGTACGTGGAGGCCACGGCGCAGCCGTCGGCGCTCGATCCACATCTCCCGCTCGGCCTGTATGAAGCGCGCAACGCCGTGAATATCGCACGCGCGATTGGAGCGAATCAATACGCTTCCGACAGTTATCAGAAAGCCGTCCAACTGCTGACGCAAGCCGAAGACTACCAGGCGCACAAGAGCGAGCGAAAGCAGGTCGAGATGGCGGCACGGGAGGCAGTCCAGACCGCCGAGGATGCTCGTGCCATAACGGCAAAACGCATCGACGAGGAGCGTCAGGCAAAAGAACGCGAAGCTGCCGCGCAGCGCGAAGCGCAGGCTAAGGCTGAAGCGCAGGCGGCCGAAACAGCCAAGCTCCAGGCGGAACTTGACGCAGAACGCGCCGCTCGGGAAAAGGCGGAAGCGGATGCCGCACGCGCCGCCGCTCTAGTACAGCAGCAAGCTGCCGAAGCCGAGGCCGCACGTCAGCGCATTGCTGCCGACCAGGCCGCACGGGAAAAGGCGGACGCCGACGCTGCCAGAGCGGCAGCCTTGGCTCAGCAACAACAGGCCGAACAGCAAGCGCAAGCTGCGCAGGCGCAGGCCGCGGCCGACAGAGCGGCAGCCATTGCGCAAGAGCAAGCCGCCCAAGCGGAAGCAGAGAAGGCGAGACAGGCCGCCGCCGAAGCCGAGAAGGAGAAAGCTGCTCTTCGTGCGCAACTGCTGCAGCAGCTGAACACGATTTTGCAGACGCGGGACACCGCTCGCGGGCTGATCGTCAACATGTCTGACGTGCTGTTCGACACGGCCAGCTATACGCTTAAGCCGGGCGCACGTGAAAAACTCGCGAAAATCTCCGGCGTCGTTCTCGCGCACCCGGGGCTGAACTTGAAAATCGAAGGCTATACCGACAGCGTGGGGAGCGACGAATACAATCAAGAGCTTTCGGAGAATCGCGCGAATGCCGTCCGCGAATTCCTGATCGAGCAGGGCGTTGCGGGATCAGGCGTAAGCGCGCAGGGATTCGGCAAGACGCAGCCGGTTGCGTCGAACGACACGCCGGATGGCAGGCAGAGGAATCGCCGCGTCGAAATCGTCGTAAGCGGCGAAGCCATTGACACCGCGACTAGCTCCTCTATGGCGCCGGCATCGAACCGGTAAACTGCGAGGTGTGCCGTACGATTTCCGAGCGCGTCTTTGATGCGCTACCGCTAATTGACCGACCGGACCATTCCCGGGGGATACAAGACGAACGTGCAGTGAGTCGTGGGATCGCACAGGAGAACTCCTCGACGCGCCAGGCGTTCCGGCCCCTGATCGGGAAACGGCACATTGAAGTTCACGTTCGTCAGGGCCTTTCCGGCGTCTTTCAGTTGATCCGAACCGCTGATGAATTTCGAGTCTTCCAGTTTCGATGCGCTTGAGCTGTTCGATCCGCCCGTTTGAGGTGCAAACAACAGAAAGAATTCCGCGGATCCGTGGTCCTCTTTCAGTGAGGTGACTGGAAACGTACGATCGTGACTCAGTTCGGCGCCGCCGTCGAATTTTAGCGGATCGTTCTCAACTCGACCGCCGACTTGAAGCAGATGGTCTGTGATCGAGCCAGTTAGCTCCGAGTCGTGGGTTGCCGACAAAGCGAGTCGGAAAGTGTGGATCGCTTCTTTCTTCTCGTGCTCCTTCGCATAGACTTGCGCCAAGTGATCGCCGATCACTGGCGATTGCGAAAGCACCCACGCCGCATTCAGGTATTTGTCCGCGTCGGCAAGTTTGTTCATTCGGAAATAGACCCAGCCAAGCGTGTCCCAATACGAAGCTAAGGTCCCTTCATGGAACAGATCCTCGGCCTTCAGGCTCGATAGTTTGACTCTGCCGGCCGCATCTTCCTCCTGGCCTACGGCCTTTTGGGCATACTGGAGTGCGATTGGCAATTGCTTATCCGAATCGGCAAGCTCATAGCCGATATTGTTAAGGCTCAACGGGGTCGAATCCGCGTCGATGGCTTTCTTGTATGCCGCTAATGCGTCTGGCTCGTCTCCCGAATGAAGGTACGCGTTTCCGAGTTGGGCAAGGACCGAAGCGTCCTTAGGATTCAGTTTCACGGCGGATTGAAAAACCAGCGCTGCCTCGGGATAGTGCTTTGCCTCCAGCAGAGCGCCACCGAGATACGTCGGTGCGTCTGGGTCCGTTGGTGCAGCCGACATCAGCTGCCTCCAGACGGCAATGGCGTCGTCGAACTTGCGCTGGCCCATCAGCGCGAATCCCAAGCCCTTGTAAGCGAGGGGCTGTTTGGGATCGTTCGTGACAGCCGAGCGAAACGCGGCGACCGCGTCATCCGGTTTCCGCTCAAACGAATACAATTCACCCATCCATATCCACGCCCGGGTGAACTTCGGATCAATGTCTACCGCATGCTTGAGAGAGGACATGCAGTCTTCGAAGTCACGGTTCTGAAGATCACTTTGTGCGTCGCTGTAGGCGGTGTTCGCGGCGGAGTCTGTGCTGTCCGGTAACGACCAAACGGCGCTCATGTAAGACGCCTGAGTCACGTGCGCTGGAGTCACGCCGACTTGCAGTCCGTAATCGTCCGCAGTTGCCTTGTAGAACTTTTGGTAGGCGTCGTATTCGTTGGCGGGCACCTCGCGCATCTTGACGATGACCGTCCGATCCGCGTACAAAGCGCCCTCGACAACCTTGTACGCCGAGTGATACTCGGCGAAGTCTTCCTTCAGATCGATTCCTGGGGGCACTTCTGGCGTGTACCCGTCAGGAAGGTGGACCTTCGACTGGTAGTCCACGCTCCCAAGGTCGCCAAGCAGGATTGGATGAGAGGGCTTCTTATCAGGCGGCGCGGCAAGAACGGGAGGAAGCGCGACGGCAATGCGATGCTGCGTCCATTGCGGGAAATTCTTGCGCGTGTAGGTGTAGCCGATCGTGAACGGCTCGTCGATTTTCTCGGGCGAACTCGCCGTTACATCACTGACGTCGCCTCCAAAGCCGCCGGCGTAGGAAATTCGCTGAACTAGGTCTTTCCACCGTGCGATGGAGACGGTGCGGAAAGCACTGCGGAACACCAGTTCCATGTCGTTGTCGGCTACGCTCTCATCGACTTTTCCGACCAACGTGCCATCGTTGCTTATCGTGGCGTCGATATGAAACGTCTGCACTGACGGCATCGGCGGCGATGCCGGTGTGACAACGAGTGTGGCCGGCTGACCGCCTGTAATCAGCAGAGCGTTCTTGTTTCGCAGCAAGCTGAGGATGTAGCCATACGGCGCAACCTCCTCGGTCGTGTCGAGCCAAACGAGGCTCTTTCCCTGCGGAACTGCGGTGATCACGTGATCGAACTGATCGGGCGAAGGAACGCTGGGATCGATCCTGTGGGTCAGGTTAATCAGCACGGGATAGGCCTTGATGCCGGCTGCGTCGAGCAGGGAAGCGAGCAGGGTGTGCTTGTCCTTGCAATCGCCATATTGGTTCGAAAGGATGTCAGGAGCAGCGTGCGGCTGGTAGCGGCCGATGCCGAACGCGACCCCGATATAGTGGATTTGCGTGCTTACGTAGTCGTAGATGGCGCGCAGCTTGGCATCTTCATTCGCCGAGTCTTTGGTCAGTTCGGCGGCTTTGGCGCGAATCGAATCGTCGGGGATTACGCGGTCGCTTTGCAATTTGTCGTACCACGCACCGATTTCGGCCCAACTCTGAAACGAAGAAAATTCCACGTCGGCTGGCGGCAGCTTGCCGATGCTCTGCTCGTACCGTTGCTCGTCTTGTTCGTCTTTCTGCTCGTCGGTCGATTTGGTCTGAAGTTGCGAATCACGCCAGGTAAAGATTTGCCGCGAAGCATCGGTGGAGATCAACGGCAGAAGCCCGGGACTCGCCCATTTAACGGCGCGGCCTTTGGGAACGCTGATTTGGAGTTCCTCGTGGAGCGCAATATTCTCGTGCGAGAAGTTGAACGAGAACCAGAATTGACCAGGCGCCAAAGGCTTCGTCGTCACCCAGTGCGCGGACGCTTCGAGTACGTCACCGGCACTCAAGCCCTTCACTGCCACTTGTTTCTCGCGCAGGTCGCTGTAGAAGGGCGCTTGGCGTGTAATGTCGGCAGGCATGTCCTGCACGGCGTCTGCGGGGGTAACGACAACCGTGTTGTCGGGCTTGCGCACTCGAACGTAGTCGATATTCACGGTTTGCGTCGCAGCCTCATACGAAAACGTAATCACACTGTACTTTTGAACCCCTGCATCCGATTGGATGCGAATCCGAAAATACATTTCTCGCGTGCTGGTTCCGTCATTTTGAAACGCGATTTTTTCCGAATCGTCTTCCTCCACGAACGCCTCGTTCGAATAATCCGGCTTGGAAGGGCCGGTCGCGCTCGGGGCGCCGGCGGTTGCTTTCGGCGTAGATGGCGGAGCGGGTGACGTCGTCTGGCGAGCCGAAACGACGGAAGTTGGCGCAAATAAAAGCAGTGCGAGGAAGTACGGAGAAAGGCGCATCGCGGACGTTTTTTTACGCTCTCGATACATAAAACGCAAGAACTTCAAAGGCCAGAAAACGTTCAGCGTTTCCATGCCTTGAAATGCGAAGCATCCTTAGTGGTCGCAGACGCTCTCGCCTGTCCCGCTCGTTTGCCAGCAAGACCCATTACTTCGCCGCTGTTTGGGTGGCCTGCTCCTGTTCCGCGCGGGCACAGAGCTTTTTCAATTTGCCGTCGATGGCCGCGTCGCCAACATTCTCCTGCTGCAGAATGCCATCTGAATCGATCGTAAAGGTGTGAGGGATCGCCTCCACGTTGAACAAGCGGGAGATTGGCCCAGTGAAGCCTCCGTCACGGTATTGCAGCCAGGTCATACCATTCTTCGCAACGAAATCCTTCCAGGCCTGTTCATTGTTGTCCAGGCTGATGCTGAGCATAACAAGCGGCTGGCCCTGGAACTTGTTCGCAATCTCCTTCATGTGAGGCAGCGCTTCGCGGCACGGTTCGCACCACGTGGCCCAAAAGTCGAGGAGCACGACCTTGCCATAAAAATCGTCGAGCGAGACGCTCCGGTCGTCGAGTGTGGTCACCGTAAAGGGCGGGGCCATGCGTGCGCGTGCGAGGTCGGGCTCGGTGATGAACCGTTTGGCCCGGCGCACGTCAGGATCATTAGGTTGGGCGACTTTTACAAAGCCTGCGAATCGAGCTTTCGCGGCGTCATCTTGATTCAGGTACGAGAGAGCCTTCCCGTCGCCAAACTGCGCCTGAGGGAAGTTGGGTGCGAGCTTGAGCGCGGCAGTCAGTTCTTCGTCTGCGCGAGAAAAGACTTCACGTTTCTTCTTGTCCATCGCTTCGCGCAGCAGCACAAATCCCATCTCATAATGCGCCTTCGCGACCGCCTCATCCCCTTGGGCCTCGGCCAGTAGTTCCTGCGAGGCAATTTCAGCGTTCTTCCAATCGCCCGCTTCAATCGCACAGGCGCGCATGTCTTTCTGACAAGGAATACAATGCCCTCCGTCTTGCTGGTCGGCTTTCTTGAACTTACCCACGGCGAAAAAGAAGTTATGGCGGCGCGCCAAGTCGATGCCCTCATTGAATGTCTTCTGTGCCTTCGGATCGGTCGGGCCTTGGGCGGCGACGGTGTTCGGCGCGCGTGAGCCCGCAGCCTGGCTGGCAGGAGTGGTTTGCGCGGCGCGAGCGCTGGTAGGCGGGCAGGATACAAATGATATCAAGGCGACGACAGCAACGATCAGCGTGAAGCGCATGCCGACCTCCTGAGGAGCTGATTCCGGCTTGTGTACTTACCGCTAGGGGACTGCCTGAAGCTGCGGAAGGGATACTCGCTCGATGGCTCAATGTCAACGGGAAAGACAAGGAATCACACCACGGCTGAGATCCGGATGGCTTGGGCGCCTCATGCCAGCCTTCCTTATCCAACGAGCGCCTTGTACTGCGCCGCGGTCAGAGGAACGACCGAAAGGCGGCCCTGTCGCACCAGAGGCGAAGCGGCGAACAGCTTGTCGGCTTTGATTTCTGCCAGCGAGACCGGTTTTGTGATGGGCTTGCCCGCTTCGATCACAAGGCGAGGACTTTTCGGGTTCGACGCATCGAGTGAGACGACAGTCGCTGTACCGACCGCGCTCTTGCGGTCGCCTGTTTCGTAGATGATCAAGCGCGCGCCGGGCGTCATCTCACGCATGTTCCTCAGCGCCACAGGATTCGAGACGCCATCCCATTCGGTCTTTTTGTCGCGCGCTAGGTCGGCGAAAGAATATTCGGAGGGTTCGGTCTTGAGCAGGTAGTAGGTTTCCATGGCGTCTACTCTAATCCAGTCGGCGCCACAAAGACGAGCGGAACGGCGCCGTCGGGGCAGCTTGTTCAGTTCGCGGAGGCGCAGTCGAAGGGAGCGTGGCCAATTCGCATTGTGACATTGCACTCTCGCTGGCGCATGGCCGGAGCAGATCGGCACTTGAGCCGAGAAGAGGTCGTTACATGCGAACGCCATTGAGTCACGGCATCGTTTGCATGTAACCTCACGACGTGCTTATTGGCACCCGTAGGGCCGACGCATACCGCAGTTCCGGTGAAATTTGCTCTTACCGTTCCGCATCAGCATCGCTGCGATCGTCCGCGCCAACCCGCGTGCAGGCGATCGCGCTCATCCAAGGAGACTGAACACCTGGTCCGCTGGCGCATCGCCCTTCTAGTCAGCTGCGCAATCGCGATCAGCTATCTCGATCGCCAGACGCTGCCCGTAGCCATCAAGGCAATCGGCAAAGATATTCCCATCTCGAACGAGCAATTCTCCGCATTGCAGTCGGCCTTCTTGCTGTCGTACGCATTCATGTACGCGGGCGGCGGAAAACTGGTCGATGCGCTGGGCACCAAGCGCGGATTCGCTTTGATTATGGCGTTCTGGTCGTTTGCTTGCGCCAGCCACAGCATCGCCGCATCCTTCGCGATGCTGGTCGCGAGCCGCTTCCTGTTGGGCATCGGCGAAGGCGGCGGATTTCCCGCGGCAACGCGCGTGGTCGCGGAATGGTTTTCGCCGAACGACAGCGCTACCGCCATGGGCATCATCAACGGGGGGACCGCTGTCGGCGCCGTCGCGGCGCCGCCGCTCATCGCCGTCATCCTCGCATATCTGAGCTGGCGCTGGATTTTTGTGTTCACAGGCGCGGCTGGGCTGCTTTGGACCCTTTGGTGGCAGATCAGATATTCTCCGCCGTCCACCTTTCCACAACGAACGAGCGCCGAGCCGGCTGAACGGCCCGAACCTGCATCCTCCTCTGGAGCGCGCGCTGTGGAACGTTTGCGCTGGCTCGACTTGCTGCGCTATCGCGAATCGTGGGGTCTGGTCATTGCGAAGTTTCTCAGCGACGCGGCATGGTATTTTTACCTGTTGTGGCTTCCGAAATATCTTTACGATGCGCGTGGCTTCGACATCAAAGCCGTTGGGACGTTTGCTTGGATCCCCTACGCCGCTTCGGGAGTCGGATGTCTCGTCGGCGGCTGGTTTTCCAGCTATCTGGTCAGCCGCAAGCTTTCTGTTGATACGGCGCGAAAAGTTGCGTTGGGGCTCAGCGCCGCAGTGATGCCATCGGTGCTATTTGTACCTCACGTAGCCGTCTCGTGGGCGCTGGCGATTTTCAGCGTGGCCTATTTCGGACAGCAGTCGTGGTCGACGCTGGTGATGGTTCTGCCGACGGATCTGTTCCCGCAGACCGCCGTCGGTTCCGTGGCTGGGCTTGTGGGGTTCGGCGGCGCGATGGGTGGCATCGCGTTCGGCGAGGCGGCGGGCTATTTGCTCGATCACGGATTCGGTTACGGAGTCGTGTTCACCCTGGCGGGATCGTTGCACGTAATCGCCTTCATCGTCATTCTGCTGATGGTGCCAACGGTGCGACAGGTCGCCATCGCGCCCGGCGTTCGCGAAATGGTCCGGTGAAAATGAAAGCGGAAGGAGTTCGATGAAAATCAAGGAAATCCGGACGCGCGTCGTCCGCTGGCGTGGACAGACGACGCCTCTTCCTCCTCATTTCTGCACGAATCCGATGGATCTGCTCCAGGTTCCGAAAGGCGAGGCGTCCATGCGGACGTTTACCTTTCACGGATGGCTGGTCGTCGAAATTTTCACTGATAACGGCATCGACGGAATCGGCAACGCCGCGCTCGCGCCGCAAATCACGAAGCAGGCGATCGAAGCTTACCTGAAGCCTCTGCTGATTGGCGCCGATCCGTGGGATATCGAATTCCTATGGCAACTGATGTATCGCAAGACGATGGCGTTCGGCCGGAAGGGAATCGGGATGACGGCGATCAGCGCGGTCGACATCGCGTTGTGGGACATCCTCGCCAAGTCCGCGAAGCAGCCTGTGTACAGGCTTCTCGGCGGCCGCACGAAAGAGCGCATTCCCGTTTACGCGAGCCGTCTCTATAGCGGTCCGCTCGACCAACTCGCAGCAGAGGCGAAGAAATACAAGAACGAGGGCTACAAGGCGATGAAGCTGCGCTTCGGATGGGGCCCAGTGGATGGCGCGGAGGGAATGCAGCGCAACGTCGATCTCGTCCGTGCCGTGCGCGAGGCGGTCGGCGACAGCATCGACGTGATGGCCGACGCCTACATGGGCTGGACGCTCGACTATGCCAAACGCATGCTTCCGCTGCTCGAGCCGTTTCATCTTCGCTGGCTCGAGGAGCCCGTTATCCCCGACGATATCGGAGGTTATGCCGAACTGAAGGCAGCCGGCCGCATCCCCATCGCGGGAGGCGAGCACGAATTCACGTTGTACGGTTTTCGCGAACTCCTCGACGCGCGTGCAGTGGACTATATTCAGTTCGACACGAATCGCGTGGGTGGTATTTCGCAGGCGCGCAAAATCGCAGCTCTCGCCGAAGCCTACTCCGTTCCCGTCATCCCGCACGCCGGCCAGATGCACAACTATCACGTCGTCATGGCGAGCCTGAATTCGCCGATGGCCGAATATTTTCCGATGGTCGACGTGGAAGTGGGCAACGAACTCTTCTGGTATATTTTCGAAGGCGAGCCGCGCGCGAAAGATGGCTTTATCGATCTCAACGACAATTTGCCGGGCCTGGGTCTATCCATCAAAGAAGACGCCTTGCGTAACTTCGAGGTGATTGAGTGAGTCGGGTCATTGTTGGGACGGAAGCCCCGGCTTGGCGTCGCGCATGACCTCGCTCGTTCAACTTCGCAAGGGAAACGAGCGGCGCGTCGCGCTCGCCGAAGAACCGCATCTGCAGTTGCTCCGCGATTTCAATTCGCTATACGACCTCGCGCAAGCCGCCGTCGAACGCGGCACAAACCTGACGGGGCTGGTGCGGAAGTGCGCGACAGGCGATCGCCTTGACTACGATGCCGTTTACGATGGCCGCTCCGAGTGGCGAATTCTCCCGCCGATCGATCATCCGGCCGAAGCTGCGCGCTGCCTGATTTCCGGGACCGGCGTTACGCATCTCGGCAGTGCCCGCGACCGCCAGGCCATGCACGCCGGCTCCAAAGAAGACCTCACCGACAGCATGAAAATGTTTCGCCTGGGGCTGGAAGGCGGACGCCCGCCAGCCAACGAGATCGGCGCTCCGCCCGAGTGGTTTTACAAAGGCAATGGAACTATGCTGCGCGCGCACGGAGAGCCGCTCGACGTTCCGGCCTTTGCTCTGGATGGTGGCGAGGAAGCCGAAATCGCCGGCGTTTACATCATCGATTCGCAGGGACGGCCGCGACGCATCGGTCTCGCTGGAGGAAATGAATTTTCAGATCATCGCTTCGAGAAAACGAACTACTTGAACCTGGCGAGTTCGAAGATGCGCACTTCCTCGCTCGGGCCCGAGCTTGTGCTCGATCCGAAATTCGATTCCGTGCGCGTGGACGTTGCCATCGAGCGCGACGGCAAAATTCTCTGGTCGAAGTCGATTCGAACCGGTGAAGCTGAAATGTGCCACAGCCTGTGCAATATCGAGCACCATCATTTCAAATTTTCGGCGCATCGCCGGCCCGGCGACGTTCACGTCCATTTTTTTGGCACTGATTATTTGAGTTTCGGAGATGGAATCCAGCTTGCCGACGGAGACGTAATGAGCATGCGATTCGAAGGATTTGGGCGCGCATTGCGGAATCCCATACGGACCGCGGCAGGCCCGCGGCAACGAATCGAAGTGATTCCTTTAGGGTGAAACGAAATGTCGAAGCCGCGCGTTGCGCTTTTGGGATTGGGAATCATGGGCTCGGGGATGGCGGGCCGGCTGCTGTCCGCGGGCTTTCCGCTGACCATTTATAACCGCAGCCGTTACAAAGCGGCGCGCTTTGCCGATGCCGGCGCATCGGTCGCCGCCACGCCTCGCCAGGCTGTGGCGCACGCAGACATCGTCATCAGCATTGTCGCGGACGATGCCGCATCGAAAGCCGTGTGGTTTGGCGAAGATGGCGCATTGGCCGGAGTTGCGCGCGGCGCAGTTCTGATTGAATCGAGCACGCTGTCCGTCAACTATATAGGCGAACTGGCGAAAGCGGCCGCTGAACGAGGCTGCGAATTTCTCGATGCACCTGTCACCGGATCGAAGCCCCACGCCGAATCAGGCCAGGTGCTCTTTCTGGTGGGAGGATCGGCACAGACTCTGGCGACCGCCCGACCGGCGCTGGAGGTGATGAGCCGCGACATCGTTCATCTCGGCCCGACCGGCAGCGGCGCGCTGCTCAAGCTGATCAACAATTTCATGTGCGGCGTCCAGCTTGCTTCGCTCGCAGAGGCGAGCGCCTTGATCGATGCGGGCAAGCTGGATCGCGAGAAAGCTCTCACTGTGCTGACTAACGGCGCGCCGGGCAGCCCACTGATCAAGACAATTGCGGCCCGCATTTCAGCCGCTCCCACAAGCCCAAATTTTCTGCTCCGCCTCATGGCTAAGGATTTGACTTACGCGGTTAGCGAGGCGAAGAGCCACGGCCTCGCGCTTGAAACTGCCAGCGCCGCACTCGAAATCTTCAACCGTGCCGCTGAAGCCGGTCACGGCGACGAGGATTTTTCGGCAGTGATTGGTTCAATCGCCGCCCGCTGAACGAGAATACTCACCACGCTTGCTGCGACCGCGCGCCGGGATTCACCGAAAGCAAGGCTTTCCTTTCGAATCTGAGCCTCTTACAATGCTCCGTCCTGCACAGATACCGCAGGTGGTTTCTCACTCTTCACCACGGGACGATGAAATGATCCAATCTGCTTTGCAACGCAGTGGCATGAACCGCTTGGCTTTTTACGTTCTGATATCCTTCGCCGCAATTTCATTCTGCCCGCCGCGCGCCCGCTCTCAGCAGCCCGCGAGCCTTGTGCAACGTATCGAGCAGAACCAGTTTCTCCGCGACGCGTTCCTCAATCACGAATATTCGGGGCAGCGATTCGGTCCCGCGCGGTGGCTGAACAGCGGCGAATCATTCACGACTGTCGAGCCTTCGCCCGCGGGGAATAATGCGCGCGACATCGTCCGCTATGACACCGCTACAGGCAAGCGCGACGTCCTCATTTCCGCTTCTGACCTCATTCCCTCCGGCGCAAGCGAGCCGCTCGAACTTCAGGACTACGAGTGGTCCTCGGATATGAGTAAGCTGCTCGTCTATACGAATTCGCAGCGCGTTTGGCGGCTGAACACGCGCGGCGACTACTGGGTATTCGATCGCGGCACGAAAACATTACGCAAGCTGGGCGGCGATGCCGCGCCATCCACGCTGATGTTCGCGACATTCTCTCCCGACGGCAATCGAGTGGCCTACGTGCACGACAACAACCTCTACGTTGAAGATTTAGCCTCGGGCGCCATTACGCAGCTTACGCATGACGGTTCGCAGACCATCATCAACGGCACGTCCGATTGGGTTTACGAAGAAGAGCTGGATATTCGCAAAGCTTTCGATTGGAGTCCCGACAGCAAGCGCATTGCCTATTGGCAATTCAACGCGAGCACGGTCAAGAAATTCGCGTTGATCTATGACATTGGCCGTCCCTACGATGTAGTCACCCACATTCCATATCCCGAATACGGCGTATATCCCTTCGTCAAAGAAATTCCGTACCCGGAGCCCGGCACGCCGAATTCGCTGGTCCGAATCGGAGTAATTCCCGCCGTGGGTGGCCAAACCACGTGGATGGACGTGACCGGCGATCCCGAGAAAAGTTATATCGCGCGAATGGAATGGGCTGGGAATTCCGACTCATTGCTGATCCAGCATCTGAATCGGCCGCAGAACACGAACGATGTGATTCTGGCTGACGCGAACACGGGCGCCGTTTCGACGATATACAGCGATCACGACGCCGCATGGGTTAATGTCGTCGACGAATTTCAGTGGCTCCACGGCGGTCGGGATTTCCTGTGGGTGAGCGAAAAAGATGGCTGGCGCCACGCGTACGTGATTTCGCGCGACGGCAAACAGGTTCACCTTGCCACGCCGGGTCAATTCGACGTCGTTGAAGTTGCGGGCGTCGATCCGCAGGAGCAGTGGATCTACTACATCGCCTCGCCTGACAACGCCACGCAGCGATATCTCTATCGCAGCAAGCTCGACGGCAGCTCGCAACCCGAGCGCGTCACGCCTCCGAATGAGCCCGGCGTCCACAATTACGACATATCGCCCGATTTTCACTGGGCATTTCACATGTACTCCAACGTCGACACGCCTACAACCACGGAGCTTGTCCGCTTCCCCAACCAGCACGTTGAGCGAGTGCTCCAGGACAACGCCGAGCTTCGCGCGAAGCTGAAGGACGTGATCGTCCAACCGACCGAGTACATGAAGATCGACATCGGCGGTGGTACGGTTCTCGATGCATGGATGATCAAGCCCAGGGATTTCGATCCGGCGAAGAAATATCCCGTGCTCGTTTACGTTTATGGCGAGCCGGCCGGACAGACGGTGGAGGATCGCTGGGGCGGCGAGACCACTTTGTTCCATCGCTTCATTGCCAACCAGGGCTACATCGTAGTCACTTTCGATAATCACGGCACTCCCGCGCCCCGTGGACGTGAATGGCGCAAGATTGTCTACGGTGAGGTCGGCGTGCTTTCGTCGAAAGAGCAGGCCGCCGCGCTTCAGAAATTCGAAGAGACGCACTCGTTCGTCGATGCCTCGCGTGTTGCCGTGTGGGGCTGGAGCGGCGGCGGAACGAACACGCTGAACCTGATGTTTCGCTCGCCTGACCTGTATAAAGTTGGAATGAGCGTCGCGCCCGTTCCCGACCAGCGCCTCTACGATTCCATTTACCAGGAACGGTACATGGGTCTGCCGCAGGACAACGTGAAGGGATACGAGGCTTCCTCCGCGATCAACTTCGCCGGCGGCTTGCGCGGGAATCTGTTAATCGTCCACAGCGAGGGCGACGACAACGTCCATTACCAGGGCACCGAACTGCTGATCAATCGCCTCGTGGAACTCGGCAAGCAATTCGATTTCATGGAATATCCCGGGCGTACGCACTCGCTATCGGAAGGCGGCCCCGTCACGCACTACAATCTGTATTGCCTGTTGGCTCGTTATCTGGAAGAACACCTTCCGGCCGGCCCAGCTCGCTAAAAAACGATCGGACGATTGGCGCGCGAGTCATCAGGGGCATCTGTGCCTGATTGCGTCGAACTATAATACCCCGAAGTCGACGAATCCCCGAACCCTACATCAGCTTTTCTGAATTTCTACTGGCTTTCACCATTGGATCGACCTTCCCGCGCCAGTTAACCTGAGTGAGAACGAGTATCCAAAGTATCGATCGAAAGACCCGGAGATTCCGACATGCGATGGCCGTTGATCGAGCAAATCCTTTCTGGTGGCGATGGTACGGGTCCAGAGGCCATGAGCGCCCGCACTCGATCGCTGCATACCAGAAAATATGGAGCGCAGAAGTCTCGTTCCGTCTGTCCCTACTGCGGCGTGGGCTGCGGCCAACTGATCTTTCACCAGGATGGCAAATTGATCTCCATTGAGGGCGATCCCGAATCGCCCGTCTCCCGCGGACACCTTTGTCCAAAGGGCGCGGCCAGTTACGAGCTTCTGACCCATTCGAATCGCGCGACAAAAGTACTGTACCGTCGTCCGCGCGGAACCGTGTGGGAACAGATCGGGCTCGAACAAGCCATGGACATGGTTGCCGAACGTGTCTGGCAGTTGCGCGAACGAACATTCGCCGAAACAAAAGATGGGCATACCGTGATGAACACGACGGCCGTCGCTCACCTGGGCGGCGCCACGCTCGATAACGAAGAAAATTATCTGATCAAGAAGCTCTTCACCGCCGGCCTGGGAATGGTCTGCGTCAGCAACCAGGCCCGTATATGACATAGCTCCACGGTGCCCGGTCTGGGCACCTCCTTCGGACGCGGCGGCGCAACCACGGCTCAACAGGACTTGGCGAATTCCGACGCCATTCTGATCATGGGCTCGTCCATGGCCGAAAATCACCCCGTGGGCTTTCAATGGGTGATGGAAGCACGCAACAAGGGCGCGAAAGTGATCCACGTTGATCCGCGCTTTACCCGCACCTCGGCGATGGCGGACATGTGGCTGCCCTTGCGCGCCGGCAGTGACATTGTTCTGTTAGGCGCCCTGATCCGCCACGTGCTCGAAAACAATCTGGATTTTCGCGAGTACGTTCTGAATTACACGAATGCTTCCGTAATCCTTCGCGACGACTTCAAGGACACGGATGAACTCGACGGCGTCTTCTCCGGCTGGGACGCGGAAAAGAAGGAGTACAAAACCGATACTTGGGCCTACAAGGATTCGCCAACCAAGTCCGATGCCGAGCCAACTCACGGCGGTCACGCCAAAGATCGGGGCGGCGAGAAATCCCAGGAGAACATTTACGAGCAGGATCTCACGCTCCAGAATCCGCGATGCGTATTCCAGGTACTGAAGCGCCACTTTGCGCGCTACACGCCGGAGATGGTTGAACGCGCGTGCGGCATCCCTCCCGATATTTTCAATAAGCTCGCCGAAACGTTCTGCTCCGCTTCGGGTCCTGAAAAGACAGCCGCGATATGTTACGCAGTCGGTTGGACGCAACACTCGGATGGCGTTCAGATCATCCGCAGCGCCGCGATTTTGCAACTTCTACTCGGCAATATCGGCCGCCCGGGCGGAGGGATTCTTGCCCTGCGCGGGCATGCCTCGATTCAGGGTTCAACGGACATTCCGACGCTCTACGACATTCTGCCGGGCTACCTTCCTATGCCGTTTTTCGAGGCTGATGCAAATTCCCTGAGCGACTACCTCGAACGCCATACATCCAAAGCCGGCTGGTGGGCAAATTTTGACAAGTACGCGATCAGTTTGCTCAAGGCGTACTACGGAGACCAGGGGACCAAAGAGAACAATTACGGATTCGACTGGCTGCCCCGCGTTACAGGCGACCATTCTCATCTCGGCTATTGGCTTGAAATGGCCAAAGGGAACGTCGAAGGTCTGTTCGTTATGGGACAGAACCCCGCCGTAGGCGCGCCGAATTCCGGCCTCGAAAGAAAAGCGCTCGCAAAACTGAAGTGGCTCGTCGTGCGAGATATGGTCGAAACGGAAACCGCCTCATTCTGGCTGGACTCACCCGAGATTTCTCACGGCGAATTGCGCACGACTGACGTTGACACGGAAGTTTTTCTCTTTCCCGCGGCTGGCCACGCTGAAAAGAACGGCACGTTCACGAACACGCAGCGGATGCTTCAGTTCCACGAGCAAGCGGTCGAGCCGCCGGGTGACGCACGCAGCGAGACATGGTTCATCTATCACTTGGGGCGCCGTCTCAAAGAGAAAGCGCGCGCGAATCCGACGCCGCGGAATGCAGGCCTGAATGCTTTGACGTGGAGTTACCCGGTAGAAGGCCGCATTGCCGAACCCAATGCGGAAGAAATACTCAAGGAGATCAATGGCTGGACGACGGCCGATCGCAAGCTTCTGGCGGACTATAAGGCCTTGAAGGCCGATGGATCAACGACCTGCGGCTGCTGGATCTATTCCGGCGTTTTTCCAAAACCTGGTGAGAACAAGGCGCGCAAGCGCCAGCCGAAAGGCCGCTACGGACACGGCTGGGGATTCGCGTGGCCCAGCGATCGCCGCATCATTTATAACCGCGCCTCGGCGCGCCCCAATGGCCGGCCGTGGAGCGAGCGAAAGAAACTCGTCTGGTGGGACGAAGAAAAGAAGCAGTGGACTGGTTTCGACGTACCCGATTTCACCAAGACGAAGCCGCCCGATTACCAGCCGCCGGAAAATGCGACCGGCGATGACGCTCTTGCCGGTGATAAGCCGTTCATTCTGCATCCCGACGGTTTCGGATGGATTTGGGTCTCGAGTGGATTGAAAGATGGCCCATTGCCGACGCACTACGAACCGCTCGAGTCGCCCGTCAACAATCAGTTTTATTCCAAGCATGGCACCGATCCCGGCGCGAAAAAGCTCGAAAGCGATCAGAATCCTTACGCCAACTCCCCGGATCCGCGGTTTCCATTTGTTCTCACCACGTATCGGCTCACCGAACATCACACCGCCGGAGGAATGTCGCGCTATCTCAGCCATTTGTCCGAATTGCAACCGGAGCTGTTCTGCGAGATTTCCCCCGAGCTTGCCGAGCAGTTGCGCCTTCGTAACGGCGACTGGGCAACGATCGTAACGGCTCGAAGCGCGGTGCAAGCGCGCGTGCTCGTGACGTCCCGCATCCGCCCCATCCATCTCGATGGCCGCGTGATCCACCAGGTCGGACTGCCGTATCACTGGGGCTACAAGGGTCTCGTCAAGGGAGACATCGCCAACGACCTGATCGCCCTATCGGAGGAACCGAACGTTCGCATCATGGAAACGAAAGCCCTCCTGTGCAACGTATTTCCCGGCGAGCGTGCGAATGGCAGCAACGGTGGGAACGACCCCATCCAAGATGCTCACAAGCCCGCAACTGGGGTTGCTGAAAGAAAGGCCTCATGAGCGTTACTGCATTTCTGACCGATTCGACTCTCTGCATCGGCTGCAAAGCGTGCGAAGTCGCCTGCAAGGAATGGAACCAGGTCCCAGGCGACGGCTTCGTCTGGAGCGGCCAGTCTTACGACAACACCGGCGCTCTCGGTCACGCCACGTGGCGCCACGTTAAGTTCGTCGAAAACGGCACGGTTCCCGGTTTGGGCGGCAATTCTCCCGAAACGTTTTCCTTGGGTTTTTCTTCGGATGTATGCAAACACTGCGAAAATGCCGGCTGCCTTGAAGCCTGCCCTACAGGCGCTATCGTTCGCACGGAGTTCGGAGGCGTTTTTGTTCAGTCTGATGTTTGCAATGGCTGCGGCTATTGCGTCGTTACATGTCCGTTCGGCGTAATCGAAAAAAGGCCATATGACGGACGCGCCTTCAAATGCACGTTTTGTTACGACCGCCAAAAGGAAGACCTGCAGCCCGCGTGCGCCACTGCTTGCCCGACCGAATCAATCAAGTTTGGCAATATCGACGATCTGCGCGCCATGGCGCACGATCGTGTTCGAGAACTCAGCGACAGGGGGTTCCGCGACGTTCACCTGTACGATCCCGTTGACTCCAGCGTCGGCGGCACGCATGCCATCTTCGTCGTGCGTGGAGATCCTCGCACCTACAATTTGCCTCCCGAACCGGAGGTTCCAACCGTCTATCTTCGCAAAGGATGGACTTCCGCCGCGCTTGCCGGCGGCCTGATGGTCGCAGCCACTTTTCTCGCATTCCTCGGAGGCCGCCGATGAAGCATGTATCAGAGAGTGTGGAACCCGTCGTTATACCGAAGCTGCCACGCGAGCTGCGAGAAAAGCGATTACAGGAGCTTCGGCTCGAAGCTAAATCGGCGGCCATCACACAGGCGCAAAGCCGCAATGAGCTCGCTCCCCGCGCGACTCCGGAAACCGGCTATTACGGCAACGCTCTCCTCAAGAAGCCGCAGTGGACCAAAGAAATCCCGCTGTACTTTTTCTGCGGCGGTGCTGCCGGCGCTGCCGCCATCATTGCAGCCGTCGCGGGTAAAACGGGGCGGCACGATTCTCTTGCGCGGGATGCACGCGCCGTTGCCGCCATCGGCGGAGCAATCTCTCCTGCGCTGTTGATCTCTGATCTCGGAATGCCATCGCGTTTCTTGAACATGCTTCGCATCTTCAAAGTACAGAGCCCAATGTCCGTCGGTTCGTGGACTCTGGTCGCGTTCTCGAGCAGTTCCGTAGCTGCTGCTTTCCTTGATCTCTGGCGTCGTCAGGACGCATCCACCATACGCACCGTCTGGCCCCTGCAGACGGCCAGCCAGTTTCTTTCCGCGATTACCGGCGCCGTAATATCCACCTACACGGGCGTCCTTCTTGGGGCCACCGCAATTCCTGTCTGGAATCAAAACGCCGGTGTTTTGCCCATCCATTTCGCGGTATCAGGAATGGCTGCCGCAAGTGCTTTGCTGGAACTGCGTGGCCACGAATCTCCGGCGCTAAATGCGATCGGCATCGCCACGTCCCTCGGCGAAACTGCTGTCGGCGCGTCCATCGAGCTTCGTAAGAATTCGGCACTCAAGCCGCTCAAGTCCGGCTCAAGTGGTTGGCTGACGCGAATAGGCGGATTGCTTTCAGGACCTGTTCCCCTATTGTTCCGTCTGCTTGCTCTCGCTGGAGATGAAAAGCGGAGCCGGAGATACAAGAAGATTGCCGCAGTCTCTTCCGTCGCTGGATCCCTCGCCACCCGATTTGCATGGACGAAAGCCGGCGCCCCTTCCGCCGAAGACACCGCTTTGCTGTTACGTAACCACTCTTGAAGTTGTCGGATCGTTCGAAACGCCTTCCGGCTAGGCTGAAGCGTTGGCGTGCGTAAACCTTTGCCCGGCACACGTGACAACCGTCGCGCTGAGACCTTGCCGCCTTGCAGCTTGCGCGTCGAAGCAAGTTCACGCGGTAGCAAATTTTGCTCTGCGGCAAACGTCGACGCCCGCTTCGGCAACCTTCACGTCGTTCTCGACGGTGCTGCCGCTCACGCCGATGGCGCCAATAACCGTCCCCGCCTGATCCTCGAGAGGAATCCCGCCGGCGAACGAAATTAGCCCGCCGTTGCTGAATTCAATGCCGTAGAGCGGTTCTCCAGGCTGGGACATTTTGCCGATCTTGGCGGTTTCCATGTCGAACAAACGCGCCGTGCGCGCTTTTCGGATGGCGATGTCGATGCTGCCGAGCCACGCGCCGTCCATGCGGGCGAAGGCCTTCAGGTTGCCGCCGGCATTCACAAGCGCAATGTCCTCCTTGATGTGAAGTTCTTCTGCTTTCTTCTTCGCTTCTTCCACAATGCGTTGGGCTAATTCGAGTCCGAGGCGGTCTTCCATGATGATTCTCCTTTTTCATTCGTTTTGGTGGATTGGGTTGCGACGGAGAAGGGA
>Ga0335075_10001276_pt1 | contig 41849 bp, 42 predicted proteins | sample Lox_Sample_24_FD_206723 | JGI IMG/M metagenome (GOLD analysis project Ga0335075, IMG submission 206723) | Soil microbial communities from Loxahatchee National Wildlife Refuge, Florida, United States - Lox_Sample_2.4 | ecosystem: Environmental > Terrestrial > Soil > Wetlands | place: USA...
CCGGCTTCGGCCGGGGACTTTTTTGTCGGGGGCATGAAAACGAGTCATCCCGGCCTTCCGCCGGGATGGCTCATCCTGATTTGCTGAAATAGGCGACGCCGCGGAATTCGTAGCTCTCCCGGATCACCGCGTCGGGCCGGCTGGTGTCGTGGAAGGCGGTGTGCGGCGCGCGCCAGGCGCGGTCGTGGTCGCTGTCGTGGAACTTGATGAAGACGATCTCGTCCGCGACCATGTCCGGGAAATAATACCAGCGATGGTCCGGATTGTGGTGGAAGATGGTCGCCGCGGCCATGTCCTCCTCGCCGGGAATGTCGCGCCAGAGCTCGTCGCCCTCGGGCAGGACGTCGACATCGACCTTGGTGTTGCTGGTCCCTTCGTCGTCGCCGACGCTGGCGCCGTCGCACAGCGCGAGCGGCCAGCTTTGCGGCGGCGGGCTGATCGCGCGCCAGAAGCTGAAGGCGATGAAGCGGTCATAGCCGGCGCCCTCGGGCGCGGCGGCCGCGTACAGCCGCGCGGCGAGATTGTGGGCGGTGCGGGTGGTGAAATCGACATGCGCCTCGGCCGCCGGCGGCTGCACGCCGGGGCCGGTCCGGCCGGTCGAGCGGACCATGCCGCCCATCGGCACCACGAAATCGGCCCCGGTCAGCGCCTTGGTGCGCTGCATCACCTCGGCCGGATAATGGACGTCGACGTCGGCCGGGTCGCGCCAGTCCCTCACCTTCGTCTCGTGCCGGGCGAGGCAGAAGCCGTGCTTGTCCAGCGTGAACGGTTCGGGCGCGAGGCGGGCGTTGCGGATGGTGACCGGATAGGGCCGGTAGACGCCGGTGTTGAGCTCGGCCCCGGGCGCCCAGAAGCGCCGGTTGATCCGCGAGGTCGGGACCAGATAGTCGATCTCGGTCTCGACGGCCTCGGGCGCGCGGCTCAGCGGCCGGTCGATCAGGTCCATCTCGCTCTCCTCAATCCTCATACCCCTCGCGCGCGCGGCTGTTGTCGATCGCGATCGGCGCGCCGGTCACCGGATGCGGGTAATGGAAGGGCACGATGTCGGTCGCGGGCCACAGCCTGGGCGCCGGCTGGATCAGCTCGTCCGGGCCCAGAGGATCCTCGGCCACGGTCTGCGTCGCCATCGGGATGAAGTCGATCGGCGTCTGCGACCAGCCTTTCTCGAACGTACCGTGCCAGAAGGGATAGTAACGCAGCGCCGCGATCTTCCAGACATCGTCCTCGCGGACATAGTCGTTCTCGTAAATGCCGCCCTCCCACCAGGCGCGAAGCCCGCCGCCCGCGGCGCTTTCATGCTGGCCGGCCTGCATCATCGAGCGGCCGCGCACCTTGGCGGTCTTCCGGTCCGGAGCGACATGGATCACCATCTGCAGCTGCGGATGATCGAGCAGCCAGCCGTAGCGCGGCCCGTTATGCCCTTGCGTGAAATGCGCCTGGAAGCGCTCGATATAGAGGCGGCGGACGCCGGCCTTGCCCTTGTAGATCCCGCCGAGGAACCAGACCTCGCCATCCTCGGCGAACAGGTCGACCACCTCTTCATATTGCGATTTGTCGATGAAATAGCCGTAGGTATATTGGACCTTGCGGATCTCGCTCTCGTCGCGCAGGCGCCCGACCTCGCCTTCCAGATCCTCGAGCCGCTGCCGCAGCAGGCTGAGTTCGGTCGCATTCGCTGCATCCGTCGGCATCGCGTCCTCCCTTATCGTCCAAGCGCCTCGAGCCGCGCGATCTCCGTGCGATAGGGCTTCATCGCGCGGAACATGAGGAAGCAGGCGAGCGGCAGCAGCACGCCCGCGGTCAGCAGCAGCGCCTCGCGCAGCCGCATCGGATCGCCGACCACATATTGCGCGACGAGGCCGATCACGAAGCTGCCCATCGCCCCGAAGAAGGTGAACATGAACAGGTAGAAGGCGGTGACCTGGCCGCGCATCGAATTGGGCGCGACGCGCTGGATCGCGGCATTTTGCGGCACCGCCCCGGCAAGGCCGAACATGCCGGCGAAGCCGAAGGCGACGACCGATCCCCAGGCCGAGGGCACGGCCAGAGCGGTGAGCGTACTGACCGTCGTCCCGCAGAAGCAGATGAAGGCCGCGCGGACATTGGCGTCCTTGTAGCGCTTGCCGAGCATCTCCACGAGCACGGCGCCGAGCACCAGCCCGGCCAGCGAGCCGATCAAAGCGGCGAGACTGATCGCGGCGCCGATCTGCGCCGGATCCCAGCCGAAGGTGCGGGCCATGAAGGGCATCCGCCAGAAGGCCAGGCCGAACACCTCGGTCGCGCTCAGGGCAAGCGCCGCGAACAGGGGATAATAGACCTTGCCGTTGGCGTGGATCGCCTTGGCCGCGTCCCAGCCCATGAAGGTGATGATCTTGCGCCCGAACGAGGCGTCGGCGGGCGGCTGCTCGACATCGGCGACGGGGGCCTGACGCTGCGGCTCCCTGACCGTCAGGAAGATGAGGGAGGCGAGGATGGCGGGCGCGGCGATCCAGATCAGGATCCACTGCCAGCCGAGGATCCTGATCCCGAGGATATAGGACGGCTCCCAATTCTGGGTCATCACGATCAGCATGCCGCCGATCAGCGGTCCCAAAGTCATGCCGCCGATGAAGCCGAATTGCAGGAGCGCGAAGGCGCGGGTGATCACCCTGGGCGGAAAGGCGTCGGCGATCATCGAATAGGAGGAGGGGGCATGGGCCGAGCCGCCGGCCGCGAGGAAGACGCGGCTGCCGACGAACTGAATGAAATTCTGCGCGAGGCCGCCGAGCGCGGTGATCAGCCCGACCACGGCAATCCCGCCCGACAGCACATATTTGCGCGGCCAGATGTCGGCGAGGCGGGCGAGCGGGATGCCGACGAACAGATAGCAGATGATGGCGGCCGGCCCGCCGATGAAACCGAGCTGGCCGTCGGTCAGCCCGAAATCCTGCTTGATCCGCTCCGCGAGCATGCCGAACACGGCCTGGTCGAAAAAGGTGACGAAGGTCGCGAAAGTGATCGCGAACAGGGCCCAGTAGCGCTGGGGCGGCGTCGGCCATTCCTTCGGGGGGTAGGCGCCGTCCGCCTCGGGCGCGGGGGCGAGCGGCGCCGGGCCGCTCACTGGCCGGCTCCGTAGCGCGCGGCGTCCATCTCCTGGCGCGCCTGGATATATTTCAGCATCGCCTTGTTGCGCTTCTCCTGCCCCTCCAGGTCGCTGTCGGGCGGCGGCAGGGCGTCGAGCACCTGCTGGAAGGCCGCCTCAAGCAGCCCTCGCGCCTCGGGATAGGGGATGATGTAGAAACGATTCTCCTCGATCGCCGCCTTGACGTGACCGGCCAGCTCCTCCGGATCCATGCCCTGGGAATAGATTTCGTGGAGCGCCGCGATCTCGCGCTCGTCCACCTGATAGCCGCTGTTCGAAAGGTGCGCGGGCCGCGTCTTCACGGACTCGGCGATGTTGGTGCGGATGTTCGCGGGGCAGAGGACGGAGACGCCGATCCCCTTGTCCTTCAGCGCGTCGCGCATCGCCATGGTGATGCCGTGCACCGCGAACTTGGACGCCGAATAGATGCCCGCGCCCGAATTGGCGAAGAAGGCGCCGAGCGAGGCGGTGTTGACGATATGCCCGCCTTGGCCATGCGCCAGCATCCGCGGCACCCAGGTCTGCATGGAGTTCACCACGCCCCACCAGTTGACGTTCACGATCCAGTCGTAATCGTCATAGCTGGCCTGTTCGAGCGGCCCGAAGATCGAGACGCCGGCGGTGTTGAAGAGCAGATGGAGCGGCCCGAAACCGGCTTCCGCCTCGTCCGCCGCGCGGGCGAAGGCGGCCCGGTCGGTGATGTCGAGCCGGATGCCGTGCGCCGCGATGCCGAGGCCGCGCAATTCGGCCAGGGCGGCATCGATCGCGTCCTGGCGGATGTCGGCGATGGTGACCCTGCAGCCCGCCCCGCCGAAGACCTTGGCCTGGCCCAGGCCCGCGCCGGACGCGCCGCCGGTGATGAAGGCATGTTTGCCGGCGAAATCCCGCATCGTTCCACTCCTTGGCCACGGGACTCTGTCGGCCCCTGTGCACGAAGGAGTATGTTAGCGTCACTTACATTCTCTGCAAGCCCGCGCGACGGCCTTCCGTTTCAATAGCCGACGGTGAAACGCTGCCCGCGATGGTGCGGCTCTTCGATCTCGTCGAGCAAGGCGACGGCATAATCCTCATAGCTGATATGGCTCTTGCCGTCCGCCGCGGTGAGCAATTCGTCCTTGCCGAGCCGGAAGGTCCCGGTCCGTTCGCCCGGACCGAAGAAGACGGACGGACTGAGGAAGGTCCAGTCGAGCGTCGTCTCCTGCCGGATCCGCGCCAGCGCCCGGCGGGCGGGCTCGGCCTCGACCTTGATGAAGTCCGGAAAGCCCTCCGTGTCGATCAGCTGCAGGCCCGGCGCCACGTAGAGCGAGGCGGCGCCCCCGACGATCAGCAGGCGCCTTGCATCCTCGAGCGCGTCGAGCAGGCCCTCGACGTCGAGCCCCTGGAACTTGACCGAAAGCACGACCGCGTCGGCGCCCTCGATCGCCGCGGCGATGCCGGCCTTGTCGGTGAGATCGGCCTGGACCGCCCGGCCGTTGCCGACCGCCCCGCCACTCCGTGAAATCGCCACGATCTCGTGGCCGCGCCGCTCCGCTTCCGCGACGATGCGCTGGCCGACATTGCCGGTCGCGCCGATGACGGCGATCTTCATATGCCTCTCCTCCAAGGGGCCGGGGCTTCTTTTCTGTCCCTTTGCCCAGAAATTCCTCGCCGTCAGCGCATCAGGCGGCGACCTCCGGCTGGTGCACGCGCCAGCTGCCGTCGGCATAGGAATGCCGCGCGACCTCGGCATAGGGCACCGGGCTGACGATCGCCCGCAACTCGGTCTGGACGTGCGGCTCGACGGTTGGCTTGCTGGTGCCGCCGTCCGGCTCGCCCCAGACGAAGGTGACTTCCGTGCCGGGCTCGGCATGTTCGGGATCGAGGATGGCGAGGGTCAGCATCTTGCCCTCGTTGAAGCTGTAGCCGACCCAGGTGGAGAGGCCGGCCGTCTTGCCGTTCACGGTCACCCGGTCGAACGGATGCATGGAATAGACGGCGGAGGGGAAGTCCATGAACTTGGGCTTGTCGCCCTTCGACAGCATCCCGGCCCAGACGCGGGCGACGTCCTCATTGTCCAGCGCCAGCGTCACCTTCTTGCGGTGCGGCCCGGCCGCGATCTTTTCCAGCGCTTCGCGGCCGATGAAGTCGTGATCGAACTTCACGAACGGCCCGTAGCCGAGGTCCCAGGGGGTGAGATAATAATCCTCGATCTTGTCGGAGACGAAGCTGCCGCCGACCGAGGCCTTGCCCGCATAGCTGTCGGCGCTGGCCCATTCGCGATAGGCCTTGCTGCCCTCGCCAGAATAGACGGCGGGCAGCGGGGAGGGGATCCAGCCCGATTCCAGCGTATTCGAACTATAGGCCCGCCCGCCCACGGCGCGCAGGCCGAATTCCCTGCCGGCCTCGATCAGGGCGCTGCGCACCGCCTCGCCATCCTCCCACGGTCCGAAGAATTCGAAGCCCGGCTGGCCGGCCATGCCGTGGCGCAGCGCGCGGACCGTCTTCCCGGCGATGGTGACCGTCGTCATGTTGAAGAATTTCAGGTCCGGCGGAGTCTGCCCGAGCGCCTTCTCGATGGTCTTCATCGCATTGGGCCCCTGGACCTGGAAGCGGTAGGATTTGCGCTTGCCGTCGGTGCGCAGCGCCGTGCGCTCGTCGCGCTCCACCGTGACGTTCCAGTCGCCGGTCGCGGCATGGAACTCGACCCATTCGATCACCGGCGCGCGGCCGACCAGGTTGAAGCTGTTCTCGCCGAGATAGAAGAGGATGACGTCGCCGATCACATAGCCTTCGGGCGTCACCGGCACGAACTGCTTCGCCTTGTCGACGACGAAGCCCTTGAAGCTGTTGATGCCGAGGTAATTGAGCATCGCGAAGGCGTCCGGTCCTTCCACTGCCAGGTCCACCATATGGTAGGACTGGTTGTACAGCACGGCCGTGTGCTGCCAGGCCCATTGCTCGTCGCGCCAGTTGGAATATTCCGCCGGCACGCCCGGATAGGCGTTGGGGCCGGTCTGCTGGTTGCGCAGGAACTCGACGATGTTGCCGCTCGACTGCAGCAAGGCTTCAAGGCTCTGGGACATGTCTTCCTCTCATCGGCCGCGCCTTCGTGGGCGCTTGTCCCGAGCATAATCCGGGAGGCGCGATTCGCGAAGAAAAATCGTAGGCAACGCATACGAATTTCGGTCAGGGAGGCAAACATGTCCGTGGAGCAAAAATAACGTGCCCCTTGAGCAAAATAGTCAGCCCGGCGAAGGCCGGGACCAATGAACATCATCGTTCGAGAGGAGGTGGCAACGCGGCCGTCCTACCGGACGATCCTGAGCCCCACGGGTACGGGGCCTGCGCCGGGATGGCTCCGGAAATTAGGCTCTGCCCCGCTCCAGCTGCGCCGCCAGCCGCGCGACATGAGCGCCCTGGTGACGGGCGCCGGCCAGCTCGTTCTCGCTCGGCTGGCGCGCGCCGTCGGAGCCGGCCAGCGTGCTCGCGCCATAGGGCGTGCCGCCGCTGATCTCGCCCATCTCGCTGTTGGTGTTATAGGCATAAGGCAGGCCGACGATGATCATGCCGTGATGCTGCAGCGTGATCTGGGTGGCGATGATCGTCGTCTCCTGGCCGCCATGCTGGGTCGCGGTCGAGGTGAAGACGCTCCCGATCTTGTTGAGCAGGGCGCCGGTCGCCCAGAGCGGCCCGGTCTGGTCCCAGAAATTGCGCATCTGCGCGGCCGCATTGCCGAAGCGGGTCGGCGCGCCGACGATGATCGCATCATAATCGCCGAGCTCGCCGGGCTCGGCGATCGGCGCGGCCTGGTCGAGCTTCACGAACGCGGCCTTCGCGACCGCCTCGGGCATCAGCTCCGGCACGCGCTTGACCGCCACCTCGGCGCCCTCGCCCCGCGCGCCCTCGGCGACCGCATAGGCCATGGTCTCGATATGGCCGTAGCTCGAATAATAAAGCACCAGGATACGCGGCACGGCGGGCGTCCTTTCCTCTGTCGGTTGCGTTCGCGACTCGCCGGTCAGAACCGGAAGGTCAGCTCCGCGCCATAGCGGCGCGGGCGCGCCTTGAACACGAAACCGCCCGGCGAGAATTCGGCATTGTAGATCTCGTTGAACAGATTCTCGGCGAAGAGCGTGGCCGACCAGTTGCTGCCCTCGAGCCCCAGCCGCGCATTCACCAGGTCGACCGGCTGGCGCACGGTCGTGTTGTACACGTCCCACCAGGTCCGGCCCGTGCGGCGATAGTCGACGCGGGCGAGGATGCCGGTCTCGCCCGCGATCGGCGCGCGATACTGGGCGCCGAAATTGAGCGTGTAGCGCGAGATGAGCGGCGCCTCGTTGCCCACCACGGCGATGTCCGGGAAGGTCTGGATCGAGCTGTTCGTATAGCCGTATGCGGCGTTCAGGGTCATCCCGGTGAACGGCCGCACCTGCGCCTCCACCTCGAAGCCGCTGATCCTGACCTCCGGCACGTTGCCGAGATTCTGGGTCGAGTTGGCGGCGAGGAAGACGAAGAAATAGCTGTTCTCGGAGCGCGTCGTATAGGCATTGGCGCTGACGCTGATCACCCGGTTCGGGCTGGTGATGCGGATGCCCGCCTCGAACGTGTCGGCGGTCTCGGCGTCGTAAATGTCGCCGACGCCGACAATGCCGTTGGCGAAGGCGACGGCGCCGACTCCGGTCTGGTTGAAGCCGCCCGAGCGGAAGCCGCGCGAATAGCCGCCATAGAGGGTGACATGATTGCTCGGCTCGTAGGTCAAGGTGATCTTCGGCTGCCAGTCGTCGAAGGTGACGGAGCGCCGCTGCCCGGTCGCGCCCTGCGGGAAGCCGGGCACGTTGGGGAGGAAGGCGGTTGGGGTCAGCGTCGTGTTGCGCCGCCGGTCGCGGTCGTAGCGCAGGCCGAGATCGACGTGGAACTGGTCGGTGATGTCGTAGGTGAGGTTGGCGAACACCGCCCAGGCGAAATTGTTGCCGGCGTCGGATAGGAAGGTGCGCTGCGGGTTGAGCGGGTTGGTGCTCGGCGTCCGGTAGACCGGGAATACGCCATTGCCGGTATCGGCCATGTTGCCGGTCGAGATGAACCTGTTGGTGTCGATGAAATAGGCGCCGAGAATGTAGCGGAAGCGCCGGTCGGCGGGCGAGGTCCAGCGTATCTCCTGGCTGATCGCCTCGACGTCGAGATACTGGCTCTGGTTCCAGTCCTCGCCGAACAGGAAGAAGAAGAGCGATTCCTGGATCGGCAGGAAGTTGAAGGCGTCGCCGGTCAGGACCTCGGTGAGCGTGTCGTAGGAGGTGACCGAGGAAAGCGTGCCGGCCCCGGTCTCCCAGTTCAGGCGGAGCGAGACGTTGTAGATGTCGCGGTCGTTCTGACCGGCATTGTTGACCCGCACCGGCAGGCTGGTGTCGTTCACGTCGTTGACGATGTTGAAATAGAGCGCCTGGGTCCGGAGCCGGTCCATCGAGGCGCGCAGGTCGACGGTGAAATCGGGCGTGGCCTCCCAGAGCAGGGTGCCGCGCAGGGAGAGATTCTCGACCGGATCGGCATCCTCGTCGAGGAATTCGTTCCGGATGAAGCCCTCGGTATCGTACCAGGAGCCGGCGACGCGGAAGCGGAGCGAGTCGCCGAGCGGACCGCTCAGGCTGCCGCGCAGCCAATAGCCGAAGCCGTTGTCCACGCCGGCGCGAATCTGGCCCTCGAACTGGTCGGTCGGCTGGCGGGTGCGGATGACGATCGCGCCGCCGATCGCGTTGCGCCCGTAGACCGCGCCCTGCGGTCCCTTCAGCACCTCGATCTGCTCGATGTCGAACAATTCCTGGTTGAACTGGGCGGGGTTCACCTGCTGCACGCCGTCGACGACCACCGCGACGGAGGGCTCGGAATTGCGGGCCTGGGTGATGCCGCGGATGATGATGAAGGCGTTGCCCGCATTCTGGGTCTCGACCAGGTTCACGTTCGCGGTGAGGTTCACGAAGTCGATCGGCCGCTCGATGCCCGCCGCCTCGACCGTGTCGGCGGTGAAGGCGGTGATCGCGGCGGGGACGTCCTGCAGGTTCTCGCTGCGGCGAAGCGCGGTGACGACGACCTCGTTGTTGTCGCCCTGCTGCGTGCCCGCCGGCGCGTCCGGATCGGGCGCGTCCTGCGCCATGGCCGGGCCGGCCAAGGCGAGGCCGGCGATCAAGGATGCGCCGGTGAGAAAGACGCCGCGACGGATTCCGCTCTTCATGCCAGACCCCTCCCTGCCATGCGGTCTTGGTTCGGGGTCGCTGCTCGGGCCGGAAAAGGCCGCGCGCGATGGGCGACGCCGGACTGCCGCTTTATCGGAAAAGGCTACGAACTTCGTATATCGAAGTCAAGTTCGCATTCCGAAAACGATGCGTGACTTACGACCGGGCGCGCGGCCGGTTTTCGGGGTTCGGTTCGGGATGTCCTTAGGGCCGCAGCGCGTGCGACAAGGCCGGCCAGCGGCGCAGGCTGTCCTCGATCTCCGCCGCCGCCTCGCGCAGCAAGGGCAGGCGGGTGCGGACCAGTTCGTCCTGGGAGACGCGGGTGGTCGAGGTCGAGCAGTTGATCGCCGCGGCGATGCGCCGTTCGCCGTCGAACACCGGCACGGCGAGCGAGACGATGCCGTAATCAAGCTCGTCCTGCGCGCTGTCATAGCCTTGCGCGCGGGCCTGGCGCAGGCGCTTCCTGAGCGCGGTCTTCGAGGTCACCGTATGTTCGGTGAGCCGGGCCAGTTCGGCGCCCTCGAGCCAAAGGTCGATCGCCTCGTCGTCCTGATAGGCCAGCATCACCTTGCCGAGCGACGTCGCATAAGCCGGGAAGCGCGTGCCGACGCTGGCGCCGAGCCGGATCCGCCGGTTGGTCGAGACATGGGCGATGTAGAGGATGTCGTGGCCCGACAGCACGGCCATGGAGGAGCTGTCGCCGGTCTCGTCGCGCACGCGCTGCAGCGGCGGCGCCGCCACCTGCTCCATGTTCATCGAGGCCAGGAAGGCCGAGCCGAAGACCAGCACCTCGGGCCGGAGCAGGAAGCGCCGGCCATGCTGCGCGACATAGCCGAGATGGACGAGCGTGTTCAGGCAGCGCCGCGCCACCGCGGGGTTGAGCCCGGTCGCCGCCGCCACCTCGCTGAGTTGCATTTCCGGCCGGCTCTGGTTGAAGGCGCGCAGCACGGACAGGCCGCGCTCCAGCGTCGAGAGATATTCCCCGTCCTCGCGTTTCGCTTTCTTGGGAGGCCCCGCCATCGGGCCAGCCTATAGACCGGGGCAGGGGGGCTTTGCCAGCCTGCGCCATGACGGCTGGGCGAGGAGCCGGCGCCGCCGGAACTCGATGGAGAGTCTATTCCGCCGCCTCGTCGCGCGTCGCACCCCGGCGCAGGATCTCCGCGTCATGCTCGCCGAGCACCGGCGGCGGGACGGCGTCGGTCGCCCGTTCGCCGTCGAAGGAGACCGGGCTTCTTATGGTGCGGAACGGGCCCATTTGCGGATGGTCGCCGCCGACTTCGAGACCGAGATGGCGGAACTGGTCGGTCTGGGTGACCTCCTCCGAGGAGAAGACCGGCGAATTGGGCACTTCGTGCGCGCGCAGCCGCTCCGCCCATTCGTCCCGGTCGCGGCGCGCGAAGATCGGCGCCAGGAAGCGCACCACCGCGTCGTAATTGGCGATCCGCGCCTCGCGGGTGGCGAATTCGGGCAGACCCAGCATGTCCGGCCGCCCGACCGCCTCGGCCAGAGCCTCCCAGAATTTGGTCGGCGAGGACATGTGCAGCGCGATCCAGCCGCCGTCCCTGGTCTGGAAGACGTAGGATTGGGAGACGTTCGGCCGGCTGTACGGGCCCATCACCTCGCCCTGCGAATAATAATGGGTGAAGTCGTCGAGGTTGAAATGGCACATCGCCTCGAGCATCGAGACTTCGACGAGCCTGCCCTTTCCGGTCGCCTGGCGCTCGTGCAGCGCGCCGAGCGCGCCATAGGCCGCGTAGAAGCCGGTGACCGCGTCGGCGATGGCCGGGCCGATCACGCGCGGATGGCCGGGATTGACGAGCAGGCGCAGGAAGCCGCTCGCCGCCTGCGCGACCGTGTCGAAGGCGGGGCGGTCCCGGCCGGGCCCGTCGGCGCCGAAGCCGGAGATGGAGCAATAGATGAGCCGCGGGTTGAGCGCCTGCAGCCGCGCCGGATGGACGTTCAGCCGCTCGGCGACGCCGGGGCGAAAATTCTGGATGAAGATGTCGGCGTCGGCGATCAGCCGGTCGAGCTCGGCGAGGTCCGCGACCTGCTTGGTGTTGAGCGTGATGCTCTTCTTGTTGCGGTTGTAGGTCTGGAAGTGGGGCGAATAGAGCCCACCCTTGAAGGCGCGGAACGGATCACCGCCCTCGGGATGCTCGATCTTGATCACCTCGGCGCCGAGATCGGCCAGCAACATGCCGGCGGCCGGGCCGGTGATGAACGTCCCCATTTCCAGCACGCGGACGCCCGCCAGGACTTTCGCCATAATCTTCTCCGGCCCCGCGACGGAGCCTCGCAGTCGCCACTCTTATAAAGGAATTCGGATAGCGAAAACAATTTCGAAATGCGAAGGCTTGTGGCACATCATGCGGCCAGATAGGATTCGGCCATGCGGATAGGCAAGCAGGACCGGCGCGTCAGCGCGCTTTCCACCTCGACTCCCGAGGCGATCACCGTGCGCGGCAAGGATCTGTGCGGGGAGCTGATCGGCCGGACCGACTTCACCTCCTATTTCTGGTTCCTGGTCACGGGCGCGCAGCCCAGCGAGACCCAGCGTTTCTTCGCCGACGCGGTGCTGACCGCGATCGCCGAGCACGGCCTGGTGCCGAGCGTGGTCGCGGCGCGGATGACCTATGCGGCGGCGCCGGAGGCCTTTCAGGGGGCGGTGGCGGCGGGCCTGCTCGGCTGCGGCACGGTGGTGCTGGGCAGCGCCGAGGTGGCGGGCCGGCTCCTCGCGGAGCTGGTTGAAAGCGGCGAGGCGCCCGCCGCGGCCATGTCCCGCCTTCGCGCCGAAAAGAAGGCGATTCCCGGCTTCGGTCATCCGCTCCACGCCGGCGGCGATCCGCGCGCGAACCTGCTGCTGCGGCTCGCCGACGAGAAAGGCGCCGCGGGCCCGCACATAAAAATGCTGCGCAGCATGAAGGCCGCTCTGCCCGAGGTCATCGGCCGCGATCTGCCGATCAACGTCAACGGCGCGATCCCCGCGGTCATGCTCGACATCGGCTTTCCGCTGGCCGCGCTGAAGGGCATTTCCTTGCTCGCGCGGACCGCCAGCCTGATCGCGCATCTCAACGAGGAAGCGGAGCGGCCGATCGGCTTCATCCTGTCGGGCGAGGCCGCCGCGGCGATCGAATATGACGGACCGGAAGGATAGATCGGCCGGACATGAGGAATTGGGGGAGGAAGACATGTTGCTGCCCACGTCCCTGGTAGGCTCCTACCCGCAGCCCGACTGGCTGATCGACCGGGTCAAGCTCGCCGGCCGCTTCCCGCCGCGCGTCAGGGCGAAGGAGCTCTGGCGGGTCGCGCCGGAATGGCTGGAGCAGGCGATGGACGACGCCACCTTGCTCGCCATCCGCGACCAGGAGCGGGCCGGGCTGGACATCGTCACGGACGGCGAGATGCGCCGGGAAAGCTATTCCAATCGCTTCGCCACCGCGCTGGACGGCGTCGATCTCGACAATCCCGGCGTCGCGCTGGACCGGTCCGGCGAGCCCAACCCGGTGCCGCGGATCACGGGGAAGATCCGCCGCCGCCACGCGGTCGAGACGCGCGACGTCGCCTTCCTGCGCGCCAATACCGACCGGATGATCAAGATCACCGTCCCCGGCCCGTTCACGATGAGCCAGCAGGCGCAGAACGACTTTTACGCGGACGAGGCCGAGATGGCCCAGGATTATGCCGTCGCCGTCAATGCGGAGATACGCGACCTGTTCGCCGCCGGCGCCGATATCGTCCAGATCGACGAGCCCTATATGCAGGCCCGGCCCGACGAGGCGCGGCACTATGGCGTCGCCGCGCTGAAGACCGCGATGGAGGGGATCGAGGGCCGCACCGCGCTGCACATCTGCTTCGGCTATGCGGCGCTCATCCACGAGCGCCCTGCCGGCTATAATTTCCTGCCCGAACTGGCCGACACGCCGGTGCGGGAGGTCTCGATCGAGACCGCCCAGTCGAACCTCGATTGCGCCATTCTCGAGACGCTGGCCGGCAAGACCATCATCCTCGGCGTGCTCGACCTGTCGACGCGGGACATCGAGACCCCGGAGATCGTCGCCGCCCGCATCCGCCGCGCGCTTCCGCACGTGCCCGCCGAGAAGATCATCGTCGCCCCGGATTGCGGCCTCAAATATCTCCCGCGCGACGTCGCCTATGGCAAGATGAAGGCGATGGCCGAGGGGGCCGCGATCGTCCGCGCCGAGCTGTAGATTTCGCTATCCGAAGCAATTTTCGATGTTCCGCCGATATGCTAATTTCGATCAGACTCATGGAGAGGTTGAGATGACGAACCAGCTGCCGACCAGGCTTCACCACACCGCCTACGTCACCAAGGATCTGGAGAAGACCCGCGCCTTCTACGAGGACGTGCTCGGCATCCCGCTGGTCGCCACCTGGTGCGAGACCGATTTCCTGTTCGGCGCCGACCGGACCTATTGCCACTGCTTCTTCGGCCTCGCCGACGGCAGCGCGCTCGCCTTTTTCCAGTTCGCCGATCCCGAGGACCAGAAGCTGTTCGACCCGGATCTGGCGCCGTCGCCCTTCCGCCACATCGCCCTTCATGTCGATCAGGCGACGCAGGACCAGATGGCGGCGCGGATCGAGGCGGCGGGCTATGAGGAGCCCGCCACCTTCGTGCTGGAGCACGGTTATTGCCGCTCGCTCTACATCACCGATCCTAACGGCATGATCCTGGAGTTCACCTGCGACGCCGTTGGCGCCGACAAGATCAACGCCGACCGGCTCCAGGACGCGCATAGCGAGCTGAAGCGCTGGCTCGCCGGCGATCACACGACCAACAACACTTATCGCCACGAGGACGCCGAGGCCGCGGAGTAGGGGCGGATGGCCTTCAGGACCACGCATACCGGCAGCCTGCCGCGGCCCGAGGCGCTGCGCGCGCTGATGTTCGCGCAGGAGGCGGGCGAGGCGGTCGACCCCGCCGCGCTGGACGCCGCCGTCGCCGCCGCTGTGACGGAGATGGTCGAGCGCCAGGCCGCGGCCGGGATCGACATCGTCAATGACGGCGAGATGTCGAAACCAAGCTACGCCACCTACATCAAGGACCGGCTGCACGGCTTCGGCGGCGAGAGCGGCAGCTACAGCTTCCAGGATCTGGAGGATTATCCCGGCGCCAAGGCGAAGGTGTTCGGCGATGCCGGCCGCTCCCGCCGCCGCGCGCCGGCCTGCAATGCCGAGATTTCGGTGAAGGACATGGCGGCGCCGCGGCTCGACGCGGAGCGGCTCAAGGCGGCGGCGGGCGAGCGCGCCACCTTCATGAGCGCCGTCTCCCCGGGCACGACCTCGCTCTTCTTCGGCAACAGCCATTATCCGGACCACGAGGCCTATCTCTTCGCCATCGCCGAGGCGCTGCGGCACGAATATGAGACGATCCACCAGGCCGGGATCGACCTGCAGATCGACTGCCCCGATCTCGCCATGGGCCGCCACGTCCAATATGCCGGGCTCGACCTGCCGGAATTCCGCAAGCGGATCGCGCTGCATATCGAGGCGCTGAACCATGCCGTCGCCAACATCCCCGCCGAGCGGCTGCGCATGCACCTCTGCTGGGGCAATTATCCGGGACCGCATCATTGCGACGTCCCGCTCGCCGACATTATCGACCTGATCTGGACGGCGAAGCCGGCGACCATTCTGTTCGAGGCCGCGAACCCGCGCCACGCCCACGAATTCGCCTTGTTCGAAGCGGTCCGCCCGCCCGAGGGCAAGATCCTCGCCCCCGGCCTGATCGAGCCGCAATCGCCCTATATCGAGCATCCCGAACTGATCGCCCAGCGCCTCGGCCGCTATGCCGATCTGGTCGGGCGGGAGCGGGTGATCGGCGGCGTCGACTGCGGCTTCTCCATCCACGTCGGCAGCGGCAATCTCGATCCCGACATCGTCTGGGCGAAGCTCGCCGCGCTGGCCGAGGGCGCGGCGATCGCGTCGAAGCGGTACTGGTAGCGAAAAATCCTCCCCTCGATTTCGAGGGGAGGGGGACTATGCGAAGCATGGTGGAGGGGCGGCGCGGCAGCGCCGTGCTGCTCGCTCGCGTCGCTCACGCCCCTCCACCGCGCTCCGCGCGGTCCCCCTCCCCCGGGAATCCTGGGGAGGATCTCCTAAAGCGAATCCCGCTTCCGCGAGATGATGAACGACTCGTCGTTGAACCACAGCCCCTGGTGGCGCTGCAGCACCTCGCGGGTGGCGTCGAGATAGAGGCTGTCCTGCATCGCCGCCTCCAGCCTCTGATCCTCGATCTGCGCCACATAAGCGGCGTCGTTCCAGGCGGCGAACAAAGTGGAGGTCCCGATCGAGGAGGAGGACGCCTCGGCGATCTCGTTGGGCAGGGTGTGCATCTCGTAGCGGAAGATGGAGCGACTGTCGGAATAAGCGTTGAAGTTCAGCCGTCCGGCCGCCTTGCCCAGCTCGTCCCGCGTCGCCGCCAGCAGATCGTGGCGGCTGGTGTGGAACGGATCCTCGTCCGGCCAGACCTTGCGGATGATCTCCAGCCCGGGATCGTCGCCATAGCTGTGGATCCCGATCAGCCGCCCGCCGGGGCCGAGCGCCCGCGCCAGCGGCGCGATCACCTTCTTCGCCTTGAACGCGGTCGAGGCGCGGGCGCGATAGGGCTGGGAGGCGATGACCAGGTCGAATTCCGCCTGCGCCGCCCCGCGCCGCGGGATCACGCTGTCGAGCAGGAAGCGCTGGTCCTCGCGATAGACGATGAGCACGACCGGCTTCTCGTAGATCGGGTTGCCGCTCTTGCTGCTGATCTTCGCGCGCCAATGCTGGGCGAGGAAGGGCTGCAGGTCGGTGATCTGCTCGTCGAACTCGGCCGAGGTCGTGCCCCTCAGCGCCACCTCCTCCCAGACCATAGCGCTCGCCGCGCCCACCGAGCCCGCGGTCAGCCAGGGCGCCTCGGCATAATAGAGGTTGGTCATCACCAATACGGTCGCCGGATGCTCGTGGAACCGGTCCGGCATCTTCTCGAGCGTCAGCCGCGTGTCCTCGAGGCTGATCTCCTTGGCGACGACATAATGCGGCATCCAGGTGAAGCGCTTGTGCATGGCGCGCATCACCCGGGTCAGGATCGTCCCGTCGCCCACGCCCGCGTCGAACACGCGCACCGCCGGCGGGCGCGGATGGATCGAGGCCAGCTCCAGGTTCACCCGCCCCGCCACCACCCACTTTTCCGAGCAGGTGTTCACGAACATCAGATATTTCTGGCGGTTGTCGAAGAAGCGGAAATTCTGCTCCGGCGGCAGCTCCGGCATGGGCGGGCGCGGCGGCGGCGCGGGCAGGGGGCGCGGCGCCGGCACGTCGCCGATCGGGTTGTCGGCGATGAAGGCCTCGACCCGCTCGGCCGTGCGCATCGAGACGGTGCGGCCGTTCCGCAGCCGCGAGACCAATTTGCCGTCATTGACCGCCCGCCGCCCGAAGGTGGTCTCCGCCATCTTCGCGTCCCGGCAATAATGGGTGACCTGCAGCAGCAGGTCGGACGAGGTCATCGTGGCCATCCAGGCCTCTCCCGGCGCATCTTTGCGCGGGAGTGTCCCACCTGCAGAGAACGTCAACAACCACAAAATTTCCCACACGCGAAGTTGGGCAGCTGCCTACTCCGCCGCGATCCGCGCGCCTTCCTCCTCGGCGATCAGCCGCGCGAGGATGCGCCGGGCGCGCACGCCGCCGCCGTCCCCGCTGAGGATCAGCGGCTTCAGGCTCCAGAAGTCCGCGCCGGCCATCAGCCGGTGGACGTCGCGGATGATCGGCGCGTCCTCATGCTCGAAGGCGGCTTCGAGCGCGCCGCGCATGATCGCGGTGAAGCCGGCATCGCCCAGCGCATAGTCGCGCGCGGTCGCCCAGACATAATGGGTGCTGTCCGCCGTTTCGGGCGTGAAGGCGTGGAGCGAGGGCAGGAGGGTCATGGCCTCGCGCGGCGTGCCGGGCTCGGCGATGCTGAAATCGAAATAGAGCGTGGCCGGCGCGTGCCAGACCACCTCGCCGACGAAATCCTGCCTGCGGCCCTGCGTGCCCGTCATCGCCGAAATGCCCTCGGACAGATAATCGTCCCTCTGGCTATATTCGACATGGACCCGGTCGCCCTCGGTCCAGAAGCGCCGCTTGCCGGTCGTGAACGCATTGGCGACCAAGGCCGGGTGCACGAAATTGGCGTGGCTGAGGTCGAGGATGTTGTCGCTGTACAGCTCGTAATGCCCCTCCGCGAGCGTCGCCCCGCGCACCGCCTCCCATTTCGGATCGGCGAGCCAGGCGAAGTCCGGGATCGTGGCGGCATCGGCCAGCGCCGACTCGCCCATCCAGATCCAGAGCAGGGCATGGCGCTCGACCAGGGGATAGACCGGCACCGCGACCTTCGGCACCGCCCCCTGCTCATGCGGATTGAATATGCAGGCGCCCGCGCCGTCGAAGCGCAGCCCGTGATAGGGGCATTGCAGCGCGCCCTCGATCACCGTCCCATGGCCGAGCGGCGCGAAGCGGTGCGGGCAGCGCCCGGCTATGGCGCGGGCCACGCCCTCCGCGTCGCGGAACAGCGCGACCGGCATGTCGAGGAAGGTCTTCGCCTGCGGTTCGTCGCCAAGGCCGTCGGCCCAGCCGGCCACGTACCAGGCGTTGCGGAGATAGCGGCCCGGCGCGCGGGCCTTCGGAATCGCCTGTCGCTCTCCGCTCATCCGGCCATGGCTCCTCTCCCTCAGGTGCCGGCATTCTCCAGCTTGTCCTGAACCTCGTTCCCGCCCACGGAATAAAGCACCTGGGCGTTGCGGGTCTTCTGGAATTCGTCGAGCGTTTCACCCCGCATCGCGGCATAGACGTGCAGGTTGGTGACGCCGACCACCGCCGCCAGCTTCTCCAGCACGAAGAAGATCGCGCCGTGGCGGATCAGGGCCTGCCAGTCGCGGCGGCGGATCATGTCCCGCTCGTTCTCCGGCAGGCCGCGCTCCTCGAACAGGGCTTCCGGATCGGCGAGGAAGCGCGCGCGATGCTCCGGGATGACGAGATCGTGCAGGAACAGGTTGAGGTGATAATTCTTCGCGCTGCGCTCCAGATCGAAGAGATAGGTGCCGCCGAGCTCGTCGATGCCCTTGGTCTGGTGCACCGCCTTATCGCGCACCGCCTCGGCGGCTTCTTCGGAGAGCGGCTGGCCTTCATCCTCGTAGATCGCCGTCGCGATCGCGGTCATCGACGGCAGGTAATAGGAAGAGTGGACCTGCGTCACCTTGGCGGAGAGCGCGCCGCGCATCACCAGCCACATGATCACCTCCGAGCTCTCCATGCCGCCGAGGCGGGCATGGTCGGCATGGGTCATCCTGGTCAGCGCCTGCGGATCGTGCGCCATCAGCTCCATCAGCTGGTGGTCCCAGGGCGGATTGTTGAAGCCGCAGCGCTCGCCCTGGATCTGGTGGGAGAGGCCGCCCGTGGCGACGATCACCACGCCGATATCCTCGGGGTAGCTCTCGATCGCGGTGCGCAGCGACTGGCCGAGCTTGAAGCAGCGCGCGGCGCTCGGCACCGGAAATTGCAGTACGCCGACCTGCAGCGGCACGATCGGCACGGGCCAGCCCCTGTCGTCATGCTCCAGCAGCACCGAAAGCGGCGAGAAGCAGCCATGGTCGAGCGCCTTCTCCTGGAAGAAGCTCATGTCGAATTCGTCGGAGACCAGGACCTGGCCGATATGGCGGGCGAGCGCGCCATGGCCCTTGATCGGCGGCAGCCCGCGGGCGCCGCCGCCCTCGTCCGCGACCTTATACTCCTCGCCGATGCCGAGGCAGAAGGCGGAATAATGGTCGAAGAAGAAGGAGGTGATATGATCGTTGTAGATGATGAAGAGCGCGTCCGGCTTCTTCTCCTGCAGCCAGGTCGCGATCGGCGCATAGGAGTCGAAAATCGGCTTCCAGACCGGATCCTCCTGCTTGTTGGCGTCGAGCGCGAAGCCGATCGTGGGGGTGTGCGAGGTGGCGATCGCGCCAAGGATACGGGCCATTTCACTCTCCGAAAAACCGCGCGCCTCTCCCGGGGTCGGCGGCCCGTGCATAGCGCAACAGCCCGGACTTGTGAACGCAAGATAATCAGCTACACATACAATTATGACCGGCGCCGGAGCGGGTCCGCAAGCCCGTCCGCCGTCTTGAAGATCGCAAGGAGAGGGCGATGACCGGGCCATTCCCGAACACGATGGACTTCGCAGGCTTCAACGCGCCGTCGCGCATCGAGGCCGACATTTACGATCTCGTCGTCGAGGGCGAGATCCCGGCCGAGATCGAGGGGCGCTGGTACCGCGCCACGCCCGATCCCCAATATCCGCCCTCTTATGAAGACGACACCTATCTCTCCGGCGACGGCATGATCTCGATGTTCCGGATCGAGGACGGCCATGTCGATTATAAGAGCCGCTACGTGATGACCGAGCGGCTGAAGAACGACCGCAAGGCCCGCCGCTCGCTCTACGGCCGTTACCGCAATCCCTATACGGACGATCCCAGCGTCCAGCACGCGCCCGGGCGCAGCGCCGCCAACACCACGCCGGTCTTCCATGCGGGCAGGCTGCTCGCCACCAAGGAGGACGGGCGGCCGGTCGAGCTGGATCCGGATACGCTGGCGACGCTCGGCGAATATGATTTCGGCGGCAAGCTCAGGAGCGACACGATCACCGCCCATGTCCGGATCGATTACGACACCGGCTGGATGTACCTTTACGGCTATGAGGCGGGCGGCCTCGCCACGGACGACATGGCCTATCTGGTCGTCGACGCCGAGGGCAATCTGGTCAGCGAGCAATGGTTCAAGGCGCCCTATGTGGGCCTGGTCCACGATTTCGCCGTCACCAAGACACACGCCATCTTCCCTTTCTTCCCGACCAAGACCGATCTCGACCGGCTGAAGGCGGGCGGGCCGCACTGGGTGTGGGACAAGGAGGACGAGACCGTCTTCGGGATCATGCCGCGCGACGGCGACGTCGCGGACATGAAGTGGTTCCGCGGCCCCGCCGCCATGTCCTTCCACTATATGAACGCGTTCGACGAGGGCGATAAGGTCCACCTCGATTTCGGGGTCAGCGCGATGCCGCCTTTCCCCTTCATGCAGCGCGATTCCGGCATCGAGCCCGGTCCGCCGGAAATGAACAATCCGCGGCTCGGCGTCTGCCGCTGGACCTTCGATCTCGGCGGCCAGGCCAACAGCTGGTCGGAACGGCCGCTCGCGCCGCCGGGCGACTTTCCCAGGGTCGCCGACAAGGATCACATGAAGCCCTACGACATCGGCTATTATCAGAGCTTCGATCCCCGGTCCGGGCCGCCGCTGGTGGTCGGGCCGGTGGGCATCGGCTTCAACACGATCAACCGGGTGGATCACCGGACCGGGGAGCTCCGGCAATATTCGGCCGGGCCGGGCACGACCGTGCAGGAGCATATCCACATCGCCGCGAAGGACCCGGCCTATGAAGGCTGGCTGCTCTTCATCGTCGACCAGCATGAGAGCCACCATACCGAGGCGCACCTGCTCGAGGCGGAGCATCCGGAACGGGGTCCGGTCGCGCGGATCATGATCCCCTATCGCCTGCGCAACCAGGTGCACGGGAGCTGGGTGCCGGAGGAGATGATCCACCAGGACTAGAAAAGCGGGAGGGAGCCATGTCGATCGACGAACTGCGCGCCGAGCTGGACGCGTTGAAGCGCGACGTCCGGATGCTGAAGGACGTCAACGAGGTCCGCACCCTGCACTTCAAATATGGCTATTATATCGACATGTGCCTCTACGACGAGGCGGTGGAGCTGTTCGCCGACGATGCCGAGGTGCTCTTCCTGAACGGCATCTACCGGGGCAAGGCGTCGGCCGCGCGCATTTACAAGGGCTGGTTCCGGGACATGTTCACCCAGGGGGTGAACGGGCCGGTCTACGGCTTCCTGCTCGATCATTTCATCGCGCAGGACATCGTCGACATCTCGGAGGACGGCACCACCGCCTGGGGCCGCTTCCGCTGCCTGATGCAGGCGGGCTCGCACGAGACCAAGGCGCCAAAGGTCCGTCCGATGCCCGACCAGTGCTGGGAGGCGGGCATCCACGAAAACACCTATGTGAAGGACGGCGGGATCTGGAAGATCAGGCGGCTCAACTACAACATGCTCTGGCAGGCCGGCTATGAGGAGGGCTGGGCGCACAGCAGCGTCCACCTGCCGCCGCTGACCAGGACCTATCCGGAGGATCCGCACGGCCCGGACGAATTGTTCGACGTCACCCCCGTCTTCTGGCCGCACACGCGGGTCGTGCCCTTCCATTACCCCCATCCGGTGACCGGGGAGGTTTGGAAGGGCTAACCTCTCGGAGTCATCCCGGCCTTCGCCGGGACGACTCCTATGGACGCGCGCCCTCGATCATCTCCCGGTCCGCGTCCCTGAGCGGCAGCACGAACAGCAGCGCCGCGCCGACGATCGCGCCCGCCGACATGATGATCGCGACGGTCGGCAGATGGTCGTTGCCCAGCGTGGTGAACAGGAAGCCGGCGATGATCGGCGAGCCCGCCGCGCCGGCCCGGCCGACGCCGAGCACGAAGCCGGTGCCGGTGGCGCGGGCATAAGCCGGGAAGCCGCGGGCGAAGGCGGCATAATAGCCGACGATCGCCGCGTTCAGGAAGAACATGGTCAGGAAGGCGGCCACGCGCCAGCCCCACAGGCTGTCGCTCCCGAACCCATAGGCCGCGACCGCCAGCGAGCCGAGCAGGGCGACCGCGATGGTCGGGCCCTTGATGTCCCATTTCGCGAGGAGGAAGCCGAACAGCCCGCCGCCGATCGCGCCGCCGATATTCGCCCAGGTCAGCGCGCTCGCCGCCTCGGGCTGCGTGAAGCCGCTGTCGGCGACGATCTGCACGGTGAACTTGAGCACGAAGTAGAAGGTCACCGTGTGGAACAGATAGGCGAAGGCGAGCAGCAAAGTGACGGGCCTGAGGCGGGGGTTGGAGAGGATGTCGGTGACCTTCGGCTTCGGCGCCGTCGGGGCGATCTCCGGCAGCGCCTCGATCTGCGGCTTGTTGAGCGCGCCGAGCGAACGGTTGATCTTCTCGACCGCCCCCTTGGGTCGCCGCGCCGCGAAATAAGCGGGCGTCTCGGGCACCAGCAGGAGCACGATCGGGATCATCGCCGCCGTCGCGACCGCGCCGAACATGAACACGGCCCGCCAGTCATAATCCACCAGCAGCCAGCTCTGCGCCGCGAAGCCGCCGATCACGCCGCCCACCGGATAGCCGATGACGTAGAGCGCCATGGCGAGGCTCCTGCCCTTGCGGCTGGTCGACTCGGCGGTCACCGCATTGGTCGCGGCGAGCATCCCGCCGATGCCGAGGCCGGTGATGAAGCGCCAGATTGTGAGCTCCGTCACCCCGCCGGCGGCATGGGCCATGTACATGCCTGTGGCCATGACCACGAGGCAGAAGAGCATGGCGGGCTTGCGCCCCGAGCGGTCCGCGAAGCCGCCGAGCAGGACCGAGCCGAAGCCCATGCCGATCAGCTCGGCCGAGAGGACGATGCCGAGTTCGCTCCTCGGGATGCCCCATTCGCGGGAGATGCCGGGCGCGGCGAAGGCGCTGGAGAGGACGTCGAAGCCGTCGAGCGCGTTCAGCAGCACCATGATCGCGACGACGATCCATTGCCGCGCGCCCATGGGGTTCTCGTCGATGATGATGCGCGGATCGTTGCTCATGTCACCCTCCCCAGCGCCGCCTCTCGTGCGGTCGCCGAACGGGGACACGTACCTTTTGCATCAAAAGGTACGTGTCCCCCTGATCAGCGCGCCGCCTCCAGTTGCTGCTCGAGCGCGTCCAGCACCCTATAGCAAGGCATGACCTGCGCAACGCTGGCATTGGGTTCGCGGCCCTCGCGGATCGCGGCGACGAACTCGCGGTCCTGCAGCTCGATGCCGTTGTTGGACACGGTGACGCCGGTCAGGTCGATCGGCTCCTCCTTGCCGGTCACCAGATCGTCGTAGCGCGCGATCCAGGTGCCGTTGTCGCAAATGTAGCGGAAGAACGTCCCCAGCGGCCCGTCATTGTTGAAGCTGAGCGACAGCGTGCAGATCGCGCCGCTCTCCGCCTTCAGCTGGATGGACATGTCCATGGCGATGCCGAGCTCGGGATGGTGCGGCCCCTCGATCGCATTGGCGGCGACGATCGGCCCGGCCTGATAGGCGAACAGGTCGACGGTATGCGCGGCATGGTGCCAGAGGAGATGGTCCGTCCACGACCGCGCCTCGCCCTTCGCGTTCATGTTCTTCCGGCGGAAGAAATAGGTCTGCACGTCCATCTGCTGGACCGCGGCCTCGCCGGCGACGATCTTGTTGTGGAGATATTGGTGGCTCGGGTTGAAGCGCCTGGTGTGACCGACCATCGCGACGAGGCCGGTCTCCTGCTGCTTGGCCAGCACCGCCTCGCCGTCCGCGAGGCTGTCGCACAGCGGGATCTCGACCTGGACGTGCTTGCCCGCCGCCAGGCACTGGATCGCCTGCTCGGCGTGCATCTGGGTCGGCGTCGCCAGGATCACCGCGTCGAGGCCGGGCTGCGCCAGCGCCTCGGCCAGCTCGGTGCCGGCATGGGGGATGCCGTATTTCGCGGCCACCGCCTGGGTCGGCTCGAGCCGCCGGCCGATGACGGAGATCACCTCGACGCCGTCGATCTGCTGCAGGGCGTCGAGATGCTTTTCGCCGAAGGCGCCGGCGCCGGCGAGGGCAATCTTCATTCCACGGGCTCCAGGACGAGTTGGCCGAGCGCCGTGTTCGACGCCGGGATGTGATAGAAACGATGGACCTCGCGCGCCTGCTTGCCGAGCGCGCCGCGCATGATCAGCCACATGACGAGCTCGATCCCCTCGCTGCCCGCCTCGCGCAGATATTCGATGTGCGGCATCTTGCGCAGGCGCTCGGGATTGGCGGTGATGTCGTTGATGAAGGCGAGATCGAACTCCTTGTTGATCAGCCCGGCGCGGGGCCCCTGAAGCTGGTGGCTCATGCCGCCCGTGCCCCAGATCTGCACGTCCAGATCCTCCTCGAAGGAATCGACCGCGCGCTTGATCGCCTCGCCCAGCGCATAACAGCGATTGCCGGACGGCGGCGGATAGGTGACGACGTTGACCGGGAAGGGGATCACCTTGCAGGGCCATTGCTCGGGCTCGCCGAAGATCATCGACAGCGGCACGGTGCAGCCATGGTCGACGTCCATATTGTTCATGATCGTCATGTCGAATTCGTCGAGGATCAGGCTCTGGGCGATATGCCAGGCGAGGTCCGGATGGCCGATCACGTCGGGCACGGGGCGCGGGCCCCAGCCCTCGTCGGCCGGCTTGAACCGCTCCGCGCAGCCGATCGCGAAGGTCGGGATGATGTTCATGTCGAAGGCGGTGGCATGGTCGTTATAGACCAAGACGACCACGTCCGGCAGGTGGTCCTTGATCCACTCCTTCACCCAGCCATAGCCCTCGAAGACCGGGCGCCAGTAATCGTTGCCGGTCACGCCGGTCTGCATCGCGGCGCCGAGCGCCGGGATGTGGCTGGACGTTACGCCTGCGGTGATGCGGGCCATGTCAGTGAGTCTCCTTTGTCTCGCCGGCGCGGGCGGCGGCATTGGCCTTGATGGAGCGCTGGCCTTCGGGCGAGCGGCCGCCCTTCAGCATCATCTCGGCATATTCCTCCTGCGTCATGCCGGTCATCGAGCCGGCGGCGAACTGGAAGCTCTTCCGGTCCGTCGAGAAGAGCTTGGAGAGGAAGTAGATGTTGCCGCCCTCGTCGATCATCGCATTGTAATCGCGGGCGATCACCGCCGCCTTGGCCGCGTCGGTCAGTTGCCACTCGTCGAGATAGGCCCGCTCGTCCGCCAGGAAGCGGGTGCGATTCTCCTCCTTCATCAGGCTCATCGCGAACTGGTTCAGCCAATAGCCCTGGCGGGCGCGCTTGGCGGTGAACACGCGCGTGCCCGGAATGTCCTCGAACTCGGCGAGATATTCGTGAATGTCCCTGGGGCCGCTCATAGGCCTCGCTCCTTCAGTTTGGCGTCGAGGCGCGGGAAGACGCGGCGGGCATTGCCCTCGAAGATCGCCTGCTTCGCCTCCGCGCCGATGTCCAACGCGTCGATATAGCGCTTGGTGTCGTCGAAATAATGGCCGGTCTGCGGATCCACGCCGCGCACCGCGCCGACCATCTCCGAGCCGAACAGGATGTTCTTGGTGTCGATCACCTCGGCGAGCAGGTCGATGCCCGGCTGGTGGTAGACGCAGGTGTCGAAATAGACGTTGTTCATCAGATGGCCGTCGAGGCTCGGCTGCTTCAGCATGTCGGCCAGGCCCCGATAGCGGCCCCAATGATAGGGCACGGCGCCGCCGCCATGCGGGATGATGAAGCGGAGCGTCGGAAAGTCCGCGAACAGATCGCCCTCGATCAGCTGCATGAAGGCGATCGTGTCGGCGGCGATGTAGAAGGCGCCGGTCGCGTGCAGGCCCGGATTGCAGGAGCCGGAGACGTGGATCATCGCCGGCACGTCCAGCTCCACCATCTTCTCGTAAAAGGGGTACCAGAACCGGTCGGTGAGCGGCGGCGAGGTGAAATGGCCGCCGCCCGGATCGGGATTGAGGTTGCAGCCGATGAAGCCGAGTTCGTTCACGCAGCGCTCGAGCTCCGCGATCGAGCCGGCCAGGTCCGCCTTCGGATTCTGCGGCAGCATGCAGACCGGCGCGAAGACCTCGGGATAGAGGCCGGCGCAGCGCGCGATCAGGTCGTTATTCGCCCGCGCCCAGGCGATCGACACCGCCTCGTCGCCGACATGATGGGCCATGGCCGAAGCGCGGGGGGAGAAGATGGTCATGTCCGCGCCGCGCTCGCGCAGCAGCCGGAGCTGGTTCTTCTCCAGCGTCTCCCTTATCTCGTCGTCGGAGATGGCGGGATAAGCCGGCGCCGCCTCGCCGGCCTTGAACGCCGCCTTCTGCAGGTCGCGCCAGTCATTATGCGCGGCCGGCGCCGTGGTGTAATGGCCGTGGCAGTCGATGATCATGCGGCCTTCGCCCCCTTGCCGAGAATGAGTTCGCTCTTGGCGGCGAGGCCCTCGGGCGCGGCCAGGCCGAGCGTTCCCAGCGCCCTCTGCTTGTCGGCGCAGGCGCGGGTCATCGCATTGTCCAGCGTCAAATCGGCGACCGTCTTCGCGACCTCGTCCATCTCCGCCGCGCGGCGGCGCCCGTGGACCAGCATCCGCTCCAGATTGTAATCCGCCTGGGCGAGCCAGTCGACGCCCGGCCAGCTCTTCGCGAGCGACGCGGCGACCTCGTCCACCACACCCGCCTCATGCGCGGCGAGGAAGCATTCCGCGCTGAGCGCCTCCATGCCCTTCACCATCACCGAGCGCAGCATCTTGATCGTCGAGGCGCGGCCGACCGGCCCCTCCACGCGCGTCGGCGAGAAGCCGACGGCGCCGAGCGCGGCGATGGCGGCGTCCGCATGCGGGCCGCTGACCAGCAACGGCACGGCGAGCCGGGCCGGGTGGACGGGCGCCATCACCGCGACGTCGGCATAGAGACCGCCCGCCGCCTCGATCGCCCTGGCCGCCTCGCGCTTGGTGCCTGGCGCGACGCTGTTGAGGTCGCAATAGAGCGCCCCCGGCGCCAGTGAGCCCGCGGCGGCCCGCGCGGCGAGCAGGGCCTGGTCGGCGGTGACCACGGACAGGACCAGCTCCGCCCCGGCAAGCGCCTCGGCCAGCGTCGCCGCGCCGGTCGCGCCGTGCCGCGCATAATCGTCGCTTTTGGCGGCGGCCGTCGCCGGGTCGTCGGTCTTGATGTCATAGGCGCGGACCGGCGCGTCCCATTGGGAGGCGAAGGTCATGCCCGCCTCGCCGAAGCCGATCAGCGCAAGATGGTCCAGTCGGGCCATGGCCTTGGGCTAGCTTCGCCTCCGGCGCGGGCCAAATCCGAATGGACCTGTCCCTATTCGATTCCCTTAAGTCCGGCTTCGGCGCCCAAAGCGCGCAGCAGATCGAGGAACTGCGCCTGCGCCGCCGTCGGTCGCCAGTCGGCGCGCAGGGTCAGGCCGATCGGACGGCGGGTGCGCTCGATCGGGCCGCCGATCACCGCCAGCAGGCCGGCGTCCAGCTCGGGCCGGATCTGCTGCGGCGACAGCAGGGTGAGGAAGTCGCTCTCGCCGAGCAGGGTGCGGATCGTGGTCACCGAGCCGCAGGCGATCGGCGCCGCCGGCACCGGCACGCCCGCTTCCTCGAACAGGCCCTTCCAGACCGCGCGGAGCGGCGTGCCGTGGCGGGCGATCACCCAGGGGAAGGCGGCCAGCCGGGCCGGACCGGGGACGCGCGCCCGGGTGAGCGGGTGGCCGGCGCGGGCGACGACGACCAGCCGGTCGTCGAACAGGGCCTCCTGCACCACGTCCGGCCCCGGCGACGGATCGCGCAGCGCCCCGATCAGGAGGTCGAGCCGGCCGTCGCGCAGCCGCTCGATCAGCTCGCCATAGGGCCCCTCCTCGACGTCGATCAGGATGGCGGGGCTGCGCGCATGGAAGCGGGCGATCGCCAGCGGCAGCAGATGTGACCGCGCGAGCGGCATCGCCCCGATCCGGATCCGGCCAGCATCCGCCCCGGCCAGCGTGCCAAGCTCGTCCAGCGCCGCCTGGATCTCGGCGACGGCAAGGCTGAAGCCGCGCGCCAGCCTCTGCCCCGCGCCGGTGAGCCGCACGCCGCGGCCGCGCCGTTCGACCAGGGCGACGCCGCTCAGCCGCTCGACGTCGCGCACCGCCCGGTGGAGCGAGGGCTGGGAGAGGTGGCTGGCCTGCGCCGCGTCGACGAAACTCCCCGCCGCCGCGAGCGCGAGCAGCGCGCGGACCTGGCTCGTCGTCACCAGATTGGCGGTGCCGCCGAAGCCGCCCCTGGAGCCGCCCCGGATCGATTCGAACGCCGCCGCCAGGGCCGCGGCGGCCGCCTCGATCCGCTCGCCCAGCCGGTCGCCGGCCGGGGTCGGCGTCATCCCCGCCGGGCCGCGCTCGAACAGGCGCGCGCCGAGCTGCTCCTCCAGCTTGGCGACGCCCTGCGTCACCGCCGGCTGGGACAGGGCCACCTCGCCCGCCGCGCGGCTGACGCTGCCGCAGCGCCGGATCGCGGCGACGGCGCGCAGATGGCGCAGGTTGAGGTCATAAGGGATGGGGGTCACGCGGTTCTTATAGCAGAAACTTATGGCTTCGCACCGGCCTTCGTCTATAATCTGTATGGAGCACATACAAAGAGAGGGGATGCCCATGTCGAAACCGTTCCGGGATTTCGCGGGCAGGACCGCTTTGGTGACGGGCGCGGTCAGCGGGCTCGGCCTCGGCATCGCCCGGGCGCTCGCCGCGGAAGGCTGCCGGCTCGCGCTCGGCTATCGCAGCGAGGCGGACCGGGAGGTTGCCGCGCGCCGGTTCCGCGACGCCGGCCATGACGCGCCGCTCTTCCTTCCGCTCGACGTCGCCGACCGGGCCGCCTGGGCGGCGGCGCGCGCGGCGGTGGAGCGCGAATTGGGCAGCCTCCACATCCTCGTCAACAATGCCGGGATCAGTGTGTTCGGGCCGATGGACCGGGCCACCCACCAGGATTGGGACTGGATCCTGGGCGTCAATCTGGGCGGCGTGATCAACGGTCTCGTCACCTTCCTCCCGCACATGGAGGCGCATGGCGAGGCCGGCCATGTGGTCAACGTCGCTTCGATGGCGGCCTTCCTCGCCGGGCCGCAGGCGGGCATCTACACCGCCTCCAAATTCGCCGTGCGCGGGCTGACCGAGAGCCTGCGCTACACGCTGGCGCCGACCCGGCTCGGCGTCTCCCTCATGTGCCCCGGCCTGGTCGATACCAACGCCTACGCCTCGGCGCTGAAGCGCCCTCCGGAATTTGCCGAGACCGGCCTCGGCACCGCCGACCCGGCCCTGCTCGGCCAGCTCGCCCCGGTCTTCGCGGCCGGGATGGGCATCGACGAGGCCGGGCAACGGCTGGTCGCGGGCATGAAACGGGGCGACTTCTGGATCCTCAGCCATGGCGGCTATGAGGAGGACTTCCGGGAAATCCACGCCGAACTCATGGCGGCGCTGCCGAAGGAACCCCAGCCGCCGGCGCGCGAAGCCGTCGAGGCGCAACGCAGAGCGGCGAACCGCATGGCGCTGGCCGCGCAGGTCACCGGGATCGCGGAGATGGTGGTGAAGGATTAATCAATCCTCCCCTGCCTTTGCAGGGGAGGGGGACCACCCATAGGGTGGTGGAGGGGCGGCGCGCGAGCGCCGTCTTCCATACGGAGAACGCTCGCTTCGCTCGCGCCCCTCCACCATGCTTCGCACGGTCCCCCTCCCCCGATGGGGGAGGATTTTGGCTCTACGCGTCCGCCGGCAACTCGCCGATCACCGACTTCATCTCCATGAACTCCTCGAGCCCGAACTTGCCGAATTCGCGGCCGTTGCCGGACTGCTTGTAGCCGCCGAAGGGCGAGTTGAAATCGAGCCCGCCGGCATTGACGAACACGCTCCCGGCGCGGATCTTGCGGACGATGTCCTTCGCCACATGCGGATCGCCGGCGATATAGGCGCCGAGGCCGTAGGGCGTGTCGTTGGCGATCGCGACGGCCTCGTCGAGCGTGTCGTAGGGGATGACCACCAGCACCGGCCCGAAAATCTCCTCGCGCGCGATGATCATGTCGTTGCTGACGTCGCCGAACACGGTCGGCTTCACATAATAGCCCTTGTCCTTGCCCTCGGGCCGGCCGGGGCCGCCGGTGACGATGCGGGCGCCTTCGGCGCTGCCCTTGGCGATCAGGCCCTGGATCTTGTCATATTGCGCCTTGTTCACCACCGGCCCGATATGGCCGCCTTCCTTGGCGGGATCGTCCACCTCCTTCGCGGCGAAGATCGCGCCGAGCTTCTCCAGCGCCTCCTCATATTGGTCGCGGTGGACGAGGAAGCGCGTCGGCGCGACGCAGGACTGGCCGGAATTGAGCAGGATGCCGCCGGCCCCGCCCGGCAAGGCGAGGTCGAGCGGCGTGCCGGGCAGGACGATGAAGGGCGATTTGCCGCCCAGTTCCTGATGGACGCGCTTCACGCTGTCCGCCGCATTCTTCGCGACGAGGATGCCGGCGCGGGTCGAGCCGGTGAAGCTGATCATGTCGATGTCGGGATGCTGCGCCAGCGCGGTGCCGACGCCCGGCCCGTCGCCCTGGACGAGGTTGAACACGCCCGCGGGCACGCCGGCCGCGTGCAGCACCTCGGCGAAGATCGCGGCCGAGCCCGGGGTCTGCTCCGACGGCTTCAGGATCACCGCATTGCCCGCGGCGATGGCGGGCGCGACCTTGGCGACGATCTGGTTCATCGGCCAGTTCCACGGGGTGATCAGGGCGACGACGCCGATCGGCTCGTAGACCACCTTGTTCTTGCCGGTGCTCTCCTCGAAGTCGAAGCCTTCGAGCGCGCCGAGCGTCGACATGAGATGGCCCATGCCGGAGCCGGACTGGGCGGTCTGCGCGATCGTGATCGGCGCGCCCATCTCCTCGCTGATCGCCTTGGCGATGTCGGGAATGCGCTTCTTATATTCCTCGACGATCCGGCCGAGCAACGCCAGCCGGTCCGCCTTGCCGGTCTGGGAGAAGCGCTCGAACGCTTTGCGCGCCGCCTTCACCGCCACGTCCACGTCGGCCGCGGTGCCGAGCGTGACCGTGGAGACCACCTCCTCCGTCGCGGGGTTCACCACCTCGTGGCGCGCGCCGCCGATGCTGGGGACCCACTGGCCGTCGATATAGTGGAGATTATAGGCGTTCATGGCCGGACATCCTCTTTTCAGCGCTGTCTTCGGGACTCGCTGGGTACATTTGTAGGGGAGGCATACAAAAGTCCAGAGTCCCGCCCGTTTCACTCCGTGCCGCGCGATAGCTTTTGCTTATAACGGGCCGCCAAATCGAAATTGCCAAGCCGGCGCGGCGGGGCGCATCCCGGCTGCGCTGAACGGGAGACAGGATATGGCGGGACGGGTGGTCCGGACGATCGAGCGCGCGGCGGCGGAGGTGATCGACGGCCTCGCCCAGGCCGGCGTCGCCACGGTGCACGAGGCGCAGGGCCGCATCGGCCTGCTCGCGCCCTACATGCGGCCCATCTATCCGGGCGCGCGCATCGCCGGCTCGGCAATCACCATCTCCGCGCCCCCGGGCGACAATTGGATGATCCATGTCGCGATGGAGCTGATCCAGCCGGGCGACATTCTCGTCCTCGCGCCCACCAGCCCCAGCGACGACGGCTATTTCGGCGACCTGCTCGCCACCAGCGCGATGGCGCGCGGCTGCCGCGGCCTGGTGATCGAGGCGGGCGTGCGCGACGTGCGGGACCTGACCGGGATGGGCTTTCCGGTCTGGTCCAAGGCGATCTTCGCGCAGGGCACGATCAAGGGCAGTCTCGGCGACGTCAACATCCCCATCGTCTGCGCCAATCAGGCGATCGAGGCGGGCGACGTCGTGGTCGCGGACGATGACGGCGTCTGCGTCGTCAAGCGCGCCGATGCCGCCGCGGTGCTCGAAAAGGCCCGCGCCCGCGAGGTCAATGAGGCCGACAAGCGCGCCCGCTTCGAGGCCGGCGAGCTCAGCATGGACATTTACGGCTTCCGCGAGACGCTCGAGAAACTGGGGCTCCGCTATGAGTGACGGCGTCCGCTGCATGTGGATGCGCGGGGGGACGTCCAAGGGAGCCTTCTTCCTGAAGGACGATCTGCCCGCCGACCCGGCCGCGCGCGACGCCTTCCTGCTCCGCATCATGGGCTCGCCCGATCCGCGGCAGATCGACGGCATGGGCGGGGCCGATCCGCTCACCTCCAAGGTGGCGGTGGTCGCGAAATCGGCGCGGGAGGGCGTCGACGTCGACTATCTGTTCCTCCAGGTCTTCGTCGACCAGCCGATTGTCACCGACAGCCAGAATTGCGGCAACATGCTCGCCGGCGTCGGCCCCTTCGCGATCGAGCGCGGCCTGATCGCGGCGGCGGGCGAGGAGACGCGGGTCGCGATCTTCATGGAGAATACCGGGCAGGTCGCGGTGGCGACCATCCAGACGCCCGGCGGCATTCCGGTCTATGAAGGCGATGCCTCGATCAGCGGCGTGCCGGGCACCGCCGCCCCCATTCCGCTCGCCTTCCGCGACACCGCGGGCTCCAGTTGCGGCGCCCTGCTCCCGACCGGCAACGGCGTCGACGAGATTGACGGCATCGCCTGCACCCTGATCGACAATGGCATGCCCTGCGTGGTCCTCGCCGCGGCGGCCGTCGGCGTCACCGGCTATGAGGATCGCGAGACGCTCGACGCCAATGACAACATGAAGGCGACGGTCGAGGCGATCCGCCTGAAAGCCGCCCCGATGATGAACCTCGGCGATGTCACCGAAAAGTCCGTCCCGAAGATGATGCTGGTCGCGCCGCCGCGGGAGGGCGGGGCGATCGCCGTCCGCTCGCTCATCCCGCACCGTGTCCATGCCTCGATCGGCGTGCTCGGCGCGGTCAGCGTCGCCACGGCCTGCCTGGTCGAAGGCTCGCCCGCCGCCGCCTTGGCCGCCGTGCCGGAGGGCCGGAGCAAGACGCTCGGCGTCGAGCATCCCACCGGCGTTACCGAATGCGTGGTGAGGGTGGACGAGGCTGGCGTGCCGACCGAGGCGGGGATGCTGCGCACCGCGCGCAAATTGATGGACGGGGAGGTCTTCGCGTGAGCACCGACGAACAGGGCCGGATCAGGAGTTGGACTCTCGCGCCCTCCAAGCCCCGCTACGTCCCGCCCCCGGGCGCGGTCGACGCGCATTGCCATGTCTTCGGGCCGATGGCGGATTTTCCGTTCAGCGCGAACGCCAAATATCTGCCGCAGGATGCGACTCCGGAGATGCTGTTCGCGCTGCGTGAGAGACTGGGCTTCGCGCGCAACGTGATCGTGCAGCCGAGCTGCCACGGCACCGACAATGCAGCGACGCTCGCCGCCATCGCCCGATCGGACGGCACCTGCCGGGGGGTCGCGGTGGTCGATCCCGATATCCCCGACGCGGATCTGGACGCGCTGCACGAGGGCGGCATTCGCGGCATTCGCTTCAACTTCCTGAAGCGCCTCGTCGACAATGCGCCGAAGGACAAGTTCCTGGCGGTCGCGAAGCGGATCGAGCGCCTGGGCTGGCATGTTGTCGTCTATTTCGAGGCGGACATATTGGAGGAGATGCGGCCCTTCCTCGCCGCCATCCCGACCCCGATCGTGATCGACCATATGGGCCGGCCGGACGTGACCCAGGGGCCGCAGGGCGCGGATATGACCGCCTTCCGCACCCTGCTCGATTCCCGGCCGGACATCTGGTTCAAGGCCACCTGCCCGGACCGGCTGTCGCCGCAGGGCGAGCCCTATGACGATTTCGTCGCGGCCGTCCGTCCGCTGGTCGAGGAATATCGGGACCGCGTCCTCTGGGGCACGGACTGGCCGCACCCGAATATGGAGCATCGCATCCCCGACGACGGCGGCCTCGTCGACGTGATCCCCCGCATCGCGCCGACGGAGGAATTGCAGCGCAAGCTGCTCGTCGACAATCCGATGCGGCTTTACTGGCCGGACGAGGCCTGAGCGCCTAGATTGAAGCCATGGACGGCAAGGCAGCCCTGATCGACACCTACGGCCGGCGGATCTCCTATGTCCGCCTGTCGGTGACGGACCGCTGCGACCTCAGGTGCCGCTATTGCATGGCGGAGAAGATGGATTTCCTGCCGCGCGCCGAGCTGCTGACGCTGGAGGAGCTGGTTCAGCTCGCCGACGCCTTCATCGCCCGCGGCGTGACCCGGATCAGGCTGACCGGCGGCGAGCCCCTGGTCCGGCGCGGGATCGGCGAGCTCGTGCGCTGGCTCGGCCAGCGGCTCGGCAACGGGCTGGAGGAGTTGACCCTCACCACCAACGGCACCCAGCTCGCCCGCTTCGCCGCCAATCTCTACGCGGCGGGCGTCCGGCGCGTGAACGTGAGCCTCGACAGCCTCGACGCGGATCGCTTCCGCCACATCACCCGGCGCGGCGATCTGGCGCAGGTGCTGGACGGCATCGCGGCGGCGAAGGCTGCGGGGCTGAAGGTCAAGCTCAACATGGTCGCGCTGAAGGGCCTCAACGAGGACGAGATCGAGGCGATGGCGCGCTGGTGCGCCGCCGAGGGTCACGACCTCACCCTGATCGAGACCATGCCGCTCGGCATGGTCGAGGAGGACCGCACCGATCGCTACCTTCCGCTCGACGCGGTGAAGCGCGGGCTGGAGGAGCGTTTCACCCTGACCCCGTCGCTGCGCCGCACGGGCGGGCCCGCGCGCTATTACGAGGTGGCGGAGCTCGGGCTGAAGCTCGGCCTGATCACGCCGCTGACCGGCAATTTCTGCACCGGTTGCAACCGCGTCCGAGTCACCGCCACGGGCACCGTCTATGGCTGCCTCGGCCAGGACCAGAAGATCGAATTGCGCGACCTGATGCGCGCCGGGCAACCGCTCGACGACGCGCTCGACGCCCTCATGCGCGGCAAGCCCAAAGGCCACGATTTCAGCATCGCCGCGCCCCGGCCCGCGGTGGCGCGCCATATGAGCGTCACCGGCGGCTGAGCCGCACCACCTCGGCGGTGATCCGCCGCACCTCCTCCGGATTGTGGCTCACATAGAGAATCGGCAACCGGAACTGGTCGCGGACCCGTTCCACCGTCCGCAGCATCTCCTCGCGCAAGGCCTCGTCCAGTGAGGTGAGCGGCTCGTCCAGCAGCAGGAAAGCGGGGCGCGCCAGCATCGCCCGGCCGATCGCCACGCGCCGCGCCTCGCCTCCCGACAGGTTGCGCGGCAGGCGGCGGAGCAGGGGCTCCAGGCCGAGCAGGGCGATCACCTCGCCGGCCTCGATCCGCGCGTCCCGCGCCCGCGCCAGTTTCTGGCCGTAAAGCAGATTGTTCTCGACATTGAGATGCGGAAACAGCCGGTCGTCCTGGAACACATAGCCGGCATGGCGCTGTTCGGGGGGCAGATCGATCCCAGCGTCGGCGTCGAACAGCGCGCGTCCGGCCACCACGATCCGTCCCGCATCCGGCCCCAGGATGCCCGCCACCATGTTGAGGATGCTGGTCTTGCCGATCCCCGACGGGCCGACCAACGCGGTCACCGGTCCTTCGGCGGTGAAGTCGGCGGCGACGGCATGGCCGCCGAGGCGCTTTTCCACGCGGACCTCAAAGGACATGGGCGTCCTTCCCGCGGCCGCGCCGGGTCAGCCATTCGGAGGCGAGCAGGGCGCCGACCGAAAGCAGGACCGAAAGAATAGCGAGGCGGGTCACCGCGCCCTCCGCCCCCGGCACCTGCAGTTCGGCATAGATGGCGAGCGGCAGGGTGCGGGTCTCGCCGGGAATGTTGGAAACGAAGGTGATGGTCGCACCGAACTCGCCCACCGAGCGGGCGAAGCCGAGCATGGCCCCGGCGGCGATGCCGGGCAGGCTCAGGGGGATGGTGATCGTCAGATAGGTCCGCCAGCGGGTCGCCCCGCAGGTGCGCGCCGCCTGCTCCAGTCGCCGGTCCACCGCCTCGAGGGACAGGCGGATCGCCCGAACCATCAGCGGCAGCGCCATAACCCCGGCCGCGACCGCCGCCCCGGTCCACCGGAACATCAGGCTGATCCCGAACCAGTCTTCCAGCCAGGCGCCGAGCGGGCCGGAGCGGCTGAACAGGACGAGCAGCAGCCAGCCGAGCACGACCGGCGGCAGGACCAGCGGCAGGTGGACGAGCGCATCGACCAGGATCTTGCCGGGGAAGCGGTGGCGGGCGAGCAGCCAGGCCAAAGCGAAGGCGATCGGCAAGGTGCACAGGACCGCGACCAGCCCGATCTTGAGGGACAGCGCCACGGCTGACCATTCGGCGGCCGTCAGCGTCATCGCGCCGGCTCCGTGAAGCCGTGCCGGGCGAAGATGGCGCGGCCTTCCGGCGAAAGCAGGAAATCGTAAAAGCCTCGGGCCTCCGGCGCGGCGGAGGCGGCGAGCAGGGCGATCGGGTAGATGATCGGCGGGTGGCTGCCCGCGGGGAAAGGCGCCACCACGCGCACGCGGCGCGAGGCGCGGGCATCGGTCTCATAGACCACGCCCAGCGGCGCGTCGCCGCGCTCGACCAGCAGCAGGGCCGCCCGGACATTCTCCGCGCCCGCGATGCGGCGCTCGACCCCGGTCCAGAGGCCGAGGCTGGTCAGCGCCGCCTTGCCGTAGCGCCCGGCCGGGACGGCGTCGGGATCGGCCATGGCGAGGCGGCCGTCGCCCAGGCCCGACAGCGCGGCCGCGATCGAGGCGGGCGGCGTCGCATTCGCCGGCGCGATCAGCACCAGCCGGTTGCCGAGAAAGGGCCGGCGGGTCCCCGCGCGCAGCTTCCCGCCGCGCTCGGCCGCCTCCATCCACTCCTCGTCGGCCGAGAGGAAGAGATCGGCGGGCGCGTCCGCCAGGACCTGCCGGGCAAGCGCCGAGGAGGCGGCGAAGGAGAGGGTCGGCCTGGCATGGCCCTTGGCCGCCCACGCGTCGGCGGCCTGGGTCATCGCCTCCTGCAGGCTGGCGGCGGCGAGGACCAGCGGCCCTCTCCGGGTCTCCGGACCGCTCCCGCAGCCGGCCAGCGCGAGGAGGCCGGCGAACAGGAGGAGGAGAGGCCTGAACATGGCGGCACCCTTGTCGCCTTTTGCCGGGCGCGTCCATAGAAGGGGCGCATGGCCGGGGATCGAAGCGGATTGATCGTGCTGCTGCTCGCCGGCGGCGAGGGCAGAAGGATCGGCGGCGGCAAGCCGGCGCGGCTGCTTGGCGGCGTCAGCCTGCTCGACCGCGCGCTCGCGAAGGCCAGATCATGGTCCGAAGACGTGCGCCTCGTCGCGCGAGAAGGCGGGGACCTGACGGACGATCCGGACATCGAGGGGCCGCTCGGCGGCATCGCCGCGGGGCTCCGCCTGGGTCGGCCGTTCCTCACCATCCCCTGCGACATGCCCTTCCTGCCGGGCGATCTGGCGGCGCGGCTGCGGCGCGATGCGCCGGTGACGCTGGCGGCGAGCGGCGGGCGGGTCCACCCGGTTTGCGCACTGTGGCGGCCGGACGCGGCGGCCGCGCTGCCCGCCTATCTCGCGACGGGCCGGCGGTCGCTCACCGGCTTCGCGCAAGCGGCGGGCTGCGAAAGCGTGGCATGGCCCGTCGAGCCCTTCGACCCCTTCTTCAACGTCAACGACGAGGCCGAGCTCGCGCAGGCCGACAGGCTCCTGCATATTGTTGGATTCATGTAGGATTTCCGAGTCAGCCTCGGCGGCACCGGGGGCGGGCACCGTGCCGGGGACGGTGAAAAACACCCTTTTGCGCGTATAGTTTGTATAGTTCCGGCCTCAGAGGTCGATGATCTCGACCGTCTCTCCCGCCTCGGCGGCCGGGGCTCCCGCCCGCCGGCGGATCAGCAGTTCGGCATCCGCGAGCGTCTTCTGGGCGCCGCTGTCCTGATCGTCGGCGGGGCGCACCGCGGCGCCCGCCCACACCGCCCGCACGAAGCTTTCCCGGCCGCCATTGGGGTCGAGCGGCGCCGCCAGCGCGGCCTCGCGCCAGTTGAGGATCGAGTCGCGGCCCGCCAGCCCGGCCACCAACGGGGCGAGCAGCAGCCGCGCCGTGACCATCGCCGAGGTCGGGTTGCCCGGCAGGCCCATAACCAGCCTGCCGCCCGCGCGGCCGAGCCAGACCGGCTTGCCCGGCTTGATCGCCACCTTGGCGAAGAGCAACTCCAGGCCCGCCGGCGCGAACATCGCCTTGGCATAGTCCTTCTCGCCCACCGAGGCCCCGCCGGTCACGACGACGAGATCGGCCGCCGCCAGCGCGTCCGCCGCCGCCTGCTCGAGCATGGGCAATTCGTCCTTCAGGCGGCGGATCATGACGACCTCGGCCCCGTGCTCCCGCGCCAGCGCCCCGACGCCGATGGAGACGCTCTCCGGGATCGCCCCGGGGATCGAGCGCGCCGTGCCGGGCTCGGCCAGCTCGTCGCCCGTGCCCAGCAGGGCCAGCCTCGGCCTCCGCCAGACCTCGACCGCGCCGAGATCCGCACCCGCCGCCGCGAGCAGGGCGCGGGGATCGAGCCGCCGCCCGGCTTCCAGCAGCACGGCTCCCCTCTCGAAATCGGCGCCGCGCCGGCGGATATGGCGTCCGCCGTCCGCCGCGCCGAACAGCGCCTCGTCATCCTCGCGGGTCACATTCTCCTGGATCACGACGCGGTCGGCGCCGTCCGGGATAGGGCTGCCGGTGAAGATCCGGATGCAGGTGCCGGGGCCCAGCACCGGGGTCGGATCGCCGGGATAGGCCACGCCGGCGACGGGGAGCCGTCCCGGCAATTCGGCCACGCGCACCGCATAGCCGTCCATCGCCGAGACGTCGCGCGGCGGCGCGTCCACCTGGGCGATCACGGGCGCGGCGAGGATGCGGCCGTGCGCCTCGCCGAGCGGCACCGTCTCGGCGCCCAGCGGCTTCGCCACTCCGGCGACCAGCGCCAGCGCCTCGTCGAAGCCGATCACCAGTCGCCCGATTTGCCGCCGGTCTTGGCCGCGACCGCGATCCCGCCAATCTCCATCGTCCGGTCCACCGCCTTCAGCATGTCGAACAGGGTCAGGCCCGCCACCGACACGGCGGTGAGTGCCTCCATCTCGACGCCCGTGGGCGCATGGGTGCGGACCTCGGCCGCGATCCGGAAGCCCGGCAAAGCGTCGTCGATGGCGATCGTGACGCCCACCTTGGTCAGCGGCAGCGGGTGGCAGAGCGGGATCAGGTCGGCCGTGCGCTTGGCCGCCATCGTCCCGGCCAGCTCGGCGGTCTGCACCACCGCGCCCTTGGGCGTCGTCCCGGCGCGGACCCGCGCCAGCGTCTCCGGCGCGCATTTCAGCCAGCCGACGGCGGTCGCGGTCCGGTCCGTCGGCGCCTTGCCGGTCACGTCGACCATGGTCGCGCGTCCGTCCTCGCCGACATGGCTGAGCCCGCTCATGCGCAGAGATGCCTGAGCCGGGGGATCTGCCCGGCGAGCGAGCAGGGCCGGTAGCGGCTGTCCAGCTCCAGCGCGAGCACCAGATCCCAGCCGTCGCGGCAGGCGCCGGTCGAGCCCGGCAGGCAGAAGATGAATGTGTCCTCGATCTGCCCGGCAAAGGCGCGGGACTGGAGCGTGGAGACGCCGATCGTCCCGTAGCTGGCGCGGTGGAAGACGGCCGCGAAGCCGTCCATCTCGCGGCGCAGCAGGGGCTTTACCGCCTCGGGCGTCACGTCGCGCGGCGCGAAGCCGGTGCCGCCGGTGGAGACGATCAGGTCCACCTCGGGGTCGGCGACCCAGGTCTTTACCTGCGCCTGGATCGCCGCGACGCTGTCGGTGACGATCGCCTTGCCCGCCAGCGCATGGCCCGCCGCCGTCAGCCGCTCGACCAGCAGGGCGCCGGATTTGTCCGTTTCCGCGGTGCGCGTGTCGGAGACGGTCAGCACCGCGATGCCGAGCGGGTGAAAGGTCAGGCTCTCGTCGATTCCGGGCATCAGGCGCTCCAGCGCGCGCGGTCCGCGCGGTCGCTTTCGGTTGGCTCGATCCAGGCGGAGCCGTCAACCCCGTCCTCGCGCTTCCAGAACAGAGCGTCGGTCTTCAGCCGGTCCATCAGATAGTCCACCGCGTCGAAGGCGGCGCGGCGATGCGCGGCCGCCGCGGCGACGAAGACGATCGCCTCGCCCGGCGCGATCGATCCGCAGCGATGGACGATGCGCACGGCGCTCAGCTCGAACCGGGCGGCCGCGGCGGCAATGTCGTGCAGGCTCTTCTCGGTCAGGCGCGGATGATGATCAAGGAACAGCCCTGCGATCGTCGCGCCGTCCTTCGCCGTCGACCGGCAGAGGCCGGTGAAGCTGGCGACCGCGCCGGCCCCCTCGGCGGCGAAGCCGGCCAGCTCCTTCGCCGGGTCGAAGGCCGCATGGGCGAGGCGAGCGTCGATCCGCATCTCAGCCTCCCGACAAAGGCGGCAGGAAGTCCACGCGGTCGCCCGGCCCCAGGATCGCGTCTTCGCGCGCGGTCGTATCGTTGACCAAAGCACGGACCGTGGCCGCGTCGAGGCCGTCGAAACGGGCCCGCAGCGCCGCCACGTCGGTGCCGTCCGGGACGTCCAGCTCGAGCTCGCGTCCGAACCGCTCCGCCAGCCTGCCGTAGAAGCCGATGATCACGCTCCGGCTCTTACCGCCCTCAGCCGGCGAAGACGACAGTCTTCACGCCGTTCCACAGCACCCGGTCGTCGAGCAGGTAGTGGACCGCGCGGGCGAGCACGCGTCGCTCGATGTCGCGCCCCTTGGCGACCATGTCCTCGGCCGTGTCGGCATGGGTGACCGGCTCGACGTCCTGGACGATGATCGGGCCCTCGTCCAAATCGGCGGTGACGAAGTGCGCCGTGGCGCCGATCATCTTCACGCCGCGCGCATGCGCCTGGTGATAGGGCTTGGCGCCCTTGAAGCCGGGCAGGAAGCTGTGGTGGATGTTGACGCAGCGACCCTCGAGGAAGCCCGCGAGGTCGTCCGAGAGGATCTGCATGTAGCGCGCGAGCACGACGAGTTCGGCGCCGCTTTCCGTGATCAGCCTTTTGATCTCCGCTTCCTGCTGCGGCTTGGTGTCCTTGGTGATCGGCAGATGATGGAAGGGAATGTCGCCGATCATCGAGACCTTCAGCACCTCCCGCGGGTGGTTGGAGATGATCCCGACCACGTCCATCGCCATCTCGCCGAGCCGCACCCGGTAGAGCAGGTCGCCAAGGCAATGATCGAACTTGGAGACGAGCAGCATCACCTTCTTGCGCGTGTCCCGCCGCCGCAGCGTCCAGTCCATGGCATGGTGTTCGGCGAGCGCCGCGAATCGCTCGCGTAAATCATCCGATTCGCCGGGCAGATCGAACAGGACGCGCATGAAGAATCGGCCGGTCTCGAGATCGTCGAACTGCTGGGCCTCAAGGATATTTCCCTGATTTTCGAACAGCATGGATGTGACGGCGGCGACGAGTCCCGGGCGATCCTCGCAGGACAGAGTGAGCGTGTGAGCGGTCATAATAATTGTTTGTGTTGCATATTAATTCCAACCAGCACAAGATGCCTTCCAACGCGCGGAATCGCGAGGTCGAAAGGGGGCGTCGAGCGCCCCTTTCTGGCGTCGGATAGGCCAGCGCGGACCGGATCAACCGAGAGGATGAGACTGAGATGAGTGCCAAGAATCTTGAGGAAAAGCTCCAGGGCGCGGGCAATGTGGTGGAGATGCTGCGCAACTCGCAGATCGGCGCCTATGTCTATCCCGTCGTCGCCGCGGAATTCTCCAACTGGCGGACCGAGCAATGGGCCTGGCAGCACAGCGCCGTCCTGTTCGACCAGAGCCACCACATGGTCGATCTCTACATCCGCGGGAAGGACGCGCATAAGCTCCTCTCCGACACGATGATCAACTCGTCCAAGGGCTGGGCGGTCAACAAGGCGAAGCAGTACGTCCCGACCACGCC